>Ga0256826_1002476_pt1 | contig 11226 bp, 9 predicted proteins | sample CV79metaG_FD_185975 | JGI IMG/M metagenome (GOLD analysis project Ga0256826, IMG submission 185975) | Hydrothermal vent microbial communities from East Pacific Rise, Pacific Ocean - CV79 | ecosystem: Environmental > Aquatic > Marine > Hydrothermal vents | place: Pacific Ocean: East Pacific Rise... | reverse complement strand
TAAGGCATTTGCCACAATGACGGCACTCAATGATGTTATAAGTAGAGGCATTAAAAGATCAAAACTACTTGTCATTTCAGCTACTAAGACTATCCCTGTGATTGGGGCACGAACAGTTGCACTAAAAAGAGCACTCATTCCCACTATGGCAAAGACCATAGGGTCAAGTTCAAGAGCAGGTAAAACATCATCAACTGCTAAACCAAATGCTATACCAAAGAGTGTCCCTAAGGCTAACATCGGAGCAAATATTCCACCTGGAGCACCTGTTCCATAAGAGAGAAGTGTTGTGAGGAAACGAACACTAAAGAGGATTAAGAGTGCTTCGATCCCTATGTTTTCATGGAGTGCTTTGGTAATAGACTCATATCCCTCACCTACACTATCGGGATAAAAGTAGAGAAGAAGACCAATAAATGCACCTATAAGAAGTGTGGCGATATTTGATTTTAAAGTCGATAATGTAGAAATTTTTGTAGTAAAAACAACTAAATATCTGTTAAATATAAAACCCAACAGACCAAAAAACAGACCAAAAATAGCAAAAATCCATAACTCACTTACAACGGGAACAACTACACTATCTATAGGGATAGAGATATTGTTTCCAACCATAAAACGAAGAGTTATAATACTCATAACAGTAGAGACAATAACACTCTGTACAGGTATGTAAGAGTATGGGATCTCTTTTCTCATCTCCTCAAAAACAAACAGGAGACCAGCTAATGGGGCATTAAATGCTGCTGCAAGTCCAGCCCCTGCTCCTGCTGCGATTAGAACATTTATATCATCTCGTGGTAGTTTTACACTTCGTGAGATAAGTTGCCCTAAAGCTCCACCAATTTGAACAGAGGGACCCTCTCGACCCATAGCCATTCCCCCACCAAGAGAGAACAAACCACCAACAAACTTTACAACAATAACACGAATAGCATTCATAGTCCGACGATTTCCAACAACACCCTCTATCTCATGGATACCACTACCACCAGCCTCAGGAGAGAACTGTTTTACAAGATAGACAGATATAAAAACCATAATCGAAGTTAGTAACATATAGGCTATCCACATATACTCCTTCCATGGCCAAAAAGAGTGAATCATATCTATCTTATTTACAAGTACCCAATCAACAGAGATATGAAAAAGAGAGACAGTAAATCCTACAAAAATTCCTATGACTCCAGAAGTTAATAAGATAAGGATAAACTCTTTTTTTCTCTGTTTCATTGTAATAAAACCCTTATTTTCTGTGGTAGTGTGATGATTTCTATCTCTTTTATTTCAATTTTAAGTTCTAAAAACCACTGCTTAAACTGCTCAGCACTCTTCTGTGTTATAAACGCCACAAAATCCTTATGATACTCTGTAGGAAGTGTTTGTAAAACACCTTTTAATGTAAGGAACTCTTCATCACAGAGAGTATAATGAAGCTCATTTTCTATCCAGCTACGAACCTCTGTAAAATCTATTGTACCAAACTTATTGTGAGTATTTTTAAATCCTTGTGCAACCTTTGTCATCTTAGCAACACTTGTAATAAATACTACTTTTTTAAACCTATGCTTTTGCAATCTTGCACTCGCATCATAGACAAAGTTTCCAATCTCAACTATACTTGTCTCATCATAATACTCTTTTGCAAAATCGACAGCTGTATTTCCAAGAGTAAAGATTATCATACTCTCATCTGATGCAGCTGCTACATCTATCTCTGTCTCTATAGAGTCTATATATGCCGAAGAGGAGACAGGTTTTACTATGCCACGAGTCCCTAAAATACTTATACCACCAATCACACCAACTTTGGCGTTTGCCGTATCTTTTGCAATTTTTAAACCATCTTCTACAGAGAAAACAGCATGAAGCTCTTCTTTTCTATCATCTACTATATCTAAAGAGTTCTCATACATCATCTCTAAAGGAGTGGGATTGATTGCGGGATGATTAGGTGCGATTTTAAGTCCTTTTTTTGTAACAACACCAACACCCTCTCCTGCCCATACATATAGTTTTAAACTCTTTAGTTCTAAAAGTGATGGCGTTTGATCTTGAAGATTACTCGGCTTCTCTCTTTTTAAACAACAAGAGATCTTTGCACCCTTAGTAACATCTATATCATCGTTGTCACCCTTTATGGTGCTAAACTCTAAGCTCTTCTCTTGTGTAACCTCTATAGTGGCTAGAGTCTCTTTAGGTAAAATAACTTCAAGAGTATCAATGACTTTTTGCTCAAACCTCTCCAGTAAACAAGCAACTAAAACCGCTGTAGCATGTGTTCCAGTTGTGTAGCCTGAGCGGAGTTTTTTCTGCATAGTAGGCTCTACTTCTCACTCTTATAGATAGCTTTTAACTCTACACTATTCTTATCTGAAAAGTAGTACTCATACTTCTCTTTAGTGAGAGTTTTTTTCATGCTAGACTCATAAGAGTCTCCCTCATCAACTTCCATCTCCTGCTTCGCTATAAGCTCTGCACTATCTCTATCAAAAGCGTAGTATATACTCTCATAGTTTCCATGAGCACCACCATAGTAGCTAAACTCATCACGAGCAAAAACAACTAGATGTTTACTTATAAAGATGATTTTGTCGCTTTTTTCTACACGAAATCTATACTCATCTGCCTTACAACTCTGAAGCTTTTTAGAGCTATTACTCTCTTCAAACGCCATTAGCGGGATGATGTTTGTCCTGTTTATATCTTTGTGGAAGAGTTTTTTATACTCACTCTGAGGGTAGTACCTATAGGAGTAGCATATCTCACTCTGCTCCTCATCATAACTCTTCAAAAAGCTCTTTTTCACTCTCTTTATCTGTGTAACATTACCATCTTCAACAAGATACTTAGAGTCTCTGTAACTCTCTAAAAGTCTCTCATAATAAGCCGTTTTTCTCTTTGCAACTCCAACAACACACTCCTCTTGCAAAACGCCATACTTATCGACACAAACGCCATATGATTCTTCCCACTTACTATACTCATCTAAAAACTCTGCATATGCTTCTCTATCAAGAAGCTCTTTAAATGAGTTTTGTATATAGGGGATATGGTTGTAGTTAAAGAGTACATTTGCATAGTTAGCATAGATAAAACTGCCATCAGTTGTAAAGCTTTCTAGCTTTTTGATTCTCTGAGTATAGTGCTCATCAAGACAAGCTTTTAGCTCATCACTATGCTGTTTACTACACCATCTGTTTCTATTTCTAAGCCACTTTCGTTGCGTTTTTATAAAAAAACTTCTTAGTTTTTTTGCATTTTCTTTAGAGAGTTGATTTTGTGCTATCTTTACTTTTAGCTCTCTATAGGTATCTCCTAGTTTAGAGTCTAAGTTTGAGAGATCTGAGTCACTACATATAGTTTTTTCTATCTTTGTAGAGGCTTTTTTACAATCAAAACTAGCTGAGTTTAGAGAACTAATAAGTAATAGAATTAGAAGAATCTGTCTAGTCATCTTAGTTATAGACCTTCATAGGTATAAAAACTTCACTATCCAACTCTTCTAGGAGTACTTTATCTTCACTAAGCATTGTAAATATCTCTCGCCATTTATCATCTTTGAACTTATGAGTATTGCGAAGCCAAAGGGCATTGTTCTTTGCGTTTCCATTGGCTTGTGTGTTCTCAGTTACTTGACACACTTGACGGAATCTACAAGCTCCATAACAGCCTGTTCGACTCACCTTTATACGATTTTCACCCTTATTAAGCCCCATATCTTTGAGTATCTCTCTTAGGTGAGTAGCACGGTCATCCTTCCCAGCCTTACCACATCGCTCATCATCACAAAGAAGAAGTAGTGTTTTATAGTGCATAATCGGACGTTCAGGGTCATAATCTTTTGGTTTACAAACATAGCCATCGACTACTTCGCTTCCCATTTCATTTATTAGAGGTTTTTTTTCATTACTCATTTAATTCTTTCTCTATCTCTTCTATTGTAGGGAGTCTGCTTTTTAAATTCTCAGGGAGTATCTCTGTGAGTTCAAATTCACTTACACCTATAGGTTTGTTAATATCTCTAAGAGAAAATTCAACTTCTATATTGTTTTTATCTCTACACAAAATTATCCCTATTGTTGAATTATCATCATCTTTTTTTAAGAGTGAATCGACCGCTGAAATATAGAAGTTTAACTTCCCTGCATACTCTGGAATAAACTTTCTATTTTTAAGTTCTATAACAACATAACACTTTAACTCTATATGATAAAAAAGAAGGTCTATATAGTAGTCTTGATTGGCTATCTCTAAATGATACTGTTTTCCTACAAAAGCAAAACCCTTCCCTAACTCTAGTAAAAACTTTGTGATATTATCGACTAGCTTATCTTCTACATCTCTCTCAACAAAAGCTTTATCAAATGTCAAGAAGTCAAATACATAAGGATCTTTTATACTCTGTTTGGCTAAATCAGCTTGTGGATGTGGAAGAGTTTTTTGAAAGTTGTTTATACTCTTTGCATCTCTTTGAAATAGATCTGTTTTTATGTTGAGTGCCAATGTATCTTTAGTCCAACTATTTTTAAGTGTTTGTTCTATGTAGTAAAAAGCTTCTTTGCTACTCTTTACTTTATTAAGTATCTCTATATGATGGCGCCAAGGGATTGTAAAGAGCATATCTTCATTTAGTCCAACTCTGAGTTGGACTATTTCATCTACATAAAATTCATAAAACTTTTTGATATAAAATAGATTTGTTCGAGAGAAACCTTTTAAGGTTGGAAACTCTTTTTTTAAATCTTTTGCTATCTGTTCAATAAACTTAGAACCCCACTTCGCCTCTTTTTGTTTATAAGATATCATCTCACCTAATTCCCAGTAAAAAAGGAGTAGAGCACTGTTAAGAGTAGTAGCTATCTTTAATTGTGAAGATTGGATTTTAGATTTTAGATTTACTATAAAATCTTTATACTCTTGTGTGAAGACTACACTATTTTCCATTATACTTACCAAACTCCGAATCATAATCTTTTATAAGTCTGTAAGCTGCATGCAAGGATGCCACTACCATTGTAGAAGCACCATAACGTCCCTCTAGGATAATCCCTTCACAGTTAAAGTGTTCCATAAAGTCACGACCATACTCTTTTGACTCTACTACATTTACAAAGCCTACAGGAAAGAGAAGTAGGATTACATTATCTAGGTTTATCTTGAGTCTTATAAGTGTGTTGATAGCTGCATAGATATATGTCGGAGCATTTCCACATGCTAGAACCATCGGCTCATCTTTGAACTTCTCTATGGCTAACTCAACGGCTGCATAGCTTCTTGTAGTCTCGTTCTTTTTTGCCATCTCAAAGACTTCTGGTTCATTCACATAACAGATAACTTCATTCTCATACTTATCGAGGTAAAATTTAGAGAGTCCTGAACGAATCATGTTTGTATCTACTATCAGTTTTGCTTTTCGCTCTAGCAGATCTTTTAGTTTTAACATAGCATTATCAGAGAAGTAGATGTTATCTATCACCTGCTCAAAACATGTTGTAGTGTGGATAAGACGCTCCACTAAAGCTCTCTCATTCTCATCAAATTTATCAAAGCCATCATACTCCACAGCTTCTGCATGGATCATCTCAAAAGACTTAACACTTATGGCATCGCCTAGGTTTATTGGGGGTTCTTGTAGTTTAAAATTCATAAAGAGATTATACCCTATCTACTTTCAAAAAAAACTTTTGATTTATATCAAGTAGTTTTTATAAAAATAATATTAAAATGAGTTCTTAGCTATGAATGGGGAAACAATTTATGCGTATACTATTAATATTTTTTACTTTACTACTCTACTTACATGCCGATGATGATCTTTCGATGCTTCTTAACGACTACAAACATGAATCTGAACTCTCTAAAATCACAAAACAAGAAGAAGCAGGTATCATAGACATCTACACACGACACGACTTAGAGATGATGCAAGCGAGAACATTTGAAGATGTTTTAAAAGTAATTCCAGGTTTTCACTTTACACGAACAAGCAACAACCTTACATCTTTTGAAAAACCATCTATGAGGACAACACAGCTAACATCTATCAGACTCTATATCAATGATCACGATATGAGTTCGAGCTCTTTTGGAAGTGCCTTTCTTATATGGGGTGAACTACCTATAGAGTACATTGACCATATAGAAGTCTACAAGGGTGCCGCATCTATAGAGTTTGGAAATGAGACATCTGCTGTAATCATTAAGCTCTATACAAAAAAAGCCAAACGAGAAGAGGGAGGAAAAGTTCGTCTCTCTGCAGATCATGATGGAAGTACAAATGTAGATGCTTATGTAGCTTCTAAGATAAATGACTTCTCCTATTTTGTTTATGCAAATAAAAATAATATTAGAAGAGAAGAGTATGAAAATAGTTATGAAGATAAAATATATAAATTAAGTAGTGATCATTCAGGGCATAACTTATATGCAAATTTACAATACAAAGAGTGGGATCTTGAACTTGGAAGTTATGTCAAAACAAGTGATAGTTTTTTAGGAATAGGAACAAATAGAACCCCGGAGGGTGGAAATTTGGAAGCAGATCATCATTATGTTCATTTAACAAGTAAATTTCAAGGTGATATTAAACTGCAATTCTCTTACGATAATGCTTCTTACGACAGAACCTATATTGATCCAAACGGTATTGTTATTGCAAATGCACCTGTTATAAATAACTACAATATTAAATTCAGAGATGAGATCTACTCTACTGTTTTAGAAAAAAAGATGAATTTTACAAAGCACTCTCTTCTTCTTGGAGGATTTTACAAAAGAAAGAAGTTTAAAGAGAATGGAAATTTTTATGATAATGCAAACACTTTTACATATACAGATAAGTTAGTAAATGCATTAGATATGTACTCTATTTATGGTGAATACAGTTATGACTACGACAGTTCTACAAAGTTTATAGCATCTCTTAAAAAAGATTATGTCCAGTATGATAAACTCATTCCATCTCGAAGTGAAGATATCACAAAACTTGGCATAATGAAATATATAGATGATGTTAAAATCAAGCTTTTCTTAACAAAAACTTACTCGCCAATAGCTTTCTATCAACTTTACAACCCCGATAATATTCCTTATAAAACAAATCCAAATTTAGACAACATGCACATAACTATTGAAACTCTTTCTGTAGCATACAAACTCAATAAACATAGATTTAAATTTGTTTTTGCTGAAAACCAAATTTATGATGCAATTATCTATGATAGATCTCTCCCTTATGGTTATACAAACTCATCAGATAGAATTAACTTCACATATGTAGAGTTAGGTTATGACTACCTTTTTAATGCCGACAATAAATTTTCCACTATACTCTTTTATGGCGATAATAGTACTGATGTTATCGCAAGTCCTCAGTATGAAGCGATGTTTAAACTCTTCTCAAAATATAGAAAATTTGATATCTACAATGAGTTTACATACAAGAGTACTTACGACTATGCTGGGTTAGAGATGGATCCTTCTTATGACTACACAGCATCAGTAAAATACCACTATACAAAAGATCTATCTCTTGGACTAAGAGGGGAAAACATCTTTAATAGTGGCTATAAACAAGCTTATAAAGGGCTAGACTATGCTGTTCCTGTTGTAGATCAAAAACTTTGGTTTAACTTGGAGTATCTATTTTGAGAAAATTTCTCTTTTTACTTCTTTTAGCTCCACTTCTCTTCTCTTCAGACTTGAGAACAGAGCAAAAAATTTATCAGCTCATTATTCACTCTCTTATTCCAAAAAAAGAGATTGTAAATATCTGGTGTGATGATGATGAAAAGAGAAAGGTTCTTAATACTATTGAGGGTATTCACTCTGTAGATTCTACTGAAGATGCAGATATTTTACTCATTAGTAAAAAAGAAAATCTTCAAAAAAAGGGGATAAAGTTTGTAACAAGCTATCAGCTTTTAGAAGGTCAAGAGATAGATATATTGGGAGGATTTTTTTGGCAAAAAGGAAGACCCAATATTTTATTTTTAAAAAATTCTCTCCAAAAATATAATATTATACTCCCCGAGTCGATGCAAGATTATGTGGAGGATGAACTATGAAGCCTATAAAACAGATCTATATGCTTCTTTTTCTCTCCATGATTATTGCTATCTCCTATCTCTTTTACTCAACAAAAAACATACAAACAACTCTCAACGATAATGTTGAAAGTATCTTTATTGAGGGTGCTAAAAGTTTTGCATATAACATTGATGCAGAGATCAAAAAACATATTAAATCAGATCCATATAGAGAACTCAAAGAGAATCCACAACTCCAAAACCGAATGCAACATGCACTCTCTATACTTGCAGATGATACATTTAAGTATATTTTTGTACTTTATAAAGATAAACATGGAAACTATAGATATCTCTTAGATGGGAGTAAAGATAAGGCTCACTTCAACCAAAGACTCTCTGTCGATAAAGCACTTTGGAATAAAGTTTATAATCAACATACCCCTCTTCTTATTCATCAAAACAAACTTGACAATCTTTGGCTTACATATTTGTTACCAGTTATAATAAACAACGAAACAAAAGCCATTATAGCCATAGATTTCTCCACAGCACTTCCAAATAATATCTATACTGCTATAGAACCCTTAAACCAAATATTTATCTATATATTTGTGGCTATTGGTTTGTTAATTATGATACTGGTTTATCAGAGTCTACTCAGTATACGCATCAAAAAAGATAGTATCACCGACCCTCTCACTTTGGCATACAATAGAAACTATTTACGAGACTTTTTAAAGACAACAGATATAGGAAAATATCAGATTATGATGATAGATATCGACCACTTTAAAAAAGTAAATGACAACTATGGACATAAAGCGGGTGACTATATTTTAAGTAGTACTGCACAGATCATTCAAAAAGAGATACGAGAAGATGATGTCTTTGTACGTTTTGGAGGAGAAGAGTTTTTAGTTTTTGTAAAAAAAACAAATAATGATCTTCAACTTGCATATGCTATTGCACAGAGAATACGAACTAAAATAGAGATATCACTATTCTCTTTTGAGAGTAAAGATATTAGAATTACACTCTCTATAGGTATCACTTGTCAGCCCGAACAGTTTAAAAACACTTCACTTGCAATAAAACATGCGGACAAGATGCTTTATGTGGCAAAAAGAGAGGGACGAAACCAAGTAATCTCCCACATCAATGAAGATTATAAAGAGCTTGAAACACATAAAAAATCTATCAATGATGTCAAAGAAGCCCTTGAAGAAGATAGAGTTATCTGTTTTTATCAAGCCATCTATAATGCAAAAACAGATCAAGTCATAAAGTATGAAGCATTAGTAAGAATAGAAGAGAAAGATGGTTCCATAACACTTCCGTTTGAATTTTTAGAGACTATTATGTACACTAACATATATAATGATATGACACAGTGTGTTTTAAATCGAGTTTTTAAAGAGATCAAAAGAATAAAAATGGATATTAGTGTCAATCTAAATTTCTCAGATATACTTGATAATAAAATTTTTAATCTCATTATAGATGAACTAGAATCAAACAAAGAGTTCTCCTCTTGGCTTGTGATTGAACTTTTAGAGTATGAACTACTAGAAGAGATCTCTATCATTCAAAAAAGACTCTTACAGATAAAAGAGTATGGTGTTAAAATAGCTATTGATGATTTTGGAAGTGGTTACTCTAACTACTCTATATTTAAACAGCTGCCTATAGATATACTCAAAATTGATGGTTCATTAATAAAAGATATAGATCATTCAGATACAAGCTACAAAATAACAAGTTCCATAGCGACACTTGCTCAAGAGTTAGGTATTAAAACTGTTGCCGAGTTTGTTCACTCAAAAGCTGTTCTACAGAGTGTAAAAAAACTTCCTATAGATGAAGTACAAGGGTTTTATCTCGCAAAACCCTCACCAAATATACTATAATGGCATATGAACTTTACAAATATTGATGCAAAAAAACTCTTAGAAATTATAAAAGCTAGACGTGATGTACGTGGGAACCGATTTATAAACAGACCTATAGAGGAGAGAGAACTCTCCATGATTTTAGAAGCAGGTATCTCTGCCCCTTCGGTGGGTTATTCACAGCCTTGGAAATTTATTATCATTGAAGATGAAAAAATCAAAAACAGCATAGTAGAAAATTTTACTGAGCAAAATGATAAGGCTAAGGAGATCTTCAAAGAAAAAGAGCTCTACAACTCCCTTAAACTTGAAGGAATAAAAGAGGCCCCTATAAATATAGCTGTCCTTTATGAGCCAAAAGAGGAGTCTGTTCTAGGAATGACAAGTATGAAAAAGATGGGAGAGTATAGTGTAGTCTGTGCTGTACAAAATATGTGGCTTATGGCTAGAGCTTTAAATATCGGGATTGGTTGGGTAAGCATACTTGATGAGAAAAAAGTATTACAAACACTAAACTCTCCAAAAAATGCCCAACTAATCGCCTATCTTTGTGTTGGATATGTAGATGAGTTTTACAAAGAGAGTGAACTCAAAACTTTAGGATGGGAGGAGCAAAAAATGCTCCATGAAAGTGTCTACTATAAAACTATATAAAATTTTCTAACTTAAACTCTCTATTAAACATCTCTATCCCCTTTTCACCTGTACAATGTGTTGCATGAGCACACTCTACACCCATCTCTTTGAGTTGCAAAATAGTCTCTCTTATCTTCTCTTCATCGCTACGAAGAAGATGAAAGCCACCCTCTACACAAAAAATATTTTTACCTAAAAAATCTTTAGCTATTTGGGTGATATTTTCTATACCAAAATGCCCACATCCTGTAATCACTTTTGCTCTATCATTATCAACTATAAGTGCTTGTTCTGGCATCTCGCTACCTAGTACTCCTGTTGTGTAAAGATTATCAAAAAGTTTCATTGGTTTTTTAGTACAAATAACAACTTTTTTCACTAATGACTCTAAATCTTTAATAAGATGTTTGGAGAGTGAAGAGGGAAGAAAAAGAGTTACATTTGGGTTGAGTTCTATGATGGAATCTAAGCCACCTATGTGATCCCAATGCGAATGAGTGATAAAAACATACTCTATCTCTTTGACATCTATACCAAGTTTTTTCATGTTTTTAAGAAGAACACGACCATTACTTCCTGTATCAAAAAGAAGTTTATGCTCTTTAAGGTAAGCACTAAAACCCCATAACGATTGACACCCTTGTGGGAGAGTGCTGTTATCAAAGACT
>Ga0256826_1002475_pt1 | contig 11231 bp, 11 predicted proteins | sample CV79metaG_FD_185975 | JGI IMG/M metagenome (GOLD analysis project Ga0256826, IMG submission 185975) | Hydrothermal vent microbial communities from East Pacific Rise, Pacific Ocean - CV79 | ecosystem: Environmental > Aquatic > Marine > Hydrothermal vents | place: Pacific Ocean: East Pacific Rise... | reverse complement strand
TAGCCCAACCATCGAGCAAAGTAAAACATTGATATTAGAGGTTCATATTTTTGATTTTAACGAAGATATTTATCACCAAAACATAAGTGTGCTTTTCTATAAAAAGATTAGAAACGAGAAAAAATTTGATTCTTTAGATCAACTCAAACAACAATTGATAAAGGATAAACAAAAAACATTAGATTATTTTAACAAACATCCTGATAAACAATGAATTACTTCGATTTAATATTTGCGATTCCTCTTCTTTGGGGAGCTTACAAAGGTTTTTCTAAAGGCTTAATCATTTCGGTTGCCTCTTTGGTTGCTTTGTTAATAGGTATTTATGGAGCCATTCATTTTTCTGGTTTTATAGGTAGTCTAATCTCCGAAAATGTAGAAGTTCAAGATAATTATCTTCCTTTAATCGCTTTTTCCATCACATTTGTAGCAATTGTTGTTGGTATTCATTTTATAGCCAAATTGTTAAGTAAGTTGGTCGAAGCTATTGCATTAGGTTGGCTGAATACAATTGCAGGAATTATATTTGGTGTACTCAAAACTGCTTTTATCATCAGTGTTTTTATTTTTATTTTTGAAAAGGTCGATAGCAACAATACCTTTATACCCAAAGAAATAAAAGAAGAATCTTTACTTTACCAACCTATAAAACAATTATCACCAACTGTATTTCCATCTTTAATGCATTTCGATATAGATATACAATCGCCCACCTTACCTCAACTTTCGGTATAAGATGAAAGCTGAATGGAAAGGTTATATCGGTGTATTTATTGCTGTTTTAGCAATGTCCAATGTTTATATTTTTAGCAAAGCGGCATTACAAGAATTATCTTTAGCTCTATTTGGAATTTTTTGGTTTGGTTTTGCTCTCCTTTGGAATATTTTAAATTTAATTTTCTCAAAAAATATAAAAACTTTTTTTACCATTAAGAAACAACAATGGTGGATTTTATTAAAGTTAGGATTAATAGAAATTGTAGCAACCACAGGCTTTTTTGCAGCTATTAAGATAATGCCCAATCCTGCCAATGTATCATTTTTAGCCAATATTGGTCCTGTATATGTCGCCTTTCTTGGTTTCTGGATTTTAAAAGAACAACTTAGCAAATATGAATTAATCGGAGGCTTTTTAACTTTATTTGGAGCCTTTATTATTTCATATAAACCCCACTGGGACTTAAACGAGGATTTTCTTTTAGGTTTATCTATAATTGTGGTTTACACCTTTATTTTTGCTGTAGGAAAGATTATTTCTAAAAAACACATCAAAGTTATTAATCCAAGTATTTTGTCGGTCAACCGAGTGGTTTTCTTATTTATATTTTCGATTATTATATTTTTGATACAAGACGATGCCTTTTTAATTTCGAATAAAGCTCTACTAAATACTTTCATGGGCTCTCTTTTAGGCCCATTCTTAGCCGCTTTAGCTGGTTATTATGCTATTCAGTTTATTCCAGCCTCAAAAGCTTCACTTTTAGGTACTTTTAAAGGTTTTCTAATTTTACTTATCAGTTATTTATACTTTGGGATTTTTCCTCTTTGGTATCAAGTTGTAGGCGGTGTTTTTACTGTTTTGGGTGTGGTTTTAATAACGGTAGCAAAACATTTAAAAAAAAAATCTAAAGTTTTTCTATTTTAAGTGAAGAAAACACGTAATAAAATAACACTTCTGTTATATATAAAATATACTAATAAGCAAGTCCCATTTCTAAGCCTAACTGCTCAGCTTTTTTAAAATTATGATAAAACTTAAAGTTATCTAAATCGTTAAACCAATTTAAAACTTCTATTTTATTTATTTTACTTTCTTTTGAACTAAAGAAAGTTGAATATGAGGAATATTTCCAATCTTCTAATTCTGCTACATAACCATGGGATACGGGGTTTTGATGAATATAATTTAAGGTGTTTTTTAGATACGATTCTGAGGTTATTTTTTTACGATTAAAACGAGGGATAAATAAACTACCCTTTCTATCATTTTGTTTGTTGAATGATTGGGTGTATCCATTAAATAAATGGCTAAACTGTTGGGAGATTTTTTTACTTAATAATAGCCCTTCAAGGGTTTCAAATCCTTGAAGGGTTGATATTTGAATATTTGACTTAACCCTTATCAAAAAATGAAAATGATTAGGCATTAGACAATAAGCAAAAGTATTGGCAATAGACGAAATGTAAAAATTGTATTTTTGTAAAAAGTAACGATAATTTGCGTCTGTTAAAAATAATTTATCCTTACCATTGGCTCTGTTGTAAATATGATAATAACTATCTGGCTCTAATATGGCTTTATAATCTTGCATAGGTAAAGGTAATAATTTTTTTTAACTCAAAATCCTTTAAGAACTCAAACCCTTGAAGGGTTAAAAAAATTAAAAGAGTCCTTAGAAAAGAGAAGTTTTTTCAAGGACTTTTTTTAGGAGAGAAACTGTTTTTAAGAATGAAGAAATAACACTTAATTTATCTATTATTCATTGTGCATTGTTTACCTTTGTGGTTTACAAATAAATTCGAGAATGGATAAGATACAAGATTTAAAAAACATTGCTACTCAGGTTCGTAGAGACATAGTAAGAATGGTTCACGAGAAAAACTCTGGACACCCAGGAGGCTCTTTAGGCTGTGCCGATTTTTTAACTGCATTATATTTCGAAGTTTTAGAAAAAGATGCCAAGAATTTCACCATAGATGGAAAAGAAGAAGACTTATTTTTCTTATCGAATGGACATATTTCTGCAGCTTGGTATAGTGTGTTAGCACGTTCGGGATATTTTCCTGTAGAAGAACTAAAAAGCTTTCGTGCCATAGGAACTCGTTTACAAGGTCATCCAACAACAGCAGAAGATTTACCAGGAATAAGAATTGCATCGGGTTCTTTAGGACAAGGTTTATCGGTTGGACTTGGAGCAGCTCTAACCAAAAAACTAAATAACGACAAGCATTTAGTTTACACTTTACATGGCGATGGAGAATTACAAGAAGGGCAAATTTGGGAAGCTGCTCTTTTTGGAGCACAACACAAAATCGACAATATCATTACAACTATCGACTATAACAAAGTTCAGATAGACGGGCCTACTGCCGAAGTCATGAATTTAGAAAATTTGGAAGATAAATGGCATGCTTTTGGCTGGAAGGTTCTAAAAACTAATGGTGGAGATATGGAAGCATTAATTACAAGCTTAGCAGAAGCTAAATCATTGACAGGTAACGGTCAGCCAATTGTTATTTTAATGTCTACAGAAATGGGACAAGGCGTTGATTTTATGATGGGCTCACATCACTGGCACGGTGTTGCTCCAAACGACGAGCAATTAGCCGACGCTCTATCTCAGTTAGAAGAAACTCTAAAAGATTATTAGTATCAAAAGGATAATAATTGCCATATTAATTTTCACTTCTTTCGTTAGCTTTTCACAGACAACGGGTTCGCTTACACGTATTCTTTTTGTTTACGATGCCTCTCGATCTATGTCTGGACAATGGGAATCTGGCACTAAAATGAAAGTTGCTAAAGGGATGCTAATAAGCATGTTAGATTCCTTGAAAAACATGAAGAATGTGCAAGTTGCTCTGCGAGTTTACGGACATCAATCTTATATTCCTCCTCAAGATTGTGGCGATACAAGATTAGAAGTTCCCTTTGAACCAAATAATATAGAACTCATTAAGAAAAAGCTAAAGGAAATTGAACCCCGAGGAACCACTCCAATAGCTCATTCTCTATATTTATCAGGAGGCGATTTCCCAGATGCAAAAGCACGAAATATTATTATTTTAATTACCGATGGAATAGAAGCTTGTGATGGAGACCCCTGTGCAGTATCGGCAGAATTACAAAAAAAAGGAATTGTATTAAAACCTTTTGTTATAGGAATAGGTTTAGATGTCGATTTGAAAAAAACATTTGAATGTGTCGGTCATTACTACGATGCTTCAAACGAAAGACAATTTAATGAAATATTGAACATTGTTATTTCTCAAGCTCTAAATAATACTACAGCTCAAGTTAATTTATTAGATGTTAATCATAGACCTACAGAAACCAATGTCAATATGACCTTTTACAATCATGAGACAGGAGCTGTAATTCATAATTACATTCATACAATGAATGCTTATGGTCTACCTGACACACTTGTCCTTGATCCTTTTACCGTTTACGATATGGTGGTGCATACCATTCCTCCCGTCCGAGTCGATACTATAAAAACGCTTGTCGGGAAACATACAATCATACCTGCTTATGTACCTCAAGGCTCTTTAACTATTAAATCTACAGATATAATGGTTAAGCCCGATATTGTAGTCCATCAGGATAATAAAAGAGCCATTATAAATGTTCAAAAAATTAACAAGTCAGAAAGATATTTAATCGGAAAATACGATATTGAAATTTTAACATTACCGAGAATTATTGTTGATGATGTTGAAATAACACCAGACCATGAAACAAAAATTGATATTCCCGCGTCAGGAGTTGTCACCATTAATCATAGAGCTTTGGGATACGGAAGTGTTTATGTGAAGAGAGGCGACCAATTGGAATGGGTTTGTAATTTAAATGAAAATAAACAACAGGATGTTTTATATTTGTTGCCAGGGAAATATGTCGTTGTATTTCGAAGCCGACAAGCATACGAAACCATTTATACTATAAATAAAGATTTTAGAGTATACTCAAAACGTTCACAACAAGTCAGAATAGATTTTTAATAAAAAATAAAGCATAATGAAAACATATACAGATTCAGGAAAAAAAGATACACGTTCAGGCTTTGGAGATGCCTTAACCGAATTGGGACAAAAAAACGAAAATGTGGTAGCCTTTTGTGCCGATTTAATAGGTTCTATCAAAATGGGTGATTTTGCAAAAAACCATCCAGAACGCTTTTTTCAAGCGGGTATTGCCGAAGCTAATATGGTTGGTGCAGCAGCAGGAACAACTATTGGTGGTAAAATTCCTTACATAGGAACTTTTGCTGCTTTTGCAACAGGACGAGTTTACGACCAAATTCGCCAATCGGTAGCTTATTCTAATAAAAATGTGAAAATTGCAGCTTCTCATGCAGGATTAACTCTTGGCGAAGATGGTGCAACACATCAAATTTTAGAAGATATTGGCTTGATGAAAATGTTACCTAATATGACGGTTATAAATCCTTGCGATTACAATCAGACTAAAGCTGCAACCTTAGCCAGTGCTGATTTAGAGGGGCCTGTATATCTTCGCTTTGGACGTCCAAAAGTAGCCAATTTTACACCCAAAAATCAGAATTTTGAAATTGGAAAAGCCATTAACTTTAACGAAGGTACCGATGTTAGTATTTTTGCAACAGGTCATTTGGTTTGGGAGGCGATTCAAGCTGCCGAAGAATTAGAAAAAGATGGAATATCTGCAGAAATTATTAATATTCATACCATTAAGCCTATCGATAAACAAGCCATTTTAGATTCTGCTAAAAAGACAAAAGCTGTTGTTACTGCAGAAGAACATATGTTAAATGGTGGGTTGGGTGATAGTATTGCTCAGATTTTAGGAAGAGATTTACCTACACCTATGGAAATGATAGGGGTAGATGATACCTTTGGCGAAAGCGGAACTCCTGAGCAATTATTAGAAAAATATGGACTAAATGCAAAAAATATTGTTGCAGCAGCCAAAAAAGTAATATCAAGAAAAGTTTAATTACACATTATTTATATATCGCTGAAATAATCAGCAATTCACTTTAAAAATAGAAAATTATGCAACAACAAGAAATGCCACAATTCGATATGAGCAAGATAAAATCGATGATGATTTTAGCTGCAATAGGTTTAATTGTAATATTCATTTTTAGTAAAAGTATGTTTATAACCATTCAGCCAGGAGAAGCTGGTGTTATTTTCCGTCCTTTTTCTACAAAATTAGATAAAGAACATGTTTTTACACCTGGCTTTCAGGTGATTGCCCCTTGGAACAATCTTATTGTTTATCAAGTTTCGGAGCAAAAAACAGAAGAGACAATGGAAGTTTTAGATAAAAATGGTTTATCTATAGCTGTAGAGATTTCTATTCGTTATCAGCCTATTATCTCTAAAATTGGATATTTATATGAACGATTCATTGGAGATTATAAATCTCGTTTAATATCTCCAGAATTACGTTCTGCGGTTCGTAAAGTTATGGGGCGTTATACTGCTGAAGAAATTTATTCGACAAAGCGTAAAGAGGTTGAAAATAATATTGAAATTGAAACCGCAAAAGTTCTTAAAGATAACGATGTAACCATGACTGCAATGTTGATTCGTTCTATTAACTTACCAGCACAGATAAAACAAGCTATCGAAAATAAATTGAAACAAGAGCAGGAAGCTTTAGCTTATCAATTTAAATTGGATAAAGAAAAATCGGAAGCTGAACGTAAACGTATTGCTGCTGAAGGAGAATCTACAGCTAACAAGATTATTAACAATAGTTTAACACCTCAACTTTTGAAAATGAGAGGAATTGAAGCTACTTTAGAATTATCTAAATCACCCAATACAAAAACCGTAATTATTGGTTCTGGAAAAGATGGTTTACCTTTAATCTTAGGAAATAATTAGAAATAAAATTTTCAGATGTTAAATTCTAAACATTTGACAGACAGGAAATAAAATAAAAACAGAAACCCTGTCAAAGTTAAAGCTTTGACAGGGTTCTTTCATAAAAGAAATATGGGACGAAAGAAAAAGAAAATAATTTACGATTTAGAAATTATCGATATTGCTGCCGAAGGAAAAGCAATTGGAAAGATTGAAGGAAAAGTAATATTTGTTGCAGGAGCTATCCCTGGCGATATTGTCGATGTACAACTCAACAGAGTGAAAAAAACACATGCCGAAGGTCTAATTCTTAATTTTAAATCTTATTCTAAAGACCGTATAAAGCCCGAGTGCGAACATTTTGGAGTTTGTGGAGGTTGCAAATGGCAACAATTACCTTATAAAAATCAGATTGCTCATAAAAACCAACAAGTGCTCGACCAATTTGCACGTATTGGCCATATCGAAATAGAAGAAACTCGTCCTATTTTAGCTTCAGATCCTATTTATTTTTACCGAAACAAATTAGAATATACCTTCTCGGCAAAGCGTTGGTTGACTAAAGAAGAGATTGATTCGGATGAAGATTTAGGAGAACGTAGAGCCTTAGGATTCCATATTCCTAAATTATTCGACAAAGTTGTAGATGTAACTAAATGTCATTTACAAGATTCATTTTCTAATGAAATAAGAAACGAAGTTAGAGATTTTTGTCTTAACAACGATTATTCGTTTTTCGATATTAGAGAACAGCACGGACTAATGCGGAATCTGATTATTCGTAATACTCAAGATGCTCAGTTAATGGTTATTGTTTCTTTTTTCGAGCCCAATACAGAAAAAATTCAGGCCTTAATGCAGCATCTCGACAAAACATTTCCTCAGATTACTTCATTAATGTATGTAATTAACGAGAAACGTAACGATACTATTTTAGATCAAGAAATCCTCCTTTTTTCTGGCAAAGACCATATGCTTGAATCGATGGAAGATTTAAAATTTAAGGTTGGCCCTAAATCGTTTTATCAGACTAATGCCAAACAAGCTTACGAACTTTATAAAATTACTCGAGATTTTGCCAATTTAAGCGGAAAAGAAATCGTATACGACCTGTATACGGGCACAGGAACTATTGCCTTATTTGTTGCCAAACAAGCTAAAAAAGTAATAGGTGTCGAGTATGTAGAAGAAGCTATTGAAGATGCTAAAATAAATGCGGATTTAAATAAAATTGATAACGTAGATTTTTATGCAGGGGATATGAAAGATGTTTTAAACGATTCGTTTATTGCAGAAAATGGAACGCCTGATGTCATCATTGTTGATCCTCCACGAGCGGGAATGCATCAAGATGTGATACAAACCATTCTTAGAGCTCAGCCCAAACGAATTGTATATGTTAGTTGCAATCCAGCTACTCAAGCCAGAGATATTGCTTTGTTGGATGATGCTTATAAAACTAAAATTATTCAACCTGTGGATATGTTCCCACATACTCATCATGTAGAAAATATCGCCTTGTTAGAAAAACGATAGAATTTAAGCAAATCTATTAATTAAATGTATTTACTTAAAAGTTGTGTGCAACCATAAGATACAAGTGAAAATTCAATGATTTAACTTAAAAAAGATAGTAAATGACTTTGATACAGAAATATAACTTTTCAATGATATTAGTCGTAGCATTCTTGTTATGCAATATGATAGTTAAAGGACAAAATAATGGAAAGACTTTTACTTTTAATCAGATTTCAGAAACAGATTTCAGAAAAGCATTTAATAATAACGTTAACGCTATACCTGTTCAAATAAATGATTCTGCAAAAATTGAAAAAGCATTAAAAAAAATCGATAAAATATATAATCAACAAGAAATTGATTTAGCAAATAATGAATTATGTAAATCTCCCAGATGTTTAACGGAATTTAAAGGTTATTATCCAAATCTAGGTACTCTCGTATTTTTTATTCAAAATTATCATTATGAAAATGCAGTCTTCTTAAAAGATGATGAGGATATATTGAGTATACCTCTTGTTGGGCGTTTTAACGGTTCTTATGGAATAATGTCAAAAACGGGATTGTGGGTTGGCTTGGAAAGAGAGGATTGTGATAACTATTTGCAAATAGAAATTTGTAAAATAACAAAAAATGGAGCTTGGTCAATAATTAAATTTGACTTTAAAAGTATTGACATTAATGAGGAAGAAAAACATCCAATTTTTTGGGTTAACGAAAATACTATTTACTTAGCAACTATTGAATATACTAATGCTGAAAACAGAGTACAGGTTAAGTATTACGAAATAAAATTTAGCTATTGATTAACAACAAAGAACGAAGCTAAAACCAAATTACTTACCTGTGTGTTAATATTGAAAATGGATTAGCGATTAGAGCTTTAAAAATAAAATATAAGCCTCGTTTTTTATTATGTCCGTCTTTCCACCAACTTCCCGCAAGAATCCAATATAAATTGGAAAAGCATTTCTGTTTAAACCAAAACGATTTGAATAATTTATTTTTCTCCGCCTTTCTATAAACAGCAATATGGTCTTTTTCCATTAGAGCGATATCATGACTCATACTATTATTCAGTATTCTATATTTCCAAAGAGGTTTATCAAAATGAAAACCCTTATATTTTGAGGCTAACTGAATTACAAAATCTTGATCTGCAGCGGTACTAAATTGCTTATCGAAACGAAAACCATCGTCATAACATTGCTTTCTAAAAACAATACCACTCGGAGCGGTTAGTATTTTCCCATTCCATAAAAGTAATGCGTTTAAAAAATTGGATGTTTTCGATATTTTCTTAATTCTTTCGGTAGCATCGTCGTATAAATCAATCACATCGCTAAAAAGCCAATCTATTTTATGCTTATGGAATGCTTTATTTACTTCTTCCAACTTATTGCTATTCCATAAATCGTCGGCATCTAATAAGGCAAAAAGCTCTCCTTTTGCCATAGACATTCCTTTGTTCCGAGTATCTGATACTCCTGAGTTTTCTTTGAAGGAATATTGAATACGATTGTCTTTTTCGCAAAATTGTTTTATAATTTGTGCTGTGTTATCGGTAGAACCATCATCAACAATAATTAATTCCCAATCTGTATACGTTTGATTTAATACAGAATTAATGGTTTCTGCAATATATTTTTCGGCCTTATATGCTGGAATTATTATTGATATCATTTAATCCATACTTTATACTAATTATAGTACATATTTAATGTTTTAATATTATTAATTATAGCACTGCCATCCAATCCATTATTTAAATAACTAAAATCAAAAATAAATAGCTCTTTATACTTTTTATTTATCTCATCAATATCTGTTTCTATTCTACCTATTTCATTATTTGATAAATAGTAATTAATCTTCTCCTTTGTCAAATCAATAAATTGTTTATCAGAATCTAAAGCAATCCAAAAAAGAAGCTTTTCATTTGTATTATCAATATAACTATATGGATTCTTGATATTTGTTAACAAACTACTATGCATATCCCTATGTATAATAGGATAAAATAATCGTGTAATTGTGTCATAAGCCATTTCTAAATTTACACTATTAAAGCCATGCCCATCTGACCCATAAACAATCCTAAATGCATTTAATCTAGACATATAATCTAAATTAAAATATTTTTTCAAAACATTAGTATTTCCTTCCTTTATAGCTTTATTTAAAGCTCTATAATCTTTTATAATATGCTCTTTAATTTTTGTTGAAAGAGAATTATTATTCTTTAATTTCTCACCTATCATTTCTGATAATTTATCAATATCAGACAATTCATTATATATTAAGGAACCACCAACTCCTTTATTAAATATTACCATATTTAATTTACGTCTCTTAAAAAAACTTTTGTTAATTCTCTCTTCTACGAAATATAAGCTTTCATCATTAGATCCAACTTTTGCGTACACTAATTTTGATTCTGGATAATATAAATTAAAATCATGTCCTATTAATTTTAATATCTCAGATGATAATTGAATTCTATTATAAATAATAAAATTTATACGCTTTGATAAAAACGGATATTTTCTTCCCTTAAATTTAATTGTATATGAAATATTGTCACCATATTTTTGAGCATAAGGTGTACGACCATGCCCTTTAATTTTAACTTTAAATGTGTCATTAAGTATTATTAAACTAGCTTTTTTCCATTTATTATTAACTTTATAGTATTCTAAAAAATCGTTATTTTCATCGCCTAACCCATTGAAATAATAATCTCTATATAATCTTTTAAAATGAAATTCAGCCTTATTATCTATCACAACTTCAATCCGCATTATTCCTTGTTCATTAACTGCATTATCATCCACAACAGATAATAATGAAGAAATCATAATTCTATATTCAGAATTATTAGTTATAAATAATCCCGAAACAATACTAAACAACACTAATAATATAGACGCTAAAACTATTAATCTAACTTTCATTATACATATTCAAATAATTATTATACATTACATCAAACTCATACATTTTAAGTGCTGTTTGCTTTCCTTTTTCTTTAAAAATTACACCATTCTCAATCGTATAAATTATTCCTTCTGCTAAACTTTCTGAATCTTTATATTTACATAAAAATCCATTTTCTTTATGTTTAATTGCATCAA
>Ga0256826_1002474_pt1 | contig 11232 bp, 8 predicted proteins | sample CV79metaG_FD_185975 | JGI IMG/M metagenome (GOLD analysis project Ga0256826, IMG submission 185975) | Hydrothermal vent microbial communities from East Pacific Rise, Pacific Ocean - CV79 | ecosystem: Environmental > Aquatic > Marine > Hydrothermal vents | place: Pacific Ocean: East Pacific Rise... | reverse complement strand
ACGTTGAGAGTGAGTGATGGCTACTGCCATTGCATCGGAGATATCTAGTGGTTTTATCTCTTTTTTTATGTTGAGTAAGCGTTTGACCATAAAGTTTACCTGCTCTTTACTCGCCTTACCTTTTCCAGTAAGAGCTTTTTTAACTTGAAGAGCTGTGTACTCGCTAAACTGTCCAAATTCTTGAAGAAGTTTAAGCATTATTGCACCACGAAACTGAGCTAGTTTGATAGTAGTCGCGGGATTATGTGCGTAAAATATATCTTCCATCGCCACTTCATCTATAGTGTGGTTTGCAAAGATTCGCCCTAAACCCTCAACCATCTGAGGGATTTGAAACTGTAAATCCTCCGCTTTCATCTTGATGAGTCCAGCTTCTACTAAAGAGATTTTGGAGTTCTCTAGTCGTATGAGGGCATAGCCCATATTTCTAGTTCCTGGGTCTATGCCTAGTATAATCATATGGCGTTTACTTCTCTTTCCATCGGTTTATATGATTTTTGAAAAAGTATGTAGCACTCTGATAGTAGGAGATTGTCTCTCTTATCTCCTCATCGCTTATATCTTTCATCTCCTCATATTTTACATCATAAAGTGTCTGTTTTATGATTTTATATTTATGGATTTTTTTATCAGGTGTAAGGACAAAAAGGTACCCATTTTTCATAAGTCCAAGCTTTTGATAGTTTCCTATAAATGCTCGCTCTTTAAACTTTTTACTTAAAATATCAGCTCCATAAAACATACTCTCATAATTCCAGTTCATTAGAGAAAAAATTGTTGGAAAGAGATCTATTTGAGAAGAGAGTTTGTTCACTACTTCAGGTTTTACTATATTAGGAGCATAGACTATTAGAGGTATCTTATAACGGTATGCTGGAAGAGTAGTTTTTCCTGCACTTCCACCATTGTGGTCAGCTAAAATTATAAATATAGTATTTTTAAACCAAGGCTTTTTCTTCGCTTCGTTTATAAATTTATTGATAGCATAGTCAGTATATTTTACACCACCTTCTCGACCTGTGTGAGAGGGTACATCTATCTTACCATCAGGATAAGTATATGGTCTATGGTTTGATGTAGTCATAATAAAGTTTAAAAATGGTTTCTTATCTGCATAAGATTTATCAGCTTCTTTAAGAACTTTATTAAAAAGGTCTTCATCACAAGCACCCCAAACATTTGAAAATGTTACTTCATTATCAGCGAAATCAGTTCTATCTACAATACTAAAACCATTATGTGAAAAGAAGTCGTTCATATTGTCAAAATAGCCATGTCCTCCATAGATAAATTTATTTTCATACCCCTTCTCTTTAAAGATAAAACCTGTTGAGAACATATTATGATTATCTGGGCGTTTAACTATACTTCTTCCTGGTGTTGGAACTACAGAGAGAGTTATAGCCTCCATACCACGAACAGTTCTTGTCCCTGTTGCATAAAAATTTTCAAAGAAAAGAGATTTTTTTGTTAAAGCATCAAGTTTTGGAGTCCACCCTTTTTTATCCCCGAATGCACCCATATATTTAGCACTTAAACTCTCAACTAAAATCAGCATTATATTATGCTTGCGCTCCTCTCCTTGAGATTTTATCTCTTTGATACTTTTATCATTAAAACCAACAAGAGTTTTGATCTCTTTCATTACTACTTTATGATCGAGTGTTTTATAGTACTCAGTATAATCAAGAGTATTGTTTCTAAACGCCGAAAAGAGAGAATAGAAACCATTTTTAGCTAACTCATTGTTATACATATTTTTTGAAATATGTGTTAACCCCTGTTTATTAAAAACATTAAAAAAGAGTAGAGGAAGTAAAAGAGCTACTCCTGCTAGTTTTAAACGCGTAAAGAATCTATCTTCAAAGTGAAACTCATGAAAAAATTTCACTCTTTTATACATAAATAAAAACATAAGAATATTTGTAAAAAGAATGGCACTGATAAGTGTTGGCAGAGGATAAGACTCTATGATATTGTTTATAACCTCATGAGTATAGACAAGATAATCCACAGCTATAAAGTTAAATCTTTTTCCAAACTCCTCCCAAAAAAACCACTCTGAGACTACATTAAAAATAAGTGCAAAATCAAATGCAAAAAAGAGTGCAAGAAAGATATACTTATGCATTTTAGAGTTAAAGATTTTGTTTGGAACGATTAAGAGATAAACGGCAAGTGGCATCACATAGTACATCGAAGCAACAAAATCATAAATAAACCCTACACCATACACTTTTAAAAGAGAAAAAAGATTTAAATCCACTGAACTAGCATCAGTTATAAGTAGAGAGGTTCTACTCACAAAACTTAAAAGAAGAAAAATAGCTACAGCTAAGATAAGAAGTTGAAAACGAGAATTTTTAAGGGTCATATTATACATCCAAATATATGAAATTTTATCTATAGATTAAATAAGAGATAGTATTTTATCATAGTTTGAATTATCCATATAAATAATAGACTTATTCACGCTCATTTAACCCTATATTATGGAAAAGAAGAGTAATATTCACGTATTAAAGAATAACTTAAGGTGAATACGTGAATATTGGTCAAGAAATACTAGAAATACTCAAAGAAGAGATCACTGAGTCCGAGTATAAACGCTATATTAAACAACTTGTATATGATGTGAAAAAGTCTACAGCAGATGAAGCGATATTTTATGCCCCAAATGCTCTTGTAGTCAACTGGATCAAAAATAAGTACACTCAAAAGATAGCTCACCTCTTTGAAGTTAAGATGACACATAAAGTAAATGTCAAAATAACTCTTAAAAACCTTGTAGATAAGAGAAAAAAGACAAAAGTAGTAGAAGTTAAACAGGGAAACTCACTCTTAAACCCATCTCACTCATTTTCAAACTTTATGGTTGGTGGTTCTAACCAGTTTGCTTATGCCGCAGTAAAAAGTGTAAGTGAAAATGCTGGAAATGTTTACAATCCTCTTTTTATTTATGGTGGAGTTGGTCTTGGAAAAACTCACCTTATGCAAGCAGCTGGAAATGTATTTCAAAATGATGGTTTAACTGTTATATATACAACTGTTGAACAGTTTTTAAATGATTTTACTCGTAGTATCCGAAACAACACAATGGAACGTTTTCGTGAGAGATACCGTAAATGTGATGTTTTACTTATAGACGACATTCAATTTCTCTCAAATAAAGAGGGTATTCAAGAAGAGCTCTTCCATACTTTTGAAGCACTCAAAGGAAATGGAAAACAGATTATTTTTACAGCAGATAAACATCCTAAAAAGATAGGAGGCCTTGAAGCCCGTCTTCAGAGCCGTTTTGAGTGGGGTCTTGTTGCAGATATTCAACCTCCAGAGTTAGAAACTAAGATAGAAATTATTAAGAAAAAATGTGAGATAAATAAAGTACAACTCTCTAAAGAGATTGTAAACTACATCGCTACTGTTATAGACTCAAATGTCCGTGAAATAGAGGGTATCCTCTCAAAACTCCATGCTTACTCTCAACTTATGCATGTAGATATAGACTTAGAATTTACAAAAAATGTTTTAAAAGATCAACTCAAAGAGAAACGTGAAAATCTTACTATGGATACCATTACAGAAGTAGTTGCTAAAGATTTAAATATCAAACCTAGTGAAATACGTTCAAAAGGTCGTAGTAAAAACATCGTATATGCAAGACGTATAGCAATCTACATCTGCCGTGAACTTACTCAAAATACTATGCCTCAACTCGCTCAATACTTTGGAATGAAAGATCATACTGCTATTAGCCATACTCTTCGAAAAATTGCTGAACTTATAGATAATGATGAAGATTTTAAGGTTAAAATAGACGAGTTAATAAACAAAATAACAAATATTGAATAAAAAAAGATATAATTACTAAAGTGAATAGACGTGAATGAAGTTAAGATGCTTCATCACGTCTAAATAGGTCTTGTAATAGGTCTCTGAATTGGTTTCTCACCTATTCACGCCCTCCTACTACTACCTACTAAAATTATATAAATATATAGGGAAATTTAAATGATTATAACTATTGCTAAATCAGTCATAGAAAACATACTAATTCATGCTGGACCTTTTCTAGAAAAAAAAGATACAAGTCAAATAACTTCTCATGTCTACTTAAATGCTGCAAACAGTACTTTAACTCTAAAAGCTACTGACTATGAGATAGGTTTTTTAGTATCTACTGATAATGTAAATATAGACAAAGAGGGAAGCATTACTGCTAATGGTAAAAAGTTTCTTGATATAGTTAGAATACTTAAAGATGGAAATATTAACTTAGAGGTAAAAGGTGATATCCTTCATATTACTCAAGGTCACTCTAATTTTAAACTACCTACTTTTTCTTTTAATGAATTTCCAGAATTTCCTTCTTATGAAGGTAAGGCTCGTATATCTATTGAATCTCATACATTAATAGAATCTCTTAAAAAAATAACTCCAGCTATAGATACAAATAATCCTAAGTTTGAATTAAATGGTGCTTTAATAGATATTAAAAAAGATACTATAAATTTTGCTTCTACAGATACTCGGCGTTTAGCTGTTGTAACTATCAACAACTCTAGTGAAAATGAACTTAGCATTATTATTCCTAAAAAAGCTATTATAGAGATACAAAAACTTTTCTTTGATAATATAGAACTCTACTATGATGATACAAATCTTATTATTCACTCAGAACAGTATACATTTTTTACTAAGCTTATAAATGGTAAGTTCCCAGAGTACTCTAGAATTATTCCTAAAGAGATAAAAAATAGCCTGCTTTTACCTAAGGCTATAATGATAGACTCTATTAAACAGATAACAACTATCTCTAGTGATGTAAAAATAACTTTTAAAGGTGAAATTATCTCATTTGAGAGTTTAAGCGATGATAATATCGAAGCAAAAACAGAAATTAGTCATACTACTGGATTTAATGAGCCATTTTCAATAGCTATTAACTCTCGTTACTTATTAGATTTTTTAAATTCTATAAACAATTCAGAATTTACAATAGGACTTAATGAAGGAAATTTACCGTTTATATTAAATGATGAAAATTTTAAAACTGTTGTAATGCCAATAGTAATATAAGAGCTTCAATATAAAACAACTACTACTTTTACTACTTTTACTAAAAGCTATTGTGTATGCATCTTTTGAAGATAAAAATATCTCTAAAGAAGTGCATACATATAAGATGATAGAGTTAAAAAAACTTCAATTTACTCCTCTAAATGATGATGAATTTAAAGATTATATAGCTAATAATATCAATGTAAATGAAAATTTATCATCACCTCAAAGAAAAATAATAGAAGATACTCTTTATCTACAGGTTGCAATGGTTGGTACTATTGTTGTGATTGCATCACTTCCTGAGTCTATTAGCAAATGGGATAGTGAACAGGCATCTACAGACTCCCTAGGAGCAAAATGGCGTAAAAATGTAAGTGATGGTCCTGTAATGGATGAAGATGATTTTTTAATTAACTATTTAGGTCATCCTATCTCTGGTGCTATTTATTATACTATGGCTAGAAATGATGGACTTGATCGATTTGAATCTTTTCTCTTCTCTTCATTTATGTCTACATTTGTTTGGGAGTATGGTTATGAAGCATTTGCAGAGGTTCCCTCTATACAAGATTTATGGTCTACTCCTGTTATAGGCTCTTTAATGGGAGAGTATATGTACTATCTTGAAAAAGATTTAGATAAACAAAATGGTCTACTCTTTAACTCAAGATGGTTGGGAAATATAAGCTACTTTTTACTAAATCCTATGGGAAGAATGGCAGATGGTATGAGTCAATTTTTCGGTTTAGATGTTACTATGAGATTTCAAACATACCAGCCTTATAATTCTCAAGCTAAAAAAAATTATAATAGAGCTATAAATACTCCATCACAGTTTGCAAGTTTTGATTATGGTGTAGTTGTAGACCTGAAATTTTAATAGCTATAAGAGAAGAGTAGAGAACCATAGCTATAGTAGCTCTCTTGGCTCTTAAACTCTTTAGTTGAGTGTCTACGTATATAATCAACCCCAAATCGCTTATAGGCAAATGAGAAGCCATAAGTTAAATCTAATAAAAAGTTATTTTTATCTACACTATGACTATTTTTATAAGAGTTACCATCAAGAAAGATATTTCTAGCTATTAAATTCGCTTTTAAACAAAAATTTAAATAATAAGACCATTTTTGAGTACTTTTTTCTTTTTTATTCTCTAAAGGAATTTTTGAGTAGTTTGTATTATCTAAAACATATGTTCCATAATCTTTAGGGACATTTTTTCCCCATCTAAAAAGAGTTGATGTATAAACTTTTGTAGAAGCATTCCCCAGTTCTATACCAAACTCAGGAATAATTGAAGCATTATTGAGATCATAATACTTTTTTTGTGCATAGTTAAGTTGAAAAATAAACTCATCTTTGAGTTGATATTGCCACCCTTGTGGTTCAGGAGAACCTATAAGGGAGTGAATTATTTTTTGAATCTCTTCCATCTCAGCTGAAGGTCCAACCATACCAATTTGAAGAGTTAAAGATTTTAAAGTATTGTTTAGTGATTGATGAAGAGAACTCTGTAGATAGATATACCCAGCATAAGGTCTATCATCTACTATAAGTTCAGAAGATTCAAAATCTTGTGGGGTGTACATTTGATGTGCTATATTAAAAGATATATAATTATCAGAGTTCTTATAATTAGTAAAAGGGATATATAAATTGGTATTATTTATATCTTCTCTTAAAAATAGAACACCTATGGATCCACCATAGGTATAATCTCCATCATCCCTTATATCAGCATCATTTTCAGTTTGTAACTCTATGTTTTTTAATTTCCAACTTTCAGCATTTAAATTAGTGAAGATAAAAATCAGTAAAATAAATAGGAGTTTCATATCTTAGTACTCTACCAAGCTACAGATTTTGAACTTCCTCTTTTTCCTATAAATGTTTCACCTTCCCATACTGCAAAACCAGTTTTAATGTCTGTAAGTGTTAACATAAAGTAGTACTCAACTTGCTGTTTATCATCATTCATGCCTACATTTTTTTGGAGAATTTTTCCAGAGAGTGACATATCTGGAGCGATAAGAGTTCCTTTTTTTGCAACTGAACTCTGTTTAAAGTTTTTGTTTTTACTTAACTCTCTCGTCTGAGCATTCATTGAATCAACATTACCATTAGACCCAACAGCAGTAGTAACAAAAACTTTTCCACTATTAAGAAGTTCTATTCTTATTTTTTTTATGAGTTGATCAGTATCTATATGCTGCATTGTGTCATTTTTTACATCAGAGATAGCAAGAACATATCTTTTGTTCTCTTTATTATCTAGTGCGGGTGACTTAAGCATTGATTGTACAGCTTTTGATGCTGCTTCATTAAAATCACGATAGTCAAGACCCATTACCTGTTCACCAGTATCATGGTTTGGATCAATTTTTTGAACTTTAGCACAACCACTTAAAAGAAGTAGAGATATAGTTGTAGCACTTAGAAGTATATGTAATTTTTTCATTTTTAATCCTTGTTTATATAGAGTTGGTAATCAACTGCTTTTCTGCTTGGTGAGATGATATTTATACGAAAATTTGCATTTTTATATGCTGAAAAATCGCTCCAGTTTGATGAGATAGATTTTATTTCAAAACCATCTTTATCTTCCCAAACTACACGATATTTAAAGAGTAGATATTTTCCAGTTTTATTAATTCCATCAACTTGAATTTGAGTAAAACCATTACTTTTTACACGTTTTTTTACATCTGTAATCTCAATCTGTTTTTTTATAGAATTGTCAACAAACTTTACATAAGATTTACTAGCACAAGCAGCAAAAAGTAAAACTATAAAAGAGATAATAATTAGAGTTGTTTTTTTCATGATTTTTCCTTTAAAATGGTATAACTCTTACAGATGCAAGAGCATAAGGTGTAGCTATTTTAACATAAATTAGTACATTTTGAGTATCTGGAAGTGTAATATTTCTAAGTAATAAATCACTTGGTGTTCTCAGATGAATCTCCCCACTTTCAGGTCTCTGAAATCGTGCTAATTGAAACTCTTTAGGAAGTGTAGACCATATTCTAGTATCTGCATGTGTAGAAGCTATCTGGTATATAGCTGCAATAAGTTTAACAACTTCAGCGGCACTTGAGTTGTTGGTGTTCTGTTCTAAAGCATAGTTTATCGCTACTTTTGTGGCAGTAGAAAGAATAGCACGATGAACTATAGAGTTGTAAGATTTTTCAAATTCTGTCTGAATAACTCTATCCATACTAGAGAGAAATTTAGTTTGAATAGTCTCGTTTTTATCTAGAGTTATATTTAAATGTGAGTAAGCCAGATCTCTTTTTATAAGTTTAGGAAGAGCTAAAGAGATATAAGAGAGGTTGGATGAAAATATCCAAATTGGAAAGTCAACTCTCCACTCTTTGAGAATTGGAGCTTGACCATTTTCAAAAACTAACCAAACAGTTTGCTTAAAATCTTGTTTTAAAAAATCAGATTTAACATCCTCATTCTCTTGCATCATTCCATAAGCTTCTTTTAAAAGGTACTCTGACTTAGAACCATCCCCATTCGCTTTAGCAAAGAGACCAGCAAGATAAGTTGTAGTAGGATTTACAAAATCGGGATAGGCTTTAAAGTTGTGAAGGTTCGGGTAGTTTTGAAGTAGTTTTTCATCTATTGTCTCTTGTGGAACTGATAAGTTTTTCCCTTCACTAGCACTCTCTTGCTCTTTTTGAATCATAGCTTCTTGCTCTTTTTGAATCATTTGAGAGAAAAATATTTTGGCACGGCGTTGACGATCTATAGCACGGTTAAACTCTACTCTAGCTCCATCCATATCAGACTTAGCCATATAATCTATTGCTTTATAAGTATTTACCATGATACCATCGTATGTAGTTCCAATATAGGGACGTGTAGTATCATTGACTAAAAGTGAGCTTAGTGTCTGAGCGACATCTTTTGCAAGAATCTCCTCTCTATAGTGCTTCATTAATGCTTCAGAATCATTAAAGTTTACTAGACTTTTATTGTAATCTTGGGCATATGAGTATGCTGAAGCACTCTCTATTTTCCAAAGAAGATTATTTCGTCCATACATGTCATTTTTGTTTATATTTTTTTCTGCACTAAGAGCTGCATTTTTGTACTCACCCTTTGCAATAAGTTTATCAACTCTTATCATTGCACTCTTAGGAGCACATCCATTTATAAAAAATATTGTAAATATTGCTAGTAGTAAACCTATTTTTTTCATCATTTCTCCGAACTGTTAAGTGTTAATTATAGCTTAGTTTTTTTGGATAAATATTATTTTTAGTAAAACTTAGATAAAATGTCTTCAATTATGTCAAATGGAGATATGAATGGAAAATTACGGTGCTAGTAATATTAAAGTCCTTAAAGGACTAGAAGCTGTTAGAAAACGTCCGGGAATGTACATTGGTGATACAGGTCACCGTGGATTACACCACCTTGTTTATGAAGTTATTGACAACTCTATTGATGAGGCAATGGCTGGACACTGTGATACGATTTCTGTAACACTTACGAAAAAAGGGACTTGTAAAGTTTCTGATAATGGTCGTGGTATTCCTACGGATATGCACCCGACAGAGGGAATGAGTGCAGCAACAGTTGTTCTTACAGTTCTTCATGCTGGTGGTAAATTCGATAAAGATACTTACAAAGTCTCTGGTGGTCTTCATGGGGTTGGTGTTTCAGTTGTAAATGCACTCTCTGCTGATCTTCATATGACTATTCACCGTGAGGGTGAAATCTTTGAGCAGGATTTTAAAGAGGGTATTCCTCAAGAAGCTCTAGCTGTTACAGGAACGACTCGTAAAACAGGAACGACTATAGAGTTTATAGCTGATCCTACTATTTTTACAGATACTATTACTTTTGAGTATGAGTATCTAGCAAAACGTTTTAAAGAACTAGCATATCTAAATCCATTTATAACTATAAAATTTAACGATGAGAGAACAGGAACTAAAGAAGTTTACCATTTTGAAGGTGGTATAGCTCAGTATGTTACTGATATGAATAAAAAAGCTGTTGTTGCTGATGTTTATAGTTTTACTCAAAAAGTTGAAGATATTGAGTTCGATGTAGCACTTATGTATAACGAATCTTATGAAGAGAAACTTGCATCATTTGTAAATAACATTAGAACGCCAAATGGTGGAACACATGAAGCTGGTTTTAGAGCAGCTCTTACTCGTGTTATTTCAAACTACAACTCTAAAAATGGAGCTGTAAAAGAGAAAGATGTAAAAATCTCTGGTGATGATGTTCGTGAAGGTCTTATCGCTATCGTCTCTGCACGTGTTCCTGAGCCTCAGTTTGAGGGTCAAACAAAAGGAAAACTAGGAAATACTTATGTTCGTCCACTTGTTCAAAAAGCGACAGGTGAAGCACTTAGTAAGTACTTTGAAGAGAACCCAATCCAAGCAAAAGCGATAGTTTCTAAAGCACTTGCAGCAGCACGTGGTCGTGAGGCAGCTAAAAAAGCAAGAGATTTAACGCGTCGTAAAGATAACATGTCAGTTGGAACACTTCCAGGTAAACTAGCAGATTGTCAGTCTAAAGATGCAAGTATCTGTGAACTTTATCTAGTGGAAGGGGACTCTGCGGGTGGTTCTGCTAAGATGGGTCGTGATAGAGTTTTTCAAGCTATCTTACCACTTAAAGGTAAGATTTTAAACGTTGAGAAAGCGCGTTTAGAAAAAATCCTTAAATCTGATGAGATTACAAATATGATTACAGCTATGGGTTGTGGGATTGGTGAAGAGTATAAGGAAGAGAAACTTCGTTATCATAAACTTGTCATCATGACCGATGCCGATGTTGATGGTAGTCATATCCAAACGCTACTCTTAACTTTCTTCTTCCGTCATTTCCGTGATATCGTTGAAAAAGGGTATCTTTACCTTGCTCAGCCTCCACTTTACCGTTATAAAAAAGGTAAAAAAGAGATTTACTTTAAAGATGACCGTGAGATGAATGACTTCTTAATCTCAAATGGTATTGAGTCTTTAGAGAACCAAACGCTAGGTCACAATGACTTAGTATCTTACTTTAAAATGGTTGATCATTATGCTGGTAGTTTAGCTGCACTAGAGCGTCGTTATGCACTTGTAGATTTAATCCGTCACTTTATTGAAAACCCTGACTTAATCTCTTTAGGTGCTAAAGAGTTGTATGTGAAA
>Ga0256826_1002473_pt1 | contig 11233 bp, 11 predicted proteins | sample CV79metaG_FD_185975 | JGI IMG/M metagenome (GOLD analysis project Ga0256826, IMG submission 185975) | Hydrothermal vent microbial communities from East Pacific Rise, Pacific Ocean - CV79 | ecosystem: Environmental > Aquatic > Marine > Hydrothermal vents | place: Pacific Ocean: East Pacific Rise... | reverse complement strand
CATTAACTATATGGTCTTTATCAGGAAATAGTTGGTATCCTTACGTTTCAATTTATGACAAAGAGTTGCATCTTTTAAAAGTGTACAAACGTGATAAAAAAACACGTAAAATTACACTGCAACTCCCGGAAGAAACGACTTATGTAAAACTAGCCGATCTTTATAGTCTAAAAAATATTAAGCAGGGTCTACGAGTTCAAGCAAAAGGAACAAAGTAGACACCTGAACTAAGGTAATACAATGTTCGACGAGATACAGTTTGGTCGTATTGACCGACTCCCAAAGTATGTGTTTGCAGAAGTGAATGAATTAAAAATGAAAGAACGTCGCGCCGGTGCGGATGTAATTGACTTTTCTATGGGTAACCCTGATGGGGATACTCCTGAACATATTAGAGAAAAACTTGTTGAATCAGCCCAAAAGACAAAAACTCATGGATACTCAACTTCAAAGGGTATTCCTAAACTTCTTCTAGCAATTTCTGACTGGTACAAAACACGATATAATTGTGATATTGACCCAGAAACCGAAGCCGTTGCTACTATGGGGTCTAAAGAAGGTTATGCTCACTTAACTTACGCGATTACCAATCCAGGTGACTTAGCTGTTGTTCCTGATCCAACTTATCCTATTCATGAGTATTCATTTATTTTAGCGGGTGGTTCGGTTGTTAAGTTTGGTATTGAGTTTGATGAAGATTACAAGCTAGATGAAGATAAGTTCTTTAAAGACCTAGAGCGTATGTTTATTGAAAACTCTCCAAAACCTAAATATGTTTTAGTGAACTTTCCACATAACCCAAGTACCGCGACAGTTACACAAGACTTTTATGTAAGACTTGTTGCTATGGCAAAAGAGAAACGTTTTTATGTAATTTCTGATATCGCTTATGGTGATATTACTTTTGATGGTTATGTAACGCCTTCAATTATGTCTGTACCAGGTGCCAAAGATGTTGCAGTTGAGTCATTTACACTGTCTAAGTCATACAACATGGCTGGATGGCGTGTAGGTTTCTTTGTTGGAAATAAAAAACTTATTGGCGCACTTCAAAAGATTAAGTCATGGTTAGATTATGGAATGTTTACGCCTATTCAAGTAGCAGCTACGGTTGCCCTTAATGGTGATCAACAATGTGTTAGAGACATTACTGAAAAGTATAACCACAGACAAGAAATACTTATTGAAGCCTTTGATAGAGCAGGGTGGCATATTCGTAAAAATCAAGCTTCAATGTTCTCATGGGCAAAAATTCCTGAATGTGCAGCACACTTAGGTTCTCTAGAATTCTCAAAGCGCCTTCTTGTTGAAGCTGGTGTTGCAGTGGCTCCGGGAATTGGTTTTGGTGCTTATGGTGAAGGTTATGTTCGTATTGCTCTTATTGAGAATGACAACAGAATTCGTCAAGCGGCTAGAAATATTAAAGAATTTTTAAAACAGTTTGATTGTGAAATCCCAGAAGAAAAAAAGGAAGACAATGCTTAAGATTGGTGTAATTGGTGTTGGAACAGTAGGAACTTCTGTTGTTAACATTTTAAAGAACTCAGCAGATATTATTACTGCACGTGCAGGTCAAGAAATTGTAGTGGTTTCAGGTGTTGTAAATAACCTAGATAAAGACCGTGGTGTTGACATCAAGCTTTCAAAAGACCCAATGGATATCATTAATGATCCTGAGATTGACGTTGTTGTTGAGCTTATGGGTGGGGTTGAAGGTCCTTTTGATGTTGTTAAAGCAGCACTTACTAATGGTAAGGCAGTTGTAACGGCAAACAAGGCACTTCTTGCTTACCACCGTTATGAACTTCAAGAACTTGCGGGTGATCTTGCCTTTGAGTACGAAGCAGCGGTTGCCGGTGGTATTCCAATTATTAATGCACTTCGTGATGGTCTTTCGGCAAATAACATTGAGTCTATTCAAGGTATTATGAACGGTACGTGTAATTATATGCTTACAAAGATGATGAATGAGGGTGTGGATTACCAACCTATCTTAGATGAAGCTCAAGCTCTTGGTTACGCAGAAGCTGATCCTACCTTTGATGTAGGTGGTTTTGATGCAGCACATAAACTTCTTATCTTAGCTTCTATTGCTTATGGTATTGATGCTAAACCTGAAGATATTTTAATTGAGGGTATTGATAAAATTTCTCAAGAAGATATCTCTTTTGCTAAAGAATTTGGTTATGTTATTAAACTTCTGACAATTGCTAAAAAAACTGGCAATGAAGTTGAACTTCGTACGCATGCTGCTCTTGTTAAAGAGAGTCAAATGATTGCAAAAGTTGATGGTGTAATGAACGCTGTTTCTGTTGTGGGAGACATGGTTGGTGAGACTCTATTTTACGGTGCAGGTGCAGGTGGAAATGCTACGGCTTCTGCTGTTGTCGCAAATATTATTGATATTGCTCGTCGTGGTAAGGGTTCACCAATGCTTGGGTTTAACACACAATTGGAAAAAGGTTTAACACTGAAATCTCAAGATGATATTGTTTCTAAGTATTACTTGAGAATGGGTGTTGAAGATAAGCCAGGGGTTCTGTCTTCTGTAACTAAAATGTTTGCTGAGCATGACATTTCAATTGAAACGGTACTTCAACGTCCTTGTGACAATGGTGATGCAAACCTTCTTTTTGCTACACATGAAGCAGTTGAAAAGAACATTCAGTCTATTTTAAAAGAGCTTGCTGAAGCTTCTTTTGTAAAATCTACGCCAACGATGATAAGAATTGAGTCGTAACTAAAATGTCATACCAAACAAGTCCTCAGATGAGCAAAGTCTTTAAAAACTCTCAAGACCCAATGTTTATTGCTGAAGGTAGAGAATTTTTAGATGCTAATGATGCGGCATTAAAAATGTTTGGTGTCTCTTCAAAATCCACTTTTATAGAAACACATCCTGCTGCTTTTTCTCCTGAATTTCAAGTCGACGGAGCCTCGTCTTATCTTAAAGCTAACAAGATGATAGAAACTGCCCTAAAGAATGGTTTTCACCGTTTTAATTGGCGACATAAAAACCTTAATGAAGAAGTTTTTGATGTTGAAGTTACCCTGACCATCTTTGAAGATGAAGGCAAAGATTTAAGCTTTGTTCAACTTCGTCCCCTCTCTTCTTTTATTAAATAGCAATTTTTACATCTTCTTACAAAAATTTTAAACCTTTTTAAATTTCAACTATAACTACTATTTTTTAAGTGAAAAAAGCTACTATGTCATAATTAATTTTTCAAGGATATGCAGGTAATTCTGCTATATCCGTAAGGCATATTCGTGGAACTTATAGATACAGTTTGTACATATTGTGGTGTTGGGTGTGACATTGTTGGGCATGTTGAAGATAACAAGATTGTTAAAATATCTGCTAACAAAGATGGCGTAGTTTCTCAGGGTAAACTCTGTATTAAAGGGAAGTTAGGATTTGACTTTGTTGACAGTCCTAACCGTATTAGAACCCCACGTATTCGTAAAAGTTTTGTTGATGAAAATCCTGAAATTTGTTCAGAATATGAAGCAGAGTTTTTTGAATTTGATGACACTTGGTATGAAACAAATTTAGAAACAGCAACCACTATTTCTGCTAAAAAAATGCTAGAAATCAAAGAAAAGCATGGACGTCATAGTCTCTGTTCAATCGGTGGAGCAAGAACCTCTTGTGAATCGGCTTACTTGTTTCAAAAATACACGCGTCATACTTTGAATTCTCCTCACGTAGATAACTGTGCTCGTGTATGTCATTCTCCTTCTCTTAAAGGAATGCGTACAACTATGGGTGAGGGTGCGGCAACGAATCCTTATGATGACATCTACCACACAGAATTTATTATTGTAATGGGTTCAAATACTACGGAAGCACATCCTATTGTTGCAAACCGTATTATTGATGTAGCACAAACACATGATAATCTTGCGGTTATTGATGTACGTCGCATTAAACTTGGTAAGTTTGCAAAATACCAAGCAGTTATTCCTCACGAAGCGAACCTTCTTGTCTTAAATATGATGGCGTATGTTATTTTGTCTGAAGAACTTTATAATGAAGATTTTATTAATACACGTACAAAATTCTTCGAAGACTACAAAGACAAAATTCTAAATGACCCGTATGCAAATCCTAAGTTTATGGAAACAGTTAAGGGTTATGAAGACTTAGCGAAGATGATTCCAAAGATTGCTAGAGAATACGCGCTTAAAAAGTCGATGATTTTTTGGGGACTTGGAATTACAGAGCATTTAGATGGTTCAAAAGCAGTAATGGCAATTACTCACCTCTCTTTCTTAACAGGAAACATTGGTAAGCAAGGGGCAGGGCTTATGCCTTTACGTGGACAAAATAATGTTCAGGGTGCTTGTGACATGGGTGTACTTCCTTATTACGACCCAGATTACCAAGTACCTAAAGAAGTAGGTCTTATGACACCTCAGTTAATTGATGGCATGATTGCAGGAACTATTAAATCACTTCATAACATGGGTGAAGATATTACGCATATTCATCCAAACCTGAACAAGGTTCATAAGGGTATCGCAGAACTTGAGTTTATTTTAGTTCAAGAAGTTATTATGAATGACATCGCATCTAAAGCAGATATTGTTATTGGTGTTAAGTCAGCGTATGAAAAAACGGGTGTTTATGTTAATGCTATGCGTAGACTTCACCTTTCTCAACCTCTTGTTAAAACAGACCTACCAGATGACTGGGAAGTTATTCAGATGATTGAGAACAAGTTAGGTGGAACGTATGACTATAAAGATTCTTCACAAGTATGGGATGAAGTAAGAGAAGTGGCGCACAGACGTTTTTCTGGTGCTTCATACCAAAGACTTGAACGTCATAGAAAGCGTGGACTTCAATGGCCTGTATATATTGAAGATACGCCTGTTCTTCACCTACTTGACTTTAGAACAGACGATGGACTCGGGCATTTTCATTACCACCAGTACGCTGAACGTGGGCAGATTAATGAGCTTTTAAATGCTAAAAAAGTTTCACATTTCCACCTAACAACAGGACGTGCTTTACCACATTACAACAATGCGGCACAAACAAAGCAAAGTCCAAAACTTTTGAGTAAACATGAAGAAGATATTCTTTTAGTAAGCACAGAGGATGAGGCAGACTTTCCAAAAGGTAGAGTTATTCTTAAAACGGAGCATGGTGAAACAGCTTCACTTAAAGTGAAATTTACAGATGGTATTAAACCAGGAACACTGTTTACAACCTTCCACCACAACAACTCGAAAATAAATTATATCTTTGGAGACAGAAAAGATGACCTTATTTTAACGGCAGCATTTAAGTCAGTAGAAGTTGAGGTTATCTCAGCCTAGCTGAGATGTGAATGGTGAAAAGGGAATGGTAAATGGGAAGAACAAGAGCCTTTTTTCTTTTCTTCCCTCAAGCGAAGCGTACTCTCTTCCATTTACTATTCACCATTCACCATTCCCCGATGCCCAAGGCATCTCATGAGCAGAGCGAAAGGCGATATTGCAGAAGAAAAAGCCTGTGATTATCTGAGTGGTTTAGGTTATCAAATCATTGAACGTAACTATACGCTTCGTGGTGGTGAGATAGATGTCATTGCCATTAAAGATGAAGTTCTTCACTTCATTGAAGTAAAGTCGGGTTCAACTTACGATCCCATTTATAATATCACTCCCAAAAAACTTCAATTTGTAATCAACACGGCGCAAAGATTTATGCAGAGAAAAAATCTTAATATTGCGTTTCAAATCGATGGTATTAGCGTACATAATGGGCAGATTAAGCTTGTTGAGAACATCACACTTTTGTAAGCAAGAACTTTAAACAAGACAATATTAGTCTGAATTATAAAAGTAATAAATTCTTTGTAAGACTTAATAAAGAAAATCATCGCTATAATACTTCCAATTAAACTTAAACAAGGAAATAAAGATGGCAAAATACATCGAACTTACAGCGGCAAGCATTGAAGAAACAATTAAAGAAGGTGTTGCACTAGTAGACTTCTGGGCACCATGGTGTGGTCCATGTCGTATGATTGCTCCAGTAATTGAAGAATTAGCTGAAGAGTATGACGGAAAAGCAAAAATCTGTAAGGTAAATACAGATGAAGAACAAGATATCGCAATCAAATATGGTATCCGTTCAATCCCAACTATCATTCTTTTCAAAGATGGTGAAGTTGTTGAGCAAATGGTTGGTGCTGCTTCTAAACAAGCATTCGAAGAAAAACTTAACGCTCTTTTAGCATAATTTAAAATGGCACGACGAGGTAGCGGCCTCTTTTCGGTCGGTACACTTCTCGCCTCTTTTTTTGGCTCAGGCATGATCGCGATTGCCTTTGCCTACTTCAACTACAAATTCCAAGAATATAAATTTATTGACTTTAACAAATGGCTTGTTTACGAACAGGGCAAAATCTTCGTGCCTGATGAAGAGAAATATCTTGTGGTTTTTTACAGCTCCAAAAAAGCGGGAACTGTCAAAAATCTCAATAAACTTAGACCTGCTTATAAAATACTTGCTATTGATTATTATCAGCAAGACTTTCCTAGTAATGAACGCGTGACTTATGTTCGTGCGGGAACAGACACTATCTTAAAAATTATTCAGCGTTTTAACATATATAAAACCCCCTCTGTCTTTATTATTAAGAAATTTAAAGAGGGTCTTTATAAACAAGATAGTATCATTGCAGAATTAGATACTATTAACGAAATGCCTAGTGATTTATAATATATAAAACCAGCGTGATTAGTCATGATTAGAAGGATTTTAAAATCTTATTAATCCTTTTAATCATGCTGGCAAAAAGCTTTTAAAATAATAAGGACAAACATGTTAGATTTAGCAATTATTGGTGGTGGCCCAGCAGGCTTAACAGCAGGAATGTACGCAACTCGTGGTGGTTTAGAAAATGTAACCATGTTTGAAATGGGAATGCCTGGTGGTCAAATTACCGGAAGTTCTGAGATAGAAAATTACCCAGGTGTAACGGGTGAAATCACAGGTATGGATTTAATGATGCCATGGCCTGAACAGTGTCAACGTTTTGGACTTAAGCATGCTATGGTTGAAGTAAAAAAAGTTGAGCTAAAAGCAGATGGAAATTTTACGATTCATAAGGGTGATGGAACGACTGAAGATGCAATGAGTGTTATTGTATGTACGGGTTCTACTCCTAAACGTGCAGGTTTTAAAGGCGAAGATGAACTGTTTGGAAAAGGTGTTTCTACTTGTGCAACCTGTGATGGTTTCTTTTACAAAAACAAAGAAGTTGCAGTTATTGGTGGTGGAGATACGGCTTTAGAAGAAGCATTTTATCTTTCTAACATCTGTTCTAAAGTTTATCTAGTGCACAGACGTGACACTTTCCGTTCTGCTCCCAACACAGTTAAACGTCTAAAAGAGACAGAAAATATTGAACTTATTTTAAATACTACTATTGTTGAAGCTTATGGTGACGCGATGGGTGTTACTGGTCTTAAGGTAATGACACCAGAAGGCGAACGTGACTTAGAAGTTCCAGGAATCTTTACCTTTGTTGGAATGAATGTTAATAATGGCATTTTAATGGACGATAAGGGTGAGCCAATTTGTGCACTAAATGAATCGGGTAACGTAATCGTTGACTTGAAAATGCAAACAAATATACCAGGGCTTTACGCTGCGGGTGACCTTAGAATAGATGCTCCTAAACAAGTTGTTTCAGCAGCAGGTGATGGCGCAGTTGCTGGGGTAAATGTTATTACTTATATAGACGAAAAATTAAATAGTTAGAGAGATATGATGATTAAAGTTGGTGTATACGGTGGAACAGGTAGAGTAGGGAAACTTCTTTTAGAAGATTTAAAAACAGAAGAAGCGCTAACGCTTTCAGCAGTGTATGTTCGTAATGAATTGGACTTTGCAATAGACCCTTCAGCATTAGTGACAAACGATTTAGTAACCTTTATAAATGCGTGTGATGTTATTGTTGACTTCTCTTTGCCTGATGCAACAGAAGCATTACTTGAAGAAGCTCTTAAAAATCCTACACCCCTTGTTATTGCAACAACTGGTTTAGAGATTCACCAATTTAACCTTATGAAAGACGCCTCTGAAAAGATGCCGATTTTATATGCAACAAATATGTCTTTAGGTGTTGCAGTGCTTTCAAAACTGGTTGAACAAGCTTCACGTGTTTTAGAAGGTTTTGACATCGAAGTAGTGGAAATGCACCACAAACATAAAAAAGATGCACCTTCGGGAACAGCTTTAACCTTAGCAGAGTCAGCGGCAAAAGGTCGTGAGCTTGACTTAGAAAAAGTCCGTGTAAGTGGACGTAATGGAAACATTGGTGAAAGAACTAAAGATGAGATTGCAGTTATGGCACTTCGTGGTGGTGATATTGTAGGTCGCCATACCGTTGGCTTTTACAATGATGGTGAGTTCATTGAGATGAACCATACTGCAACATCAAGACATACCTTTTCAAAAGGAGCTTTAAGAGCTTCTAAATGGTTAGTATCACAAGATGCTGGCTTATATAATATATCAGATTGCTTAGGATTGGGCACCTAGCCCTACCTAGATTGATGGTCTCTGTGATTTAAAAAATGTGCAGTTGGTGTGTTTTTGTGACGAAGGAGCAGTTTACTGCTTCGAGTTACACAAGCGCATTAAATGTGTATTTTTTAAACCACCCGAAGGGAAAAACTAGAAGGCATACATTACTTTGTTAGAATTTATTGACGTGCTTTAGCACGCCTGCAAAAGTCTGCCTCGTACTGTATACCTTCTAGTTTTTCAGAGACCTTCAATCTAGGTGGGGCAAGGTGCCGTATATGGAAAGACAACTTAACGAAGAGTGTGCAGTAGTAGGAATTTTTAATCATGACGAGGCTTCTAAACTAGCTTATTTTTCACTTCACTCTATGCAACACCGTGGGCAAGAAGCTTGTGGTATTGCAAGTGCAGATGGTGGCAAGGTTCATATGATTAAAGATAGAGGTTTAGTGTCTCAAGTTTTTAATGATGACAAACTTACCACTTTAAGTGGAAAAGCAGCTATTGGACATAACCGTTATTCAACAGCAGGTGAAGAGTCTACTCTTGATGCACAACCTGTTTTCGCTCGTTATGATCTTGGTGAAATGGCCATTGTTCATAATGGAAATTTGACTAATGCACAAGAGATTCGTGAAGGTCTTATAAAAAAAGGTGCAATTTTTCAAACCTTTATGGACACAGAAAATCTTATTCACCTGATTGCAAAGTCAGATGAAGACAAACTTCTTGATAGAATAATTGATGGGGTTAAGAAGATTCAAGGGGCTTACTCTTTAGTATTTTTAAGTCGTCAAAAAATGTTTGCTATGCGTGACCCTCATGGGCTTCGTCCTTTAAGCCTTGGTAAGGTTGGTGATGGTTATATTGTTTCTTCTGAGACCTGTGCTTTTGACCTTATTGGAGCAACTTATATTCGTGATGTTAAACCAGGTGAACTTCTTATTTTTGAAAAAGGTAAAGAACCTCAGTCTATTCAAGTCTTTGAGCCAACACCTAAACATTGTGTTTTTGAACATGTGTACTTTGCACGACCTGACTCGGATGTTTTCGAGCAAAACGTGTACGCTATGCGTAAAAATATGGGTGCTGAGTTAGCTAAAATTGAACCGGTTGAAGCAGATATGGTTGTACCTGTTCCTGATGGTGGAATTCCTTCTGCTCTTGGTTATTCTCAAGCAAGTGGAATCCCTTTTGAGATGGGAATTATGCGTAACCATTACATTGGGCGTACCTTTATTGAACCTACTCAAGAGATGCGCGATCTGAAAGTGAAGATGAAACTTTCTCCCATTACGTCACTTATTAAAGGGAAAAAACTTATTGTAATTGATGACTCAATTGTTCGTGGAACGACGTCTAAAAGAATCGTAAGAATGTTAAAAGAAGCAGGGGCACTAGAAGTTCATATGCGTATATCTTCTCCTCCTACTACGGATCCTTGTTATTATGGTGTAGATACTCCAGATAAAGAGAACCTTCTTGCTGCAAACATGACAAATGCTCAGATGTGTGAGTTTATGGGCGCTGACTCTTTAGCTTACTTAAGTAATGAAGCCTTAATGCGAAGTGTAAACTCTGAAAAAAATGAGTACTGTACAGCATGTTTTACTGGGGATTATCTTTTTTAAAATGAATAAACAAGTCTATACATTTGGAGGTTATCTTAAAGATAAGTTCCAAGAAAAAGTTTACAAAGCTCCTATTTCTATCTCTGGATTCACTTGTCCTAATATTGACGGAACTGTTGCTCGTGGTGGATGTACCTTTTGTGAAAATGACTCGTTTTCTCCAAGTTTAGGAGAAGTTCAAGAGCTTAAAGGTTTTCATCTTAACCTTGAATCAAAAGAAAACCCCAACTTAGAAAAACAACTGCTTCAACTTGAAATGCAGTTTGAAGTTATTGTTTCTAAAGCCAAACGTGAATACGGGGCTAAAAAGTTCTTAGTTTATTTCCAGTCTTTTACAAATACTTACGCACCTTTTGAGACTTTAAAAGCCTTGTACGATAAGGCACTCTCTTTTGATGATGTTGTTGGCTTAAGCATTGGTACACGTTCAGACTGTGTTACGGATGAGACCTTAGCTTACTTAAAAGAGCTCTCTAAGACAAAAGAGATTTGGATAGAGTTTGGTATTCAGTCTATTTATGATGAGACCTTAGAGCGTATTAACCGTGGGCATGACAGTGAGAATGTTAGAGAACTCATTATGAAGTCTAAAGCCTTAGGTCTTAATGTGTGTGGTCACCTTATCTTTGGTCTTCCAGGTGAAGACAGAGAGATGATGTTAGAGACCTCTAAGAAGGCATATGAATGGGGAATTGACTCCGTTAAATATCATCCTTTGTATGTCACTAAAAGAACCGCCTTAGCCAATGAATACAATCGTGGTGATTTTGAACCAATTTCTGAAGAACTGTACTTAGATGTTTTGATGGAGTCGATTAAGATGAAGCCTGAAAATGTAAGTGTTCAAAGAATTACTGCGGGAATTGATGATGACTCTTTAATTGCACCAGACTGGTGTAGAGACAGAAATGCTCAAGTTCGTCACATTAACGCTGAGCTAAAAAAGATAGGGTTGAAATATTAGCCTAGGGCTAATATGGGTAACGGGTGAAGCTTTGCTTCAGGTGATGTGGTGATGTGTTCGCTTCGCTGATGGGGAAGAGCGTGAGCCTTTGGCTCAGGTGAAGGGTAA
>Ga0256826_1002472_pt1 | contig 11236 bp, 11 predicted proteins | sample CV79metaG_FD_185975 | JGI IMG/M metagenome (GOLD analysis project Ga0256826, IMG submission 185975) | Hydrothermal vent microbial communities from East Pacific Rise, Pacific Ocean - CV79 | ecosystem: Environmental > Aquatic > Marine > Hydrothermal vents | place: Pacific Ocean: East Pacific Rise... | reverse complement strand
AATGGGCATAAGTATATTTGTGTCAATCTTAGAAGCATAACGAGGAATCTGACGAATCTCTTTAACGATGTCATCTACAAGACCATCAATATTTAAGCCATTTTTATCACTTACTTTTTTAACGTACTCTTTGGTGTTAAGTAAAAGCATCTTCACACGTTCTTCATCTTTATATATTTTCATGCCTGCTTCATAAACTAAACTGTATTCACATTCTGAAGGATGTTGGTTAGCTGCAATAATTAAGGCAAAAAGTTTTGCCCTAAATTCCAAAGAGTTATGATGATATACAAGAACTTCACGTAAACCAGAGTAGAGATAGTGTTTCAAATTGAAGAAAATTTTCATAAGATAATTATACTATATAAATAACTTATTTGTTTAAGAAAAATCTATGTTGAATAAGGTTACTTTATATGTATGAAGTTTCTTTTTATGTGTCTACTCTTATTGATGTCACTGTTAAATGCTTCTGAAGATGAGAGTACGGGCTATAGTCCTTATGCTTTTACAGATGAAAATATTTTGCATGATAATAATAGTACCCTTGAAGAAGGTTATGTCGACCGTTATCAAGAGGCATTAAGTGCTAAAGTGCATGAGTGGGGTGTGGATATTGATGGTATGTTATTACAGACGTATAACTTTATAGGTGGTGATGGTAATGAGACAGAAGGAGCAGATGCTAACCTTAGTGTCTCTGATGTTAATAGAAGTAATCTTGAACAAGAGCATAATCTAAGCAAAAAACTTCAATCAAATGCTGCGGTTCAATCTGAAAAAGTAGATGAACTTTTCTTATCACGTCGTCTCTTAGAAACACGCGATAGGTCGTATGTTCGAGTCAGTTTCATTAAACAGATAAACAGTTTAGATAGTGATCCTAGTGCATTTAAGGTACGCGCACGGTTAGGTTTGGGTCGTAGTAAAAAACGGCTTAAACTTTTTATTGAAGATTTTAATGAAGATAGTGCTAAAAATATTGGAAAAACGGATGCGGAAGAGTCGCCTACGATTGGTCTTGAAAAAAAATCTAATAAAATTTTCGGTATTCGACCTCGATACTCGATTGGATTTAAAGGAATTGACCCTTTTGTTCGTGCTCGGTATAACTATGAGACAGATTTAGGACGATGGCATTTTGAACCTGTTCAGACCTTTATTTATTCCTTGGATGATGAGTTCTCTGAAAAGACAGAAGTCTATTTGGATACGCCAACAAGTGAGAGAACACTTTTACGGTTTGTAGTTGACAGAGGGACAGAGTCTCGTCATGGGGGGATGAATTATGATGGTTTTGTACAGTTTTTTTGGACACTTCGTAAAAATAGGGGTTTGAGTCTAAACTTAGGTTTTAATGGAGATACAAAATATGAACAAGATATTGAAGGCACTGACCCTGTTGAATATAACAATAAAAATAAGGTTTATAACTATCTTTTCTTAATGAGATGGAGAGAAAATATCTTTAGAAAATGGTTCTTTTATGAGGTGGGAACGGGTGTGAATTACCATCAGGTTCATGATTATAGACCAAATTATAATCTTTATTTTGGAATAGACCTCTTTTTTGGACATGTTTAGTCTTTTAAAAGAGCTAAGGCTTTATGGTCTGCTGTTGAGAGAGGAAGATCTTGTATTTCAGCTAAACTAAACCACTGGGCATCATCAACAAACTTGTTGTGTAGGTAGACCTTAGCTTGAAGTTTGAAATGGGAGTAGGTATGGTTTATTTTTCCTAGGTCTTGTGTACTGGTTATCTCCTCTTCCTCCTTATACTCATGAAAGCCCCACAATCCATTGAGAAACTTAGTCTCTCTTCGCTTAAGGGCATATTTACCATTAAATGAGTGAATAATAATCTGTCTTTTACGAACAGGAGTTGCTTTTTTTAGCTTTTTTTGTGGGTACTCAAGAGGAGATGCTTTTCCTTGACAGATAGCTTCAAAGGGACAGACCTCACATAAGGCTTCTCTGCTTTTACATACACTTGAACCTAAGTCCATTAGTGCTTGGTTAAAGTCATAAGTTCGCTGTGTATCTAAAAAACTATAGGCTTTTTCCCAGAGCTCTTTTTCTGAGCAACTTTTAATGGCAAAGATACGATAAAGTATACGTTTAACATTAGCATCAAGAATAGGAAGTGCTCTTTTGTAAGCAAAAGAAGCAATAGCATGGGCCGTACTCTTTCCAATACCAGGTAGTTGAATAAGTTCTTCTTGCGTTGTTGGTAGGCCCGTTTTACATAGTATTGCTGTCTTATGTAAGTTTCTTGCTCGAGTGTAGTACCCTAAACCTTCCCACATTTTTAGAACCTCTTCTTCCGAAGCCTTGGCTAACTCTTCTAAGCTAGGAAAGCTCTGTAAAAAAGGAAAATAAAAACGTTCAAGTACCGTTTTAACTTGAGTCTGTTGAAGCATGATTTCACTCACCCAGATAAAATAGGCATTATCTATACCTCTCCAAGGAAGAGAATGTCGTCCATTAGTCTTATACCATTGATGTAAGTTGTCATGGGCTTTAATAAATTTCATAATGGAAGTGTAGCAAAATAGTGTAGACTTTCATTATGAAATTTATTAAAGCCCATGTTACAAATACTTTAGAGATAAAACAGTCGAAATTTATTGCTCACCTTGTCCCTTACTCTTTGTATGCTGAAACCTTGAGTACTTTAAAAGAAGAACACCCTAAAGCGAGACATTTTGTAGTAGCTTGGCGTTATATCAATGAGTTTGACCAGATTGTTGAACACTGTAGTGATGATGGTGAACCTAAGGGAACTTCAGGAAAACCAACCTTAGCGGTACTAGCGGGGAATGAGTTAATTAACTCTGCTGTCATTATTGTTCGTTATTTTGGTGGAACCAAGCTAGGAACAGGGGGCTTGGTTAGAGCCTACTCAGAAGCATGTAATTTAGTCATACAAGAGGCTGAATGTTTTCCTTATGTCAAATTAGAGTCTTTTTCTTTCTCAGTAGCCTACAGTGATGTGAGTTTAATAGAGTACCGTTTAGCTCAATTAGAAATCACACATATTGAAAAATCCTTTGATGAAAAAGGTGCACTCTTTAATATACAGTGTGAAAAAAGTGTCTACGAAGTATTTCTTACCGAGAATGAACCTTACTTAAAAAAGGAAACACAACTTTAGTGACAGTTTACTGTTCACTACAAGGGTTAAATAAAGAAGTAGACCTTAACTTTTACTATTCTTTAAGTAAAGCTTAACTATAATTGCGAACTTAAAAAAAATGAAGGAGACAAATTATGAAACGAACTTACCAACCTCATAATACACCTCGTAAACGTACTCACGGTTTCCGTACACGTATGGCTACAAAAAATGGACGTAAACTTATTAATAGACGCCGTGCAAAAGGCCGTAAGAGCTTATCAGTATAAACCGTTTTGAAAGATTGAAACTCCCCAAAGAGTTTCAGTTAGTTTACAAAAGAGGTAAGGCAGCACATGCTAAATCCTCAGTACTTTTTTATCTTAAAGATAAAGAGTATAAAAAAGGCTTTACCGCCAGCAAAAAAGTCGGCAATGCGGTTTATCGAAACCGTGCTAAACGTCGTCTTCGTGCACTCTTCCAAGAATTCTCACAAGAAATAAACTCCGGTACTTATATTTTTGTTGCTAAAGAAGCTATTCGAGATACCTCTGCTGAAAATCTTAAAAAAGATGTACTTAAAGCACTTAAACGTGTGGGTGGATTAAAAGCGTGATTCGTAAGTTTTTACTCTCTCTTCTTACTATTTATCAAAAATTCTTTACATTAATAGGTTATGGTTCCTGTCGATATTATCCGACTTGTTCCGAATATGCCAAGTGGCAGTTCGAAAAAAACCCACTTCATACGGCATTTTTTCAGACATTGTTACGAATTCTGCGCTGTAATCAACTATTTCCGGGTGGAATTGACTATCCTTTAACAAAAAAACTAAATTGTAAGATTAAAAAAGATAAAATGTCTCCAATAAAATATTGGTATGTGCCTAAGGGTAAAAACCAGTACTATTTAATAAAAAATTTCTCTAAAGGCAAATCGTGTTAGATAAAATGACTCCAAACCAGAGGTTGATACTTGCCCTTGTCATCTCTTTCTTTTTCTTAATGGCATACTCAACTGTTTTTCCACCAGAAGAGCAAGTGACAAATGAACAAAATGCTACAACGCAAGTTACACAGAGTGTAGAAGAGAGTAGTGGACAGACTAATGTTGATCTAGGGCACGATACCCAAGCAACAACAGTAATGGGAAGCAGTGATGCAGTACTTGCTAAACTCACAGGGGAAAACTACGTACTAACTATTGATACGCTTGGTCGAATTGAGCAAAAAGAGATGTTAGAAGCTAAGTTTGCTGATGATAAGATAGGAAATGCTAAACTTGTTGCACAAACAGGAGCTAAACCACTCTATATTCGTTTTGCTGACAATGATTTAAATGAGGAGGCAATTAAAACACCTTACTCGTCAAATCTAAAAGAGGCAAACTTAGTAGATGGACATGCAAAAGTCACCTTAACACAAAAGCTTTCAGACTTAGTCGTAACTAAAAATCTTACTTTTTACAGTGATGGACATTATGATGTGCAAATTAGTATGAGTAAAGATGTTCGTTATTATGTTTACCTTGGGATGCATCCAACTTTTTCTGACAAGCAGATGATGTCTGTAGAAGGGGTTATGGTTTACTCTTCAAACGAAATTTCTACTATTGTTAAAGATGGTGATGCGGAAAATATGACCTCTTATGTAGATACGGTACTTGTATCTTCTTTCTCTCAGTACTTCGCTTCAATATTTTATAATGTAGGTAGAGATACTACCATTAAAGTTGATCGTGATAGAGATGATAACCCGGTTGTATTTATGGAAGGAAGTAAAGAGTTCTCTTTTAATGGTTATATTGGACCAAAAGATTATAAAATCTTAAACTCAATTAACCCTGAATTGACTAATGCTATTGAATACGGTTGGTTCACATTTGCAGCAGCACCACTGTTCCAGTTTTTAATGTTTTTACATGATTATGTAGGTAACTGGGGTTGGGCAATTGTTATTTTAACGCTTGTTATTCGTATTTTACTTTTCCCACTGACATTTAAAGGGATGCTTTCAATGGCAAAACTGAAAGAAGTGTCACCAAAAGTAAAAGAGCTTCAAGCCAAGTTCAAAGGTGATCCACAGCGTATGAATGCCGCTGTTATGGAACTTTATAAGAAAGAGGGTGCTAATCCATTAGGCGGATGTTTACCACTTTTATTACAAATTCCTGTATTTTTTGCGATATATAGGGTATTATTAAATGCTGTAGAATTAAAAGGTGCAGAGTGGATCTTTTGGATTACAGATTTGGCTCATATGGATCCAACATATGTTTTACCAATTATTATGGGTGCAACGATGTTTTATCAACAACATATTACGCCAAGTAATTTTACTGATCCTATGCAAGAAAAAATATTTAAATTTTTACCACTTATATTTACATTTTTCTTTATCACGTTCCCGGCAGGTCTTGTACTTTACTGGGCAGTAAATAATATATTCTCAATAGCGCAACAAGCAGTAGTAAATAAAAAATTTGCAGCCCATAAGAAGGCTAAATCAGAGGAATAATCTATGCTCAAAATAGAAGCACAGACACTTGAGAGTGCCTACTCTCAAGCGGCAGATAAACTGTCATGTTCGATTACACAATTAAATATAGAAATTATCCAGACTCCTACGAGTGGTTTTTTAGGTTTTTTTAGAAAACAAGCAATTATTGTCGCTATTCGTAAACCTGAAGAACCGAGTACTCCTAAGGAAGAAAAAGTTGTTACTAAAGAAGCGGCAGCTCCTATTAAGCAGGAGAAGCCAAAAGCAAAGGCAGTAGAAAAACCTGCACCAAAGGCTAAAAAAGCAAAAGCACCTATCAAAAAAGAGAAAAAAGAGAAAGTTTCTCGTAATGATATTATTTTGCCTGCCTCATTTGTAACGGATCAAGAAGAAGACGATTATGATGGTTCTGATCTTTATGCAGATGAAGAAGAGATTTATGTAGGCGAAGAGACGGAGATATGTGATAAGTCACATGATGAAATTCACCAACAGTTAGCGGGTTCATATAATGCTTCAGCTAATGACTCTGCTGCCGTTGATAATTTCTTTCAAGAAAACAGTTTTCAAGAGAATGCAAAACCAAGAGAAGTTGCTACTGAAATTAAAGAGTATATTGATACGCTATTTAAACACGCTTGTTTTGAGATCGACAGCATTAATGTTAAAGAACATGATGAAAAGACCATCTTAGTTGAGTTCTCAGGTAAGGATGCAGCACTTCTTATTGGTAAAGAGGGGTATCGTTACAAAGCACTTTCTTACATGCTGTATAACTGGATTAATGCGAAGTACCAACTTCAACTTCGTCTTGAAATTGCGGAGTTCTTAAAAAACCAAGAAGAGATGATTGGTAAGTATCTAGAAGGTGTTTTTACGAACATTGACCGTGATGGAAAAGCACAGACTAAGATTCTTGATGGTGTTTTAGTACAAATTGCTTTACGTGAACTTCGTGCAGCGTATCCTGATAAATATGTAGCCATTCGTTCAACGCGTGATGGTGCAAAGTTTATAATTATTAACTCGTTTAATAATTCTAACGATAACAACAATAAATACTAGGAAAAGAGCGTGAACGATACAATTGCGGCAGTTGCCACCGCCCATGGTATCGGTTCTATTTCTATAATTCGCCTTAGTGGTGATGACTCTCTTCGTATTGCAAAGATACTCTCTAAAAAACAAGATTTCAAAGCCCGTCATGCTACCTTAACGACACTTTTTAATAGTAGCGATGAGTTGATTGATGAAGCTATTGTTATCTACTTTAAAAACCCTAACTCATTTACAGCTGAAGATATCATCGAGTTTCAGTGTCATGGTGGAAAAATTGTTGCCGAACAGGTTTTAAATGCGGTTTTAGATGCTGGTGCAAGACTGGCTGAACCGGGTGAGTTTTCTAAACGTGCTTTTTTAAATGGACGTATTGACTTAACAGAAGCCGAAGCCATTTCTCAACTGATTGAAGCCAAGAGTGAAGATGCCGCTAAAATCTTAGCTAAGCAGATGAAGGGTGAGTTAAAAGGTTATGTTGAAACGGTAAGAGATGACCTTTTACACGCCTTAGCTTACTCAGAAGTCACCATTGATTACGCAGAAGAGGACCTTCCTCAAGACCTGATTGATCAGATTTTAGAACGTCTTGAAAACTTACATCTTGGACTTTCTGATACCTTGCAAGCTTCTCAAAGTAGAGCAGGGCTTATGCAAGGGTTTAAAGTAGCTATCATTGGTAAACCTAATGTAGGTAAGAGTTCCCTTCTAAATGTTTTGCTAAATTATAAACGTGCTATTGTTTCTGAGATTGCAGGGACCACTCGTGATACCATTGAAGAAGAAGTTAAAATAGGAACCCATCTTATTCGTATGGTAGATACAGCAGGAATTCGCGCAGCAACAGATGAGATTGAGCGTATTGGAATTGAGCGTAGTATAGAAGCGATAGAGCAGAGTGATATTGTTATTGCCCTGTTTGATAACTCTCGTGAGTTTGATGAAGAAGATGAAAAAATCGTAGAGCTTATTGAGCAGTACAAAAGTGAAAAATCATTTATCTCTTTAGTAAATAAAACAGACCTAGAGACAAAACTAGACCGTAAAGCAATTGAGACCTATAATCCAATAGAACTTAGTTGTAAAGAAAATGCTCGTGAACTTATTAACGTTCTACATGAGATTATGGACACAAAAAATGTTTCAGATGAGATAATGTTGATCTCAACACGTCAGATTAATGCCGTTAAAAAAGCCTTAGCTGAGATTGATGAAGCCAAACAGCCATTACAAGACCAAGAGCTTGAAATTTTCTCTTTTCATATGAATGTAGCAATTACTGAGATTTCGTCTATTACACGCCCCTATGAGCACTCTGAGATGCTAGACAAGATGTTTGGCGACTTCTGTTTGGGTAAATAATGAAAATTATTGCTATTGACTTAGGTCTAAAACGTATTGGTCTTGCGTATTCGGCTGATCCTAACTTTGTAACCCCCCTAAATGCTATAGAGCGTAAAAATAGAAACCAAGCCTCTGCGGCGGTTAAAGAGGTCATTAAAGAGTGGTCTGCTGATGCGGTAGTAATTGGAATTCCTATGGGGGGAAGTTCTGAGGATGAGATGCGTCGTAGAGTGGCACACTTTATGAACTTAGTAGACTTTGAAGGACCACTGTATTACCAAGATGAGTCTCACTCCTCTTTAGAAGCGAAAGAGTCTATTAAGGGGCAGATTAAGCAGAAAAGAGATGGTCGTATTGACTCTCTTTCTGCGAAGATTATTTTAGAACGTTGGCTCTCTCAAAACAAGTAAGAAAACCTTTAGGCTAAAAGGCTTTTCTCTTTCCCATCATACTTGCTTAAAATAGCTGGTAACATTAGCAAATCAACAACGACGGCAATAACTAAAGCAATGGCCGTAACAATACCAAAGTTCACATTTGGCAAGAACTGAGAAAAGCTAAAAATCATAAATGCAGAACTCAGTACAATGGTTGTAAAGATAATGGCAGAACCCGCGTACTGCATTACGTAAGATAAAGAGTCATGAAAATTATAGCCCTTGCTTCGTGCTTCTCTATACTTAACTAAAAAGTGAATGGTGTCATCTACTGCGACCCCGATGATGATAGCCCCTGAAATAGCAACACCAATGTCAATGGTAATACCTAACCATCCCATAGCTCCAACCACAAGAATAATAGGCAAGACATTAGGAATAATAAACAGCGGTATCATTCTTAAGTTTCTAAAGATAAACAGCATCATAATGGAAACCACGGTAATTGCAAGGGTAATAGACTGTATAAGGGTGTCCGTAACATCGTGTTGCATATAGGCGAACATGGCAGTTTGCCCATTTACAGTAGCTTTATAAGGTGTCTTTTTCCACCAATCTTCAGCCCACTTTATCATCTCTAAATCTAAAGAGGTATCAACAATATTAACCGAAGCACTTACCCGTAAAAGACGCTCATCAACATCCATTTTGTCATTGATTTCCATCCCTTGAGGAAGAGACAAGGAGTATAAAAGAAGGTACTGTGCAATCAGGTTTTGCGAATCAGGAATTGTTTTTGAACTGTTAAGCACCTCATTAAACTTTTTAACGACATCGGTTAAAGAGGAGAGGTGACGTACATTAGGGTAGGTCTTTTTATACTCTTCATAAAAGGTTTCTACAGTTTTCATAAACTCAGGTGATTTAATACCATCTTTAACTTTTGAATCAACAACAATCTCATAGGTCATTGGTCCTGTTAGGTTATCTTGCATAAAGTTTACAGTTTTTCTAAACTCAACATCTTCTCTAAAGTAACGTACGGTATTAGAATCGACTTTTAAATAAGTCATTCCTAAGCCAATTCCCGTAAAAAGAATAAGAGTAGAGATAAGGATTTTCCCATCATGTTTCATTATAAAACTAGCGTATTTATTAGCAAAACTATTAGGTTTGTCTTCTGCTTTTTTAATCTCTTTTGGATTGATTTTAGGGTTAATGATAGCCAACACTGCAGGAACAAATAAAATGGTCAAAACAAAGGCCAGTAGAGCAGCATTAGCCGTAGCAATACCAAGGGTCTTAATAGGAATAACCTCTGAAATACCTAAAGATGCAAAACCAACCGCTGTGGTTAATGAAGTGAGTAAAATCGGTAAAAAGTTTTTATGAACCGAGTAGTGAATAGCTTCATGGTTGTCTAACCCTTTACGTCTTCCTAAAAGGTAAATCCAAAAGAGGTGCATAGCGTCGGCAATTCCAATGGCAACGATAAACACCGGCATGTTTGCTGTAAAGTTGTTAAGTTTATATCCTAGTAAAACTTGGATAGAAAGTACAATTAAAAAGGTAAAGATAACCGTTATAAGACTTAAGACCATACCGGCAGGTCGTTTGAAAATAATCCACAAGAGCACCATAGCTATGATAAGAACAAGCGGTGTAAAGGTGGTCATATCATGTGTACCGAGTTCAACAAAGGCGGTATTTAGAACGGGTCCTCCCCCTAGGTAAAAGGTATACCCCGTATCTTTCTCTTCTAAGAGATACTTATCAACAGTTTTTTTAATTTCTAAGGAGAGTTCAGGTGTATCACCTACTTTTGGAACCATTTTTCCAACAATCATGGTAGTTTTGCCATCAGGACTGATGAAGTGGTTAACAAGAAGGTCCTCTTCAAGTGCAATTTGCGCACGTTTCTCTAAGTACTCAGGACTGAGGTTCTCAACATCTAAAATAAAGTCTTCAGTAATAACATCATCAGGATATTCAGGATCAGAATGGACGTATTGGTAGTTGGTAAGTGAATCTACACGAGCGATTGACTTTGTTTCCCACAGTTTTTGTGTAAGTCTGTCAATTAAGGCTAAGGCCTTAGGATTCATAATGCCATTGTCATCTTTAAAGACGATACTAATAGCGTCATCATTACCAAAGGTTGCTCTAAAGGCATCATAGTCTGTTAATGTTTTAGAGTCTTCTGCAAACCAGATACGATAAGAGCCTTCAAATTCTAAGTGTTTGAGTTGGGTAGAAAAAGCGAGGGTAATCAGTGGGATTAAAATTGCGATGACCCAACGAAAACGAATGATACTGTTAATAAATTTGTCCATATAAAATTTCCTAAAATTGTTGCTTATATTTTTAAATGATAAGGTCTAAGAAGTATTGACTTCTTAGACAGGTGTTAAAAGTAGTAACCCATGTTTAAACTAATACGTTGGTGACGCTCAAGTAGGCTAAAGCTTGTTGTTCTCGTAGAAGAGGGTTTAATATAACGATAATCTAAAGTAAGTTTAAAAGTATCGGCAATACGCCCTTCATACTCAATGTAGTACGCTTGTTCATGGTAGTCTAAATCAAAAATACCACCACCAATAATACTAGCATCATTGCCTTGATTAAAACTATAGCGTGCGCCTAAGAAAAGGTCATTTTGCATAACTTGAAAAAGGTCAAGGTCGTTAGCAATGTCATCTCCACTCTTAAATGTGTCATATTTATAATACTCTGCAATAAGCCCCAAGTCTGCTTCGCCATGAAACTGCACTAAGGTGTGTTCTAGTCCTAAACCAATGTGATAATAATCAGAAATTTCTTTAGGTCCTGCATTGGTCTTCATCGTT
>Ga0256826_1002471_pt1 | contig 11237 bp, 12 predicted proteins | sample CV79metaG_FD_185975 | JGI IMG/M metagenome (GOLD analysis project Ga0256826, IMG submission 185975) | Hydrothermal vent microbial communities from East Pacific Rise, Pacific Ocean - CV79 | ecosystem: Environmental > Aquatic > Marine > Hydrothermal vents | place: Pacific Ocean: East Pacific Rise... | reverse complement strand
ACTTTAAACCACATTATTATTAGTTTTATTAAACAAGTTTAACAAAAAGAAAAATAATTTTCATACAATAGATACAGTTGTGTCTCCCACACGATACAACCCTAAAGGGATTGTTCTTAATTTCTTCGAAATTAGTGTTCATTTTTTTTAAAAAAAAATAAAAGTAAAAAGAAGAGCAAGAGAGACAACATTTAAAATAAAAGGATTAAAATGAGTAAATTTGTTGGAAGTAATACAAAACCAAAAAATAGTAAAAATTCAAGTTCAATATCAAAACATAATAATCGAACTTTAATTTCTGAAGAGATAGACGAATCTCTTTTAAAAAATAAAATAAAAAAATATAATGAAACATTACAAGAAGAAGAAAAATATTTTCACGAAATAGATTACGAAGATTTACCTAAAGAAATGAAAGTAAATAATTATTATGAAACATTTAAAGACCCATTAAAAGAAATTGAAGAAATAAAAGAATTTCATAAAGAACATAAAAAATATTTAAATGAAGATAAGCAAAACTTACTAATTGAACAAGTTGTTTTTTTATCACATGAACAAGTCCAAGAAGTATTTAAAGAATATGGAATAGAAGAGGGAAGAAATAAAATTATTGAAAGTTTTAAGAAAATAAGTAAAGATATGGAACTAGATTATAATATGAAACCTTTGGAAATGTCAGCTCATTTTGACGAGGGAGACATAAAAAAAGAATATGAAGAGGATGGAATAACATTAAAAAAGGTTGAAGCTGAATTAAATGTTCATTGTCATTTAACTTATTCTAATTTTGATATGACTTATGAAAATAAGAAAGAATGGAAAGGAAAGAATGGAGAAAATAGGGAAAGTATAACAAAAGGAAGAACAATAGCGAGAAATTTTCATAAAAAAGAAATGAGACAACACCAAAACCTAGTATTTAGAAATTTTAAACATTTAGGTTTTGAAAGAGGAGTAGATAAAAGAAAAACAAACAGTTCTCATTTAGATAATAGTCAAATGGAAGAAAAAAGATTAAAAGAATTATCAAAAAAAGTAAATAATAATTTAAAAATAAAAGAAGATTTATTAAATAATAAAATAATAAACGAAAATATTAAAATAATTGAAGAAGATACGAAATATTTAAAAGATATAAACGAAGATAAAACAATTTTAATAAATGATATTATTGATTTAAAAGATAATATTAAAGATATTGAAGAAATAAGAGAATTAGAGACAAAAAGGGAAGAATTGACACCGAAAATCGAAGAATTAGAAACAAAAATAGAAGAATTAAAAAATAGTAAAAAAGATATAACACTTTTAAATGTAAGTAATGAAGAAAAAAAGAAATTACATAAAGAAGTCCAATCACAAATGAAAGAATTAAGAACATTAAGAAACACATATAAAACAGAAGTAAAGAAAATAGATAAAGATTTAAAAGAAAGTTTAAAAAATAGTGAATTATTGAACGAAACAAATAAAGATAAAACAAGAGAACTTAAAGAATTAACTAAAACTATTGACAAAGTAAAACATACAATCGAAAAAACAGAAGAACAAGAAGACAAAGAGAATAGAAAACTAATAATTCCGATTATTAACAAAATAAAAGACATTCCAATGTATAGCCCTTTAAATGATAATAAAAAGATTTTTATTAGAAATGAGATTTATATTCCATTGAATAAAATTTTAAAAGAGAAATCTATAAGTGAATCAAGTTTAAAAGATTTAGAAATATTAAAAACTAAAAATCAAGAGTTAGAAAATAATTTAGATAGTAAAGAAACATACATAAAGGCACTTAAAACAGAACATAAAGAAGAAAAGGAGCAAATACTCAAAGAGAACAATAATTTCCATAAACAAGAGATATTGACACTTAAAGAAGATAATAAAAAAGTAATTAAAAAATTAGAAGATAAAATAAATATATTAGAAGAAGATAATCAAGGTTTAACAGAAGATATAAATAAAAAAATAGAAATTATTAAAGTAAAAGAAAACAGAATTGATAAAGATTCTAAAACTATTAGTAAATTAAAAACTAAAAATAATGAATTAGAAGATAATAAAGAAAGAGGAAATAATAAGATTGAAGAATTAGAAACAAAAATAGAAGATTTAAATAAAGATATTGAAAAATTAGAAGAGAAATCAGGCATAAGTATTTTAGAAATCAAAAACGAAGAAATTAAAATAATGATTGAAGAAAGAGAAGTAAAAAAATCAAAAACAATTAAGTCAGATAATTCGGATTATATGAGAAGATAATTTTTTAATAAATGGAGTAAATCAAAATAGATTTACTTTGTATCTTTTAATATTTCATTTTAAGTTAGATAATTTTAAAATTTTGTATAATTCTAAAATCAAACACACAAAGGGAAATAAAATGAGTAATAAAGAAGAAAATCAAAAATCAATAATGTTAGATCCTCTTGAATATGAGAATTTTGTAAAATATCAAAAATCTTTAAAGATAGAAGAGAAAAAAAAAGAAATAAATAAAATTGAAAGAAAAATACAAACATATCAAAGTAAGATTGAAACATTAAGAAATCAAGAGAAAAAACAAAAAGAAGAATTAAAAGAATTAGTAAAATCTAAATAAAGAGATATAAGGACATTTTATCAATATTCGATAAATCGTCTTAATATTCATTTAAAACCTCTTTAATCACCATTAAAACACTATACACCCCCACAAACTCCACTAACTCAAACGAAAAACTAAAAAAATTAAGAGATAAAGGAAAATCTATCTGATTTTCTACCATTTAAAAAATATCTTCTATTTATTATATACACCTTTCCAGCCCTAGAAATATTTTACACCCCTATTTTACGAGGTTTTAAAAAAACTTTTATAATTTATTAAGAATAATTAACTTTTTGTAATAAAAATAATGTATAATAAACTTAACAAAATAATAAACTATAAAACCTTGGACAGTTCTTATAGATTATTTTTTCTATAAGGAGTGTCATTTTATGGTTTATTTATATAATATCTGTTATAATACACATAACGAAATCACTTCTAAATTATTTTTCTGTCCAAGGTTTTATAATTTAGAAGATTGATTTTATGTCAATTCTTCAAAATCACCCACACTTTTATATCAATTCAGATAAATTAATTTTTCAAAATAAATTATTCTTAAATCAATTAAAAATAACAAAGAAAATAAAAAAAACATCTACTGCTACAACTACAAAAAAAGATAAAAATATTATTCTTGATTCTATAAGTAATGAAGATAGAGAAGAAGAATTATTAAATAATGTAAATCATATAAAAGAATTACAAACTCCAATAGAAATAATAAATAATTTTAATGGAGAAATTACAGAAATAAAATCATTTAATAAAATAAATAGATTACATAAAAAACTATTAGATAATAGGTTTATATCTCTTGTTTTAGGTAAAGAGTTTAATAATAATGGTTTATTACTCACATTAACGACAAAACCTCTTAATAACCTTGATTTAGAAATACAATCACTTGAAGAAATGTCAAAAAAGATTATTAAATTATTAAGAGATAATGGAATAAAATTCATAAAAGTATATGAATTAACAGAAGATGTAATTCCACATATTCATATTTTAATTTTAGATAATACAATTAAAATAAAAATAGAAAATATATTAAATAAGTTTGATAATAGGACACTAATTCAAAATATACCAAGTGAAGATATTTTAAAAGTGGCTTATTATATTACGAAGATATGTAATCAAAAAGAAAAACATTTATTATATTTGTCATTTGAAGAACAATTAAAAAATAATAAAGTAAAATTATTCACTTCTTCAAAATCAAATATATTTAATAAATCACAAAGAAGCCCATTATTTACAGCATTTTTAATATATAAACAATATACAGAAGAATTAAAAAAATATGATAGTGAAAACTTTTTAGATTTTACATTTAACAATGTAAAGAATATAAAAACAAGTCATAATAATCATTTAAACGATATTATTCCCCACTTTACTATAGATAATGATAAAATATACCATTCAACTAAATTAAGGGTATTTAGTCAATATTCAAGATTAGAAAAAAACGAAATAGAAAAAATAAAAAGAACACATAAAAGAATTGTAGAATATTCAAAGATTTTAATAAATAATATTAAAGTAATAGTAAAATCTATAATCTATCTAAATTACACAAATAACCCATATTCTTATATATTTTACTATATAGTAATAACAATAAAAATAAGAATAATAATTATAAAACCCCCACCATAACTTAAATAAATAGTAAAGTTTAATCATTTGACAAGACTTTATATAATTTAATAAAAAAAAAGAGAAAAAATGAGGAAATAAGTCAATTTTTTGACAAATTTCGATAAAAAGTGTAAAGTTTAAATAAAAGAGGTTTAAACTTTATATAATAATAAAAAAAGGAATAAATAAAATGGAAAAAGTTATAGGTTATGGAAGAATATCAACAAATAAACAAAAATTGGATGTTCAAGAAGAACAATTAAAAGAATACAATATTTTATATTTTGTAGGAGAGGAAATATCTTCTTCAATAAAATTAGAAAAGAGAAAATTATATTCACTTTTAAACTCACTTGAAGAAAATACAACAATTATTGTTGTTGCTCTTGACAGAATAGCAAGAAATACAATGGAGATATTGGAAATCTTGGAAATATGTCAAAAAAGAAACTTAATTATTAAAACAATTAGGGAAAATCTAATATTAGAAAGAGATTTAAAACCCGAACAAAAAATGATATTAACAGTTTTAGGTTCAATCGCCGAAATGGAGAGGAAAACAATACAGAACAGAGTAAAAAGAGGATTGGAGAAGACTAAACAAAATGGAACAGTATTAGGAAGAAAAAAAGGACAAATAGTAAAGTCTAAATTAGATAAACATAAAAAAGAAATAATATCATTATTAGAAATGAAATTATCAGTAAGGAAGATTAAAAAGATTTTAGATTTAAAAGTTTCAGTATCAGAACAAGCAATAGGAAACTATATCAAAAAACATAATTTAAAGGAGGAAATAAAATAATGTTTATAATTGAAGATATGACAGAAGAAATAAATAAAAATGATTTAGAAGAAATAGAATTTTATATAAATAAAACATTAGAATATTTTGAATATTCAGAAGAAGATTATTTTGTTTTCTCAAAAGTTCAACACGAAAATAATGAATTATTATTTAGAATATTTGATAAAGAAACAGAACAATGGGAAAATATTTTTAATTGTTCAGATTTTAATATGTTGAGAATAGTTGAGGGTGAAATCAATTTTATTTATTTAACAAAGAAAGAACAAAATGAAAATATGTATAACTAATATTAAGCAATAATTAAGAAAGAAATCAAAAAAAATAATTTTTTTCTTTCCCTCTTAATCTTATTATTTTATAAAATTATTTGACAATAATTCTATTAAAATAATAAAAAAACAAATGTATCATATCTCCATTATATGAAGATTTAAACCTCATTCAATAAAAACCTTATGGTTTTAATTTCATTCACTTTAAACCACATTATTATTAGTTTTATTAAACAAGTTTAACAAAAAGAAAAATAATTTTCATACAATAGATACAGTTGTGTCTCCCACACGATACAACCCTAAAGGGATTGTTCTTATTTTCTCCGAAAATAGTGTTCATTTTTTTTAAAAAAAAATAAAAGTAAAAAGGAAGAGAAACCAATGACAAATGAAACAATAAGATTTATAGGTTTTATATTTCTAATGGTAATTATATTTTTTTCAATATCATATATTAAAAATAATAATAATATAAAAATCAATTTAGAAGATAATCAATTAAACAAAAAAATAAAAGTAATAAAAGATATACAAAATAATTTAAAGGAAATCAAATGAGTAAATTTTGTGGAAGTAATACAAAATCAAAAAATAGTAAAAGTTCAAGTTCAATATCAAAACATAATAACAGAACTTTAATAGATGAAGAGATAGATGAATCTCTTTTAGTAAATAAGATAAAAAAATATAATGAAACATTAGAAGAAAATGAAAAATATTATTATGAAATAGATTATGAAGAATTAGAGGAGACAATGAAAGTAAATAATTATTATGAAACATTTAAAGACCCATTAAAAGAAATTGAAGAAATAAAAGAATTTCATAAAGAACATAAAAAATATTTGAATGAAGATAAACAAAACTTACTAATAGAGCAAGTTGTTTTTTTATCTCACGAACAAGTCCAAGAAGTATTTAAAGAATATGGAATAGAAGAGGGAAGAAATAAAATTATAGAAAGTTTTAAGAAAATAAGTCAAGATATGGAACTTGATTATAATATGAAACCTTTGGAAATGTCAGTTCATTTTGACGAGGGAGACATAAAAAAAGAATATGAAGAGGACGGAATAACATTAAAAAAAGTTGAAGCTGAATTAAATGTTCATTGTCATTTAACTTATTCAAATTTTGATATGACTTATGAAAAAAAGAAAGAATGGAAAGGGAAACACGGAGAAACAAGGGAAAACACAACAAAAGGAAGAACAATAGCAAGAAATTTCCATAAAAAAGAAATGAGACAACACCAAGATTTAGTATTTAGAAATTTTAAACATTTAGGTTTTGAAAGAGGAATAGATAAAAGAAAAACAAATAATTCTCATTTAGATAATAGTCAAATGGAAGAAAAAAGACTTAAAGAATTATCAAAAAAAGTAAATAATAATCTAAAAATTAAGGAAGAGATTCTAAATAATAAAATAATTAACGAAAATATAAAAATAATTGAAGAAGATACTAAATATTTAAAAGAAATAAATGAAGATAAAACAATTATAATAAATGATATTATTGATTTAAAAGATAATGTAAAAGATATTGAAGAAATAAGAGAATTAGAGACAAAAAGGGAAGAATTGACACCGAAAATTGAAGAATTAGAAAGAAAAATAGAAGAATTAAAGAACAGTAAAAAAGATATAACACTTTTAAAAGTAAGTAATGAGGAAAAAAAGAAATTACATAAAGAAGTCCAATCACAAATGAAAGAATTAAGAACATTGAGGAACACATACAAAACAGAAGTAAAGAAAATAGATAAAGATTTAAAAACTAATTTGTCAAATAGTAAATTACTAAACGAAACAAATAAAGATAAAACAAAAGAATTAGAAAATTTAACAAAAACAATAAATAAAGTAAAACACACAATAGAAAAAACAGAGAAACAAGAAAATTCAGAAAATAGGAAATTATTATCACCCATTATTGAAAAAATTAAAAATATACCTATGTTTAAAAGTGATGAATATTTAAGAAATGAAGTTTATACTCCATTAAATAAGATATTAAAAGAGAAATCTATAAGTAATTCAAGTTTAAAAGATTTAGAAATATTAAAAACTGAAAATACTGAATTAAAAAGTAATATAGATAGTTATAAAACAGACATAACCACACTTAAAACAGAACATAAAGAAGAAAAGGAAGAAATACTCAAAGAGAACAATAATTTCCATACACAAGAGATGACAACATATAAAAAAGATACTAAAAAAGAATTATTAGATAAAGATAATAAAATATTAGAGTTAATTAAAGATAAAAAAGAATTAGAAGAAGAATTAAAAAAGAAAGAAGAAATAATAAAAATAAAAAGTAATAAAATAGATAGATATTCAGATACTAATGATAAATCTAAAATTAAAATTAAAGATTTAGAGAGAGAGGTAAGAATATCAGATAATAATTTAAATAGTGAAAAAGATAAAACAAAACAATTACAAAAAATAATAAATAGAGTAAATAAAGAAGATCCTCAATTCTTCAATAAGTTAAATAAAAAAGAAGAACAAGAGAGAAAACAAGATAATTCTTCTTATAGTCATACAATGTAATTTATTTTAATAAAGAAGTAAATCAAAACAGATTTACTTTTATCTTAATAGATATATTTCTTTTAATTTAAGTTAGATAATTTTAAAATTTTGTATAATTCTAAAATCAAACACACAAAGGGAAATAAAATGAGTAATAAAGAATTTGAAAAGGCAATAACATTAAAGCCAAAAGAATATGAAGATTTTATCAAATATCAAAAAATGGTAAAGATAGAAGAGAAAAGAAAAGAATTAAGAAAAATAGAAAACAGACAAAGAAGTTTAAATAATAAAGCTAATTCTTTAACAACTCAATCACATGACTTAAAACAAGAAATAAAATTATTATTAAAAGAAAGTAAATAAGAGGTATAAAGGACTTTTAATCATAATCTAATGAATTATATTAGTATATTGATTAAATGTCTAAAAACACCATTAAAACTCTATACACCCCACAAACTCCACTAACTTAAAATAGAAAGATAGAAAAAAATTAAATACACTTGAAAATCTGTTTTGATTTTCTTCCACTTATAAAAAGTAATTCATTATATACACACCTTTTTGATATTTAATCAATAATCTTTATTTCATTATATACACACCTTTTTAAAATTACTATCAAAATAACCCTATATTTAGGGAAATTGTAAAATCTTTTTATAATTTATGTATATAATTAAGTTTTTGTAATAAAAATAATGTATAATAAACATAACAAATAAATAAACTATGAAGCCCTCGAAATCTTTTTAGTATTTATTTACTAAAAGGATTGGGTTTTATGGACTATTTATTAGAATTATTGTATAATCTTCATAACAAAATCACTTCTAAATTATTTTTTCTTCGAGGGCTTTATAATTTAGAATGTTGATTTTATGTCAATCTTCTCTAACTCCACTCAATTTTTAATAAATACAAATATTCTATTATTTCAAAATCAAATATTCTTAAATAATGTTTCATTTACAAAAAAAATATTAAAAACATCACAATCAACAAAAACAAAAAAATCAAGAAAAAATAAAACTGAAATAATACCAACACAAGACAGAATAAAATTATTATCAGAAAATAATTTATTATCTGAATTAAAAAACTCTATTGATTTATTTAATTATGAGAGTGGGGAAGTATTTACAACAAAATCATTTAATAAAATAAATTCATTCAATAAAAGTCTATTAGATAATAGGTTTATAGGGTTGATTTTATCAAAACAATTTAAAGATAGTTTATTTATTACATTAACGACAAAACCATTAAATAACCTTGATTTAGAAGTTCAAGAATTAGAAACATTATGGAAGAAAATAAAGAAGCTATTAAAGAAAAATAATGTTAAGTATGTAAAACAATTTGAATTTACAAAAAATATAGTTCCTCATATTCATATATTAGTAGAAAATCAAAAATTATTAAAAGAGATTCAAGACATAATAAAGATATCTAAATTTAGAAATCAAATAGATAAGATTAAAAATTCAGAAAATGGAAAAGTAAGTAATTACATAACAAAATCAGTAAAATATGAAAATAAAGTTCTATTGTATGGTTTTAAAGATAGATTATTAAATAATAAAATAAAATTCTTTGAAAGTTCTTCAACAATCTTCCATAAAAAACAAAGAAGTCCATTATTTAATGCTTTTCTTTTACATTCAGAATATTCAGAATTAAAAAGTGAATATACTTCTGAAAACTTTATAAATTTTTGTTTTGATAATGTTAAACACCCATTTAAACACCATAATAACCATTTAAAAAATAATAACCCACATTTTATTATAAACGATGAAAAAGTCTTTCATTCTTCTAATTTGAGGGTATTCAGTAAATATACAAGATTTGATAAAAATGAAAAAAGAAGTATCAACAAAACACACGAATTTATAATTCAATTTTCAAAAATGTTATTAAATAAAATAATTATTAAAAAAATAGATTATTCAAGATTAAATGTAATAATTTACTTTTACTATATAGTATTCTATTGGGTAAATTCAAGAATAATAATTATTAAACCACCACCATAATTTTATAATTTTTATAAATATAAAAGTTATAAAATATAATTAAATTACTAAAAAGTTTTTTTATATGTTATACTATAATTTAAGTATATATCTCATACTTAAATTATAAATATAGAAAAATAATGAGAAAATCACTTAAATTATAAAAAAAAGGAAATAAAATGTTAGAAGAAGAATTAAAATGTCAAGAAATGGAAAAAGATTTTAAAAATCTTACAGATAGAACAATTAAAATTGTTTTCAAAATAGAGGATGACTCAATTTATTATGTTTATGAAAATAATAAAATGATTTATAAAAATAATTATATAGATTTTGAGATATTAAAAGATAATTTAATTATTAAAAATAATAAAATAGGTTATACAAGAGTATCACAACAAAATCAAGATTATAATAATCAAATTATTCAATTAAAAAAATATAATTCAGATATAAAAGAATTTGTAAATGAAAAAATATCAAGTGGAAAAAAACTGAAAGAAAGAAAATTATTTAATTTAATAAATTCAGTTGAAGAACATTCAGAAATATTTATTACAAATCTTGACAGATTAGCAAGAAATGTATCAGAAATAGAGGAAATCATTAAAATTTGTCAAGATAGAAACATTATTATTCATATTACAAAAATAGGTGTAAAATTAGAGAAAAATATGAACCCTATATCAAAAATGTTTATTCAAATGTTATCTTCTTTTGCTGAAATGGAAAAACAAGTAATTATGGACAGAATAAAAGATGGAACAGATAAAGCAAGATTAGAGGGAAAAACATTCGGAAGACCAAAGGGGAAAAAATCTGTTTCAAAACTTGAACCATATAAACAAGAAATAATAAAATTAGTAAAATTAGAATTAACACCTAAAAATATAACTAAAATTTTATCTGATAGAATTAAAATAACAGAAATGACTGTTTATAATTATATTAAAAATAATAATTTAAAGGAAGAAAAATAATGAAAGAATATAATTTATATGTATCTCCATATTTTGAAGAAGAATATGAAAAAATTAAGAATGATATTTTTGATTTAAAATTTTCACTTCAAAAAGAATTAACAGAAAATAATTTAAATTGGGATAATTCTCAATTTAAAGAAATTATGGAATTTGTAAAATTAATAAATAAATTATCAGAAGATTATCCAAGATAAATATTAAGCAATAATTAAGAAAGAAATTAAAAAAAATAATTTTTTTCTTTCCCTCTTAATCTTATTATTTTATAAAATTATTTGACAATAATTCTATTAAAATAATAAAAAAACAAATGTATCATATCTCCATTATATGAAGATTTAAACCTCAT
>Ga0256826_1002470_pt1 | contig 11239 bp, 10 predicted proteins | sample CV79metaG_FD_185975 | JGI IMG/M metagenome (GOLD analysis project Ga0256826, IMG submission 185975) | Hydrothermal vent microbial communities from East Pacific Rise, Pacific Ocean - CV79 | ecosystem: Environmental > Aquatic > Marine > Hydrothermal vents | place: Pacific Ocean: East Pacific Rise... | reverse complement strand
CTAAAAAGACCTCTGTCATACCGCTTTGCAGCCTCTTTATTTGCCAAAAGCATACAGTCTTCTATTAGTGAGTGAGAAGGAGTCTCCTCCGCAACTGTTGTAGCAACAAGGTTTGTATCCTCATCAAGTTCCATTGAGATTTCAGTAGAGTGAAATTCAAACCCTTTTTGTAAACGCAGCTCTTTGAGTCTGTCTGTAATTTTTCTAAGTTTCTTAATCCAGTTAAATATTTCTTGTTCTTCTGCTGTTTTACCCTGAAGTTTTCCTTCAAAAAAGAGATCTATCTCTTCATAGTTAAATCGTCTATCTGAGTGTATAAGTGCTTCATAAACTTTCGACTCTGTAACTTCGAGTGTTTTAGTGTTGAGTTTTATCTCAAAAACATAAGCAAGTCTATCTACATGAGGTTGTAGTGAACATAAAGTTTCACTCAGCTCACGTGGAAGCATTGGAATTGATTTATGTGGAAGATATATAGAAAAACTTCTGTATATTGCTTCATTATCAAGAGCCCCAAAAGCTTTTACATATTCACTAACATCGGCAATAGCAACATATAAAGTTGTATTTTTGTCATCCCAATAAATTGCATCATCAAAATCTTTTGCTGTAATTGGGTCTATAGTACAAAAAGTTAAATCTCTTAAGTCTTTTCTTTTGGGATATTGTGAAGCATTGACTGGGGAAAATGAACGTGCTATTTTTAAGGTCTCTTCATCAAACTCTTCATGTTTGTTAAACTGAGCCAAAACGATTTTTTCATCTACCTTAGGGTCTTGGATATTTCCGATTTTTTCTAAGATTCTATTTTCTTGATTATCTATTTTAAAGAGGTCACCAACTTCATAAGATTCCAACTCCCTGTGTGACATCTCAGCCCCAATTGGATACTCTGTTTTGAGTTCTACTAAAGATTTATGATTCTCTTTTTGGATGATGCACGCTACACTATAGGTTTGTTCTCGTCCTACAATTTCTGCTATTTTTGCACTAGCAACGCCACGCTTGCCTAACAACCTTTTGGCAATAACTAAATCACCCTCAGCAGCTACACCCAAATCACCATCAGCAATAAATAAATCTTTTATATTTTCACCAATGACGTGTAGATAAGCAGTGCCTTTTTGGACAAGTCCTAAAACTCCAGCACGATATTTAGAATTAAACTTATATATTTTGTGTTTTTGTGTAAGGTATTTTTTAGCAAGCCAATCATCTACAAAAGCTTGTTCTTCATCTGAAATATCTTGCTCACTCAAACCATGAGTGAGTCTTATGAGTAAAGATTTCAATTATTGTAGTATCTTTATTTTATATTTTCTATTGCAGTCTCAAAACTTGGCATATCAAGTTCATATTTTTCTATCAACTCTTTAGCAGCTTTGATACTTGCATCTGTAACTTTTCCATTTATTGGTACTGCTACACGTACAACATGAAGAATTCTTGCTGGTTTTTTATCCTCTTCTTTTGCAAGATCAGGATTTTGACAACTTCTTAGAACATCAACTAGATTCTCTTCAAATTTCCATTGTGCAAAAATTGTAGCACTAACTTCAGGAGTATCAACTCCTATAACCTCTTTTTCAGCTGCTTCAACATCTTGAAGTTCACTAAGGGCATCTCGAAACTCTTCTTCTTTGCCACTAGCCATAATTTGTTGAGCAATTAAAACTTTACCAATTTCAACAAGAAATGCAGCTGGTGATAATACACCAAGATATTTATTCTCTTTTCTTAAACACCAAGAGACAACTAAAGCATTTTGCTTTTTTGAAAGGTCTGAAAACATATCATTTGTTATGCCATAAGGAGAGAGGTCAAGAGAAAAGCTCTTTTTTACAATGCTTGCAAGTGCAAAGCCGCGAACTGTTCCCATTCCAAAAAGACCAACTGCTTGAGAGATAGCATTAATTTCACGTGAAAAACCATATAATGGTGAATTTGCAGCTTTTAAAATGTCTGCTGTTAAAAGAGGATCTTTTTCCAGTATCTTTGCCATATCATTAAAAGTGCTGTCTGGGTCTTTATATACCTCTTCAATTTGCATTGCTGATTCAGGTAGCGGTGGAAGTTGTTTAATTTTTTTTAGTATCTCTTCAGTCATTTATCCCTCATTTATTTGTATTGATGATTAAATTATCATGATTATGCTGTAATTATAGTATCTATAGATAAATACATACTGAATATTTACAAAAAACTGTTATTATTTTTAGATAATAAAAAAAGAGGATAAATATATGCAAGATACAGCTATGCTAATACAGTTGGGATATGCACCAAACGAAGCTTTGGTAAAACAGTTAGAAGATATAAAAAAGAGTACAGTTGAATATGAAAAAATTCAAAAGCATATTATGGACTTAAATGACCATTTAAAAATCAATAATGCTTATGTGGCTCTTTCAAACTCTAAAGATTATTTTAAAATAAAAATAGACTCTCCCACTTCTGCACTAGCTGAGGAAGCACATGAAAAAGTGAAACATTTTAGTGAAAAATTTAAAATAAATATAGAAAAACTACCAAATAAAGAGACTTACTATATTCTTGGATATAACAATTAAGGCAAGAAAGTGATAGAACCTATGAGCATTGAGGGTTATGACCTTTTAGTAGAAGAATTTAAATATCTGCTAGAAGAGGAAAAGCCAAAAGTTGCTCATGAAAAACTTGTTGCAGCGGCGCTTGGTGATAGAAGTGAAAATGCTGATTATCAAGCGGCAAAAGAGAAACTGCGTTTTATAGATAAAAGACTTTTTTATCTTAATAAAATGATTCAAAATTCTAAAATTATAGACCCTTCACTCCATAAACACGTTAAAGTCTCTTTTGGAAGTCGAGTAACAATCGTAAATATTGATACAGATGAAGAAGAGATATATACACTCTGTGGTGTATTAGAAACTGAAATAGAAAATGGTTTAATTTCGATACATTCACCATTAGCTCGTGCAATGTTAGCAAAAGAAGAGGGAGATGAATTTAAAATTACACTTCCAAACGCAGTAAAAGAGTATGAAATTCAAAAGATAGAGTATAAAGATATTTTTTCACTTAAGAAGAATATTCGCACAAAAAAAGATTTTTCTTTCCATTAAAACAACTTTTACCATCCTTTAGATATAATCCCTCATTAAAAACCAAATTTTAGGAAACATCCGTGAGCCAACAATTAGAAAACATTGATGAACAGTTAGCAAACCATAAACTTTCGCAAGAAGATTATAAACATATAAAAGAGATTTTAGGTCGTGAACCAAATTTAGTTGAATTGGGTATATTTTCAGCTATGTGGAGTGAACACTGCTCTTACAAATCTTCTAAGATTCATTTAAAAGGGTTTCCTACGTCAGCTCCATGGGTTATTCAAGGTCCAGGAGAAAATGCTGGTGTTATTGACATTGGTGATGGATATGCTGCTGTATTTAAGATGGAATCGCACAATCATCCTAGTTTTATTGAGCCATACCAAGGTGCTGCAACTGGTGTTGGTGGTATTATGCGTGATGTATTTACAATGGGTGCACGTCCTGTTGCAAACTTAAATGCACTGCGTTTTGGAAATGTTCTTAATAAAGATGATATTTCTAAGCACCAACGTTATCTTGTTCGCGGTGTAACTGAGGGAATAGGTGGTTATGGTAACTGTATGGGTGTACCTACTATCGGTGGTGAAACAAGTTTTGATGAGTGTTACAATGGAAATATTCTTGTCAACGCATTTACTTTAGGTATCGCTAAAAGTGATGAAATTTTTTATGGAAAAGCTGAGGGAACCGGAAACCCTGTAATGTATGTTGGCGCAAAAACTGGTCGTGATGGTCTTGGTGGAGCGGTAATGAGTTCAGACTCTTTTACTGAAGAGTCAAAATCTCTTCGTCCTACTGTTCAAGTTGGAGATCCCTTTACTGAAAAACTTCTACTTGAAGCATGTTTAGAGCTTTTTAAAACTGATCATGTAATTGGTATTCAAGATATGGGTGCTGCTGGGCTTACATCTTCTGCATTTGAGATGGCAGGAAGAAGTGGCTCTGGTATGATTATGCATCTTGACAAAGTTCCTGCTCGTGAAGAGGGAATGACTCCTTATGATTTTATGCTTAGCGAATCTCAAGAACGTATGCTTTTATGTGCTAAAAAAGGTTCAGAACAAGCTATTATTGATATCTTTGAAAAATGGGATTTAGATGCTGCTGTTGTTGGAGAAGTAACAGATACAGGAAATATGGAACTCTTTTGGCATGGTGACAAATGTGCTGAGGTTCCAGTTGATCCTGTAAGTGAAGAAGCACCAGAACTAAATCGTCCTATGAAAAAACCAGCATACCTTGATGATATACACAAAATAAGCATAGATGATTTCGATAGAGTAGCAAATCAAGAAGCATTTGAAACATTGATAAAATCAATGGAGGTTGTCGATAAATCATGGATATATACTCAGTATGATTCTATGGTACAAACAAATACTATCAAAAAAGGCGGAATGCTTGACGCTTCAGTAATCCGTGTAAAAGAGAATAAAAAAGCACTTGCTATGAGTGCTGATTGTAATGTACGTTATTGTTATATAGACCCAAAAATGGGTGGTGCTGCTGCTGTAATCGAGAGTGGACGTAATGTAGCGATGAGTGGTGCAAGACCACTGGCTATTACAGATTGTTTGAACTATGGTAATCCTGAAAATCCTGAAGTAATGTGGCAATTTGGTGAAGGTTGTTTAGGTATCAAAGAAGCTTGTGCTGCACTTACAACACCAGTTATTGGTGGTAATGTTTCACTTTATAATGAAACAAATGGTGTTTCGGTTTTTCCAACTCCTTCGATTGCTACTGTTGGTGTTAATGATGATGAAAATAATGTATTAATGTCCTCTTTTCAAGCTGAGGGTAATGCACTTTATTTAGTTGGTGAGGGTAAATCTGAATTTGGCGGTTCTTTGTATATGAAAGAGTTATATAACACTGTTGCCGGTGTGATACCAGAAATCGACTATAAGCAAGAGCTTGCACTGTGGGATTTAGTGATTGAAGGTAATAAAAAACATCTTTTAGAGTGTGCAAAAGATTCAAGTAGTGGCGGTGTTGCAATAGCATTAGCAAAAATGGCAGCTACAAGTGGATTTGGTTGTGATGTAGAGATGAGTGTTTCAGATGATAGAGATATCTTTTCTGAAAGTATGAGTCGTGCAATTATTGAAGTAAAATCAGAAAATTGTGAAGCATTTGAAGCAATGCTTGATGAGTCTATGAGTATTGAAAAAATTGGAACGGTTGGCGGCGATAGCGTTAGAATAAATGATGTTAATCTAAGCATGAATGTTTTAAAAGACAATTATTTCAATACTTTTGCAAGAGTAATCGAACAAGATTTATAATTTTTATTAGACGAGATGACATTTCTGTCATTTCGTATTTATCTCTTTACTGCATTTAATCCCTTTTTTCTTTTCTTTTTACCATCTTCTAAACTCTATTTAGCTAGAATCAGATAATTTATTTTTGTGAGGCTTCAATGAAAAGAGCGTTAGTGAGTGTTAGTGATAAAAGTGGTGTAGTTGATTTTTGTAAATCGTTAGTTAAAAATGGATATGAAGTTATATCAACTGGTGGTACATTTAAACTTCTAAAAGAGAACGGAGTTGAAGCGATTGAGATTGATGAAATTACTAAATTTCCTGAATGTTTTGAAGGTCGTGTTAAAACTTTAAATCCTTATGTTCATGGTGGTATTTTACATCGTCGTGATAAACAGTCACATATTGATCAAGCTAAAGAGCTTGGTGTTGAAGCGATTGATTTAGTTTGTGTTAATCTTTATCCTTTTAAAGAGACTATAGAAAAAACTGATGATTTTGATGATATTATTGAAAATATTGATATCGGTGGACCTGCTATGGTTCGTTCAGCTGCTAAAAATTTTGATGCAGTTATTATTGTAACTGATGTAACTGATTATGATGTCGTTATTGATGCAATTGAAAATGAAAAGAATACGAAAGATTTCCGTCGTGGATTTATGATAAAAGCGTATGAGCATACTGCTGCGTACGATTCTATGATTGCGAACTATATGAATGAGCGTTTTAACGAAGGTTTTGGTGAAAAGCAGTTTGTAGTTGGAAACAAAGTTATGAACACTCGTTATGGCGAAAATCCACATCAAAATGGTGCTTTATATGAGTTTGATAAACATTTTTCAAATAGTTTTAAAACATTAAAAGGTGAAGCAAGTTTTAATAACTTAAATGACCTAAATGGTGCTGTTAAAATTGCCGCTGCGTTTGGTGATGATAATGCTGTATGTATTTCAAAACATGGAAACCCATGTGGTTTTGCTATTAAAGATACTCTTTTTGAAGCTTATACTGAAGCACTTAAATGTGATCCAGTCTCTGCGTTTGGTGGTGTAGTTGCAGTAAATGGTACGGTAGATAAAGCACTTGCTGAGAAAATGAATGAAATTTTTATTGAAGTAATCATTGCAGGACGTATTACGCAAGAAGCTCAAGAAGTATTTGCTGCGAAAAAACGTATAAAACTTTTTGAAATGGGTAGTGACAAATTAATTCTTGCTAATGATAAAAAAGATTTTAAACACATTGATGGTGGATTTATTTTTCAAGATGCAGATAAAGTAAAAGATGATGAAGTAAAAAATGCAAAACTTGTTTCTAAAAATGCAGCAACATCTGAAGAGATGAAAGATTTAGAAATAGCATATAAAGTAGCAAGTCTGACTAAATCTAACTGCGTTGTTTATGTTAAAAATTCTGCAATGGTCGCTGTTGGTATGGGCATGACTAGTCGTGTTGATGCTGCTCAATGTGCTCTAAAAAAAGCAAAAGATATGGGTCTTGATGTAACAGGTGCAGCACTTGCAAGTGAAGCATTTTTTCCATTCCGTGATAGTATTGATTCTGCGGCTACAGCTGGTATTAAAAATGTAATAGAACCAGGTGGCTCAATAAGAGATGAAGAGATAATAGACGCTGCCAATGAGTTTGGTATGAGTCTTTATTTTTCTGAGATTCGTCATTTTTTACACTAATCTAAAATAAATCACTCTTACTTCCATATTATATTATGGAAGTACTTTCCCTATTTAAATAATAATTTTTTTACTTTAACCTTGATTGACATAGACTCAACTATTGTGATATAATACTACTTAAATATATATATCATAATTTATAGGAAAGATAATGGCTAAATCATTATATGAAACATTAGAAATAGCTGATAATGCTAGTGAAACAGAAATAAAAAAAGCATACAGAAAGTTGGCTCGTAAGTACCATCCTGATGTTAACAAAGACCCAGCAGCGGAAGAAAAATTTAAAGAGATAAATGCTGCATATGAAATACTTAGTGATAAAGAGAAAAAAGCACAATATGACCAACATGGAGATAGTATGTTTGGTGGTCAAAATTTTCATGATTTTTCTCAAAATTCAGGTGGACAAGCTGATTTGGATGAAATATTAAGACAAATGTTCTCAGGTGGCGGAGGCTTTGGCGGCTTCGGTGGAGCAGGTGGACAATCTGGTTTTAGCGGAGCTAGACAACGCTATCAAGAACCTAATCTTGATATAGAATCAAGTGTAACAATTCCATTTAGTACAGCAGCTTTAGGTGGTTCTCATTCTGTTTCAGTAAATGGAGAACGTTTTGATATTAAAATTCCTGCTGGTGTAAAAAGCGGCGAGAAAATGAGAGTCAAAGGAAAAGGTCATGCTCAAGGTGGCAGAGTAGGTGATCTATTTTTAAAGATAACAGTTGCAGCTAGCCCTGATTATGAAAGAGAGGGAGATGATTTAGTTAAAACTATAGATATTCCTCTTTATGCTGCTTTATTTGGTGAAAAGGTTTCTGTTAAGACCTTAGAAAAAGAGATAAAACTAAAGATTCCTCAAAATACTAAAAATGGACAAAGATTTCGAGTAAAAGAGATGGGTGTAATGAATCGTAAAACTAAACAAAGAGGTGACTTATATTTACGTGCAAATATTGTTTTACCAAATGTAGATGATATTGATTCTGATTTAGTCGAAATAATGAAAGAAAAGTTACCTAAAACATTATAGGAGGATAGCGCATGATGCATAATTATGATGAACCCGTATATTTAATTAGTATTGTTTCTAAGATATTGGATATTCATCCTCAAACTTTACGTCAGTATGAAAGAGAAAACTTAATAATGCCCTCACGTTCAAATGGACGTATACGACTCTATTCTCAAAGAGATATAGACAAGATAAAGCTTATTCTGCGTTTAACTCGTGAATTAGGTGTTAACTTAGCTGGGGTTGATATTATTTTAAATTTGAAAATAAATATTGATTCGATGGAAAAAGAGATAGCTGAGCTTCGTCATGAAGTGCAAGTGGCAAAAAATGCTCACTCTGTAGCCCCTGATAAATCATTAGTGACTAAAAAAAGTTTGTATGAAATGATTATATTTGAAGACTAAGAGTAGCTTACTCTTTTAGTCTTTGTATTTTTGCTCCGACATTTTTGAATTTATTTTCTAAAGAGTCGTAGCCTCTGTCAAGATGATATATGCGGTGTATATTAGTCTCTTTTGTAGCAACGAGTCCCGCTAAGACTAAAGCACTAGAAGCTCTTAGGTCTGTAGCCATAACATCTGTTCCACTTAATCTTGTTTTTCCATTAACTGTTGCAGTATGTCCATTTAATGTTATATCGGCACCCATACGTTGTAATTCACTTACATGCATAAATCTATTTTCAAAAAGTTTCTCTTCAATGATGGAGACACCATCTGCTTGAGTTGCTAGTGCCAAAAATTGTGCTTGCATATCTGTTGGAAAAGCGGGATACTCTTGTGTGATTATTTTAACTGGTTTAATTTTTTTTGCCGGATAAATTGTAATCGTGTCTTTTGTAATTTTAAAGGTGTTACCCATCTCTTCTAGCTTTGAGATAACAGCACCTAAATGTTTTGGCTCAACATATGTTAATGTGAGTTCAGATTTTGTGATAGCACCAGCACAGAGATATGTTCCTGCTTCTATTCTATCGGGAATTACATCAAACTCTTGAATATTTAAAAGTTTTCCATTAGTTCCATGAATCTCCAAAATAGCAGTTTCTATACCATTTATCTTAACACCACTTTGTGCTAAAACATTACACAGTTGTACGACTTCAGGCTCTCTCGCTGCGTTTGTGATAGTAGTAACACCTTTCGCTAGTGCTGCAGCCATTACAATGTTGGCTGTCCCTGTTACAGTAACTTTATCAAATATAATATCGCAGCCTAATAAGCCATTTGGGGTAGTAGCTTCAATATATCCAGACTTTATATTTATTTTTGCACCCATCTGTTCTAAGGCTTTTAGATGTAAGTCAATTGGTCTTTGCCCAATCGCACACCCACCAGGAAGAGATACTTCGCAGTGTCCAAAACGTGCTAAAATAGGACCTAAAACCAAAATAGATGCACGCATAGTTTTTACAATATCATAAGTTGCTTTTGTTTCATTAATTGAGCTTGTATCAACAAGCACACTATTGTCAGAAAATTGGCAATTTGCACCTAATTTTGACAAAAGTTTTAAAAGTGTTTTAATATCAACCACATTTGGTAAATTTTTTATTTTAACAGCATTCTTTGCTAATATTGTCATTGCTATTAATGGAAGAGATGCATTTTTCGCACCTGAAATGGCTATCTCACCACTTAATGATTTTGAACTGTGTATTTTTAAATAATCCATAAGTCTCTTTATTATTGTGAAGTAATTATTATATTATACCTTATTATTATGTTTCTATTTATTTATAAAAGTTCTCATATACTTTGGTCTCTTTTTTGATATACTTTTATCAAAGGAATTGCCATGAGTTCAGCTCTTGATAGATTGAAAAACTTAACAAATAAAATATCTAGTTATGAAACAGCAAGAAAAGATAATATAGTAAAATTACGAAAATTATTTGAAGATTTAGAAATCAGCAAAAAAGTAGATAATTTCAGTCAACTGTTTGATTTTAAAGCTATAAACCTTTCTGGAGCTTCACTGCAAAAAGAAAATCTAGGTGAAATAAAAGAGGGAAAATATCTACAAATATTGGCAATTAGTTACGATAAAGAGGCTACTGTTAAAAGCAAAAATATCTCATTAGGATATTTTGGGAGAGCTGAAAATGTGGATGCGGAATTTAAAAATAAAGTTGTTGAATTTATTATTAGGTATAGATTTGAAAAAAGTTTTATTACCTTAGAACACTATAATGGAATGTTAAATACCTTTGGGAAAGTAGTTGAGTAAATTTTATCTTATATTATGGCTTAGATGGGCAATACGCTTAACACTTTTGAGTGTGCTCCTTGCAGTTGGAATCGCTGCGTTTATAACACTCTTTATATATATAAATCAGGGTGCAAAAAGTTTAGATACCCAAGTCTATCAAGCTTTGTATGATATTTTTAAATTTTGGTTTGCTTTGTCTTGGAGTTTTAGTGTTTTACTCTCTTTGTTTATAAGTTTAAAGTCTGTTTTCAATCAATGTATAGCCCATTACAAGTTAAATCTTTTAAGTTGTCCTAATAAAAGTGAGATGAGTCAAGTTCTACAAAGAATTGGCTATGGAGATTTGCTAAAAGTTTGGAGAAAATGGTTTATGCTACTTATATGGTTAGTAGGGGCACAAATGATATTTGTTCTTATATTTATGAAGCTTTTTAGCTCTTATACAACACTATTTGAATGGTTTAATATCTATATCTTATATCTTTTTGTTTTAATCGCAGGGTATTTTTCATTTATGATATTAAGTGGAAGATGCAAGAAAGTAAGGGTAGTAAAATGTTAATATTTTTAGATTTACAAACAACAGGTTTAGAATCAAATGATGTAATATGCTCTATATCTTTACTAAGTGAAGATAGTTTAACATATGAGTTACTTAATGAAGCCAAAAAGATACCAGCTTTAGCTTCAAGTATTCATAATATAACGAATGAGATGATTAAAGGTAAGAGTGCCTTTAAACAAAGTGAAATATATTCTATTTTACAAAAATTTAATATAAAAGAGAATACTCTAGTTGGTCATAATATTAATTTTGATTTAGAAAAACTAGCTGCTTTAAAAATAGTGTGGAACGGTGATATTATTGATACAATGAAGGTTAGCAAGCATCTTATTGAAGATTGTGACCTTTTTTCATTAAATTATTTACGATATGAGTTGCATTTATAT
>Ga0256826_1002469_pt1 | contig 11240 bp, 15 predicted proteins | sample CV79metaG_FD_185975 | JGI IMG/M metagenome (GOLD analysis project Ga0256826, IMG submission 185975) | Hydrothermal vent microbial communities from East Pacific Rise, Pacific Ocean - CV79 | ecosystem: Environmental > Aquatic > Marine > Hydrothermal vents | place: Pacific Ocean: East Pacific Rise... | reverse complement strand
TTGCTTTTGATGATAAAATGAGTGAAGAGGAGATAAAGAGTATTACGAAGTATAGTTTTAAAAATTTGATGCTCAACTTTTTACATCTTATGGAAATCAGACATATGTCACTTGAAGATTTAAAAGAAAAAGTGACTGTTCAAAATATTGAAGTTGTGCAAAAAGCTCATGCAGAGGGTCGAAGTGTTATATATATAACAACACACTACTCCTCATGGGAGCTAGGAGGAACCTCCATAAGTGCTTTTATAGAACCTCTTGGAGCTGTTTATAAAAAAATGAATAATCCGGAGTATGAGCAGTGGGTTTTAGAGTCTCGTGCTGCATTTGGAAATATAAATCTTGAGAAAACAAATGTTATAAAACCACTTATTAAACTGATTCGACAAAAAATCGCCTGTGGTCTTCTAATAGATACAAATATCAATGATAGAGAGGGTGTTGAAATACTTTTTATGGGTAAAACAGTTCGTCAAACCTCAACAGCAGCCTATTTAGCAAGAAAATTTAACTCTGCTATTATTCCCGTTACAATGAGAACAGACGATGAAGAGAACTATACCCTTATGCTTTTTGATGAAATTCCTGTTGAGACAACAGAAGATGCTGAGGCTGATATACAAAAATCAACACAACTTCAAGCTGACTGGCTTACTCAACTTATTACAAATGAGCCAAAATTTTGGTTCTGGTTGCATCGTCGCTGGAAAAATGAACACCCTGAAATTTATAAGAGTTAAGTCTCACACTCTTTAGTTCTCGCCTCAAATATTTTTAAAATTGTTAGGAAAAATGCGGTAATTGCAGGGCCTAAAATCATCCCCCAGAATCCAAATGTTGCAAGTCCAGCTATAATAGAGAAGAAGATAACCATCTCATTCATTCTTGCATCATCCGCTTTAAGTAGTCTCGTATTTATCTCTTTAATAATCAAGGGTTTTATAAAAGTATCAGCAATAATTGAGAGCATCACCACTGAGTAAATAGCTATAAACACTGCATTTGAAGTATTGCCAATAGAGGCTTCATATATAGTAAAAGGTAGCCACATTAAGAGTCCTCCCACTACTGGTATCAGAGATGCAAAACCATACATAATTCCAAAAAGAAGTCCATTATAGCCCATAAAAGATATAGCTACTCCAAACAGAACTCCTTGGAACATCGCATTTATAATAATAGAGTAAAAAACAACACTCATAACAGAAGAGAGTTCTTTTGCTAAAACAGTTGTCTCACTTACTGACATCTGAACAACACGCTTTAAAAATGAAACTATTGCCGAGCCGTTGTACTGTGCAAAGAAGTAAAAAACAACGACTAAAAGTGCATTTTTTAAAAAACCTGCACTAAAAGCACCAACTTTTCCAGTTATAGAGAGAACATTTGAAGTTAAAGAGTTTATATTTATATCTTGAAGTCCATCTGATATATAAGGTTTTATAAAAAGAAGATATTCAGGTGGAGTCTCTATAAACTTCTTTACATGTACTTCAAAAGCTTGAAAAAACTGAGGTTCTATTGAATTTAAAGATATAGTAAGTGTCGCTAAAAAATAACCTAAAGGTGCAAAGAAAAGCACTGCTAACAAAAAGCTAGAAGTAAATGCTGCTAAGAGTTTACTTTTAAATATCTCTTCAAAATAGTCTTGAATATTTGAAGTAGAGATTGCTAAGAGTGAGGCAATTGTAATTACTAAAAGAAAAGGTGCATAGAGGAGATACATCCAATAAAGTGATGTTGCAAAGAGTATAGCTACGAAATACTGCGGCTTCAAAATAGTGTCCCATCCGTATTTACATAATCCATATTGAGGACATCATAAGTAGCTCTAGTTGCACGTCTACCTTTTGCTGTTCTTTCCAGATAACCATTCGCAATTAAGTAGGGTTCGAGAACATCTTCAACTGTCCCCTCATCTTCACTTAGTGAGGCTGCAATAGAACTAAGTCCCATTGCTCTGCCTTTTGCTGCTACAAGTAGATTTAGTAAACGTAGGTCCATCTCATCAAAACCGTGTGAATTAATCCCTAACTCATTTAAGGCATACTGTGTTGTATTATGATTTATATCTCCCTCATCAGCGACATCGGCAAAGTCTCTTACTCGACGAAGCAGACGCAGTGCTATACGAGGTGTTCCTCGAGAGCGTTTAGAAATTTCAACTGCTGCTTCATTTACTATCTCTTTTTCTAGCTTATTTGAAGCTTGTGAAATTATACGAGCAAGTTCTTCATGAGAATAAAACTGCATTCTAAAGCTCATACCAAATCTATCTCGCAGTGGATTTGATAGCATACCAGCTCGCGTTGTAGCACCTATAAGAGTAAAACGCGGTAGGTCTATTTTAACAGTCTGTGCAGCTGGTCCACTTCCTATGATAATATCTATACGAAAATCTTCCATTGAGGAGTAGAGTATCTCTTCAACTGCTGGAGAGAGTCGGTGAATCTCATCTATAAAAAGAATATCACCCTCCTCTAAGTTTGTTAAAATTGCTGCTAAATCTCCACTCTTTTCTATCATAGGGGCTGCTGTTACTTTAATGTTAGCATTCATCTCATTTGCAATAATAAGTGCTAATGTAGTTTTACCAAGCCCAGGGGGTCCATAAAAAAGGACATGGTCCAATGCTTCGTCGCGTTTTTTACTCGCCTCTATAAAAACACCAAGATTCTTTTTAATCTGCTCTTGACCTATATACTCACTCCAAGCATCGGGACGAAGAGTGATCTCACTACTCTCCTCTTCCATGCTAAAAGTCTCTATCTCAACTAATCTTTCCATATAATCCTAAACCTTAGTAAGTGTGAATCTCTTGAGGAAACTCACGAGATTCAACCTCTGAAGCATAACTTTTTACTGCCTCACGAACTAAAGAAGCTCCATCCATATATTTTTTTACAAACTTTGGAGTAAACTCTTCAAAAAGTCCTAACATATCTGAAAAGACTAAAACTTGTCCATCTACACCATTTCCAGCACCTATACCTATAACGGGGACCTCTACCGCATTTGCAACGGCAGAAGCCACTTCTGCTTTTACACCTTCAATAACTATACAAAAAGCACCTGCACTCTCAATAGATAAAGCATCTTGAATAAGACTCTGTGCTTCTTCTTCTGTTTTTCCCTTAACCTTATAACCACCCTCACTTCTTACAGACTGAGGTAAAAGACCAATATGACCACATACAGCTATGCCATTATCTGTTAAATACTTAACTATACCTGCCTTATCTTCTCCACCCTCTATCTTTACACAATCGGCTGGAGTCTCTTGAAAGACTTTTATTGAGTTTTTAAGGGCACTTTTTTTATCTGTATATGTTCCAAAAGGCATATCACAGATTACAAAACTATTTTTAGCACCTCGACATACCGCGTTTGTATGGTAAATCATTTGATCAAGTGTAGCACTCAGGGTGTCATTTTTACCTGCAAAACTCATATTTAAGCTATCACCAACAAGAATCATATCTGAGCTCTCTTCTAAGAGTGTAGCAAATAGAGCATCATAAGCCGTTAGCATCACTAAGGGTCTTACTCCTTTTGCTTTTTTAATAGAGGTTACAGTCATTTTTTTCATCATTTTAAAACTCTTTTTACATTCAATATGTTTAGTAAAAAGAATTTTAACTAAAAACCGCTATAATTCAGCCAATATAGGAGAATTATTTTATGGGTGTAAGAAGTGATTTAGATGCCTCGTTCGATTTTGAAATTGTTGACGAGTTTTTAGACCACTATTCTATGATGGTTGATAGTATGGAAGTTATGATAATTGACCTGAGCAAACCTAGTATGTATAAACGCAGTGTCAATGAACTTTTTCGTGTTTTTCATAATATAAAGTCAGCTTCAGGCTATCTCAAAATCATTCCCATGAATAAACTTGCTTCATTTGTTGAAGATGCTCTAGAGCAACTTCGTCAACAAGACAAACCTATCTCAAAAGAGACAACCGATTGGCTCTTAGAGATTAGTGATATGTTTGCAGCTTGGCATGATGACCTTAAAATGGATAATGAGTTAACTCATGTAAAATTCTCTCTACTTAAACTTCCCGATTTGGATAAATAAATATATGATAAGAATTAAAATTCAATATAGTGAGGCACTAAATGCCGAATCATAACAATTTAGTCGCATTTATAACTTCTGGCTACCCAGAAAAATCTTTTACTGTAGACCTGGCACTTTCACTTGGTGAGAATGGTGTTGATACACTTGAACTTGGGGTTCCATTTTCAGATCCTGTTGCGGATGGTCCACTTATAGAAAAAGCAAATCACAAGGCTCTAGAACTCGGCTTTAAATTTCAACATCTTTTAGAGATCTCTGAAGTTGTTGCTCCAAAAGTTGATACTTTATGGATGGGATACTTCAACAGTTTTTACCAACAAAATATGCAAGAGCTTATTCCTTATGCAAGTAAAATTGGTATTAATGGTCTCATTATTCCAGATTTACCTCATGAAGAAGCTCTTTTATATAAAGAGCTTTTCAATGCAAACGCGGTGTCAAATATTAGTTTTGTTGCCCCTACTGATAGTGATGAGAGAATTAAAACTATAGTCAGTGATGCTCAGAAGTTTATCTATATGGTTGCCTATACGGGAATTACAGGTTCTGGTGTAGCTGAAGATTTACAACCTTTTTTACAGAGTATCAAAAAACATACTGATACTCCTGTTTATGTTGGCTTTGGTGTCAATCAGAAAACAGCAAAAGACAAAGTAAAGGGTGCTGATGGGGTAATTGTTGGAAGTGCCTTTATCGATATACTACTCAAAGACTCTCTCTCTTACTCTCAAAAAATATCAGAGTGTTCTAATCTTGCTAAAATAATAAAAGAAGAGATTAACTCTTAACACTTTTTCTACACATTTAATTTGTAAACTTCTTTATATATAAAAAATAAAGGATTTACAATGACAACTAAAGCACAAATAATTCAAGATAATATTTTTTACTCTATGCTAAAAACAAATAGTACCTATCTTGATGAGAATACTGAAGAATTTTATACTCAAATATCTATTGTAGCGATTTTAACGGCTACTTTAATACTAGGACTTATAGCCTACTCAATTTAGTTCACTCTGTTGCGGCCACTCTCTTTATATAATGCTTCAACTGAAGCATTATTTTCAACTAACTCTCCCGTTCCTATACTTATATTTCACCTCAATATTGTATAAGATTTTGTTTTTCTTAATCAATACTCAAGAGTATTTTATCTGATATAAATTTCTGCCACTTCTTTAAAAAATCACTTCTTGAATATATTTGACAGCCTAATCTCTGCTTATACTCCATATGAGGATGTCCAAGATTCCAAAATGCAAAATTTTTCTTTTCTAAATACTTTGAAAGTAGAACAAGTTGTAGTGTTCCAGTATTGGCATACTTTTTTTCATTTGAACTAAAGCCGCTTAAACTTGTATATGTCGTAGCAATTATATAACCTACTTCACCTGCTATCAATTTTGCAGATTCTTTACAAATCAACTCTATAGAGATTACTTGAAAGTTTCTTTCTTTATCATTAGTAAGATATAAATTTTTAAGTAACTCTGCATATTTTCCCTTAAGCCAATTATATTTATGTTTTTTTGAAAACATCTCTAAAACTTCATCAAATCTACTGTTTATCTTTAGTTCATAACTCTGAGAGTTTATCAGTTTTTGCACTTTTTTTGATATATGGAGGTCTTTAAAATCTAATATAGCATATTCATATTGCAGTTCAGGAAGAAGGATGAGTTCATTTTTTGTATCATGAGTTGTTGTTATAAAACCAGCCTTAGCTAACTCTATATAAAACTCTTCACTCCACTCATCACTCCAGTAGTAACTATTTTTCATATCTAAACAGAGTTGTTCAAAATAGAGTTTATCTTGTAATCTTTGAGAGGTAATATAGTATATCTGTTCCTGTGTAGCGATTAAGAATCCTTAAGTAAAGAGAAAAGTAATAAAATATATTTTACTATAACTAACTTGTGTGATTTGTTAAAAAGGTTTGATATTTATCTGGTCTCCCTACATGGACTCGAACCATGAGCTATCCCTTAGGAGGGGACTGCTTTATCCAATTAAGCGATAAGGAGATATATTAAATTAATGCCGTGAGTCTCATTAATTTAATCTATGGGTGAAAAAGATTATCTTCTTTTTATAGAGATAAGAATTTTTTTGTTACTTCGATATTAAGCCCAGCTTTACTACAAGCCGTTTCAACATTCTCTTGATTATCTAATAGTCTTAAAAGTACTTTTACTTTTTCTGTCTGTTTGATGTTTATAATTGACATATATTTTCCTTTTATTTAATTTTATTAAATCATTTAACAATAGGAGGGATAACAAGTTGTGTTGTTCTAAAAGTGTTTAATATAGCTTAGTGATACGAAGATATAAGTGTAGTTAAAATTGTTTAAAAAATTGCTGTTATAAAACCTATACATAAAGGATTTAGTTTTGGTTGCGGAAACAGGATTTGAACCTGTGACCTTCGGGTTATGAGCCCGACGAGCTACCGAACTGCTCTATTCCGCGATATTTTTTGGGTTAAAGTGTCACCTAAAGTTTTCTTAAGCTATTAATTTATTTTAAAAGTTCTTTTGAAAATTCGTTATTTAGGGAGTTTAAATATGGTGCGCCCGACACGATTCGAACGTGTGACCGCTGGTACCGCAAACCAGTGCTCTATCCAGCTGAGCTACGAGCGCACACCATCTCTTTATTAAGAGAATGAAATTATATCACCTTAAACTTATATGATTATAAATCAATCTCACTTAATCTAATTTATCTAAAATACTCGCTATCTCTTTCTCTTGTGTAAAGAGTTCATGATTTTTTCGAACATAAGCTTGAAGTAATAGTTTTAGGTCATTATTTCCATCTACATTAAAATCTTTTGACATTTGTGCTTGTAAAAAAGCAGCAAAATCATCTTCGACATCAACATCAAAACGGCGACCACCTATATGTAACCCTATCTTTTTGCTCATATATTTTTAGCCTAAAATACTTTCTATTTTATTTACTATCTCTTCTATCTCTAAATCTTTCATTGCATTTTGATCTACTAGTTTTTCTATCTCTTGGTCTTTCATCTGAGTTTCGGCTTTTAAAGTAACTATTTCATTTCTTAACATCTCTGTTTCACCTTTAAGTGAATGATAATTTTGTAATACCTGTGAGACCTTCTCTGAAAGTGTCTCTAAAGCTGTTTGATTTTCCATCTATTTTCCTATCTATTTTATATATTTCTTATTTTATCACAAATATCACAACTCAAAGAGTGAAATTTGGTACTTCTTAGTCTTTTTTTCTTATAATGAAAAGATGTAAATATCCATAGTACTTCAAAAGTTTAAGATTTTTTTCTATATCTATACTCTCTTGAACCTCTAAAAGAAAATTTTTAATCTCTTCATCATTTAAATCACCTAAGTATTTATAATCACTATGCTCTTCCCCATGCAATCTTACAAGATGATGTGTTGGTGTTTTTGTATCTGATATCCATATTTTCATAACGGCATTATATACTTTTTGTCAAACATACTGTTTAATTTGACCAAGCTCAATTGTAAAAACAGCTCCATACTCACTATTATGAACTTTTAAGAGACCTCCATGATGCTCCTCTATAATAGTTTTAGACATATATAAGCCCAAACCTGTTCCATTGAAATCTAATTTTGTAGAGAAGTATGGATCAAAAATTTTATCTATAATGTCGTCATCTACTCCTCCTCCATTATCACTTATAGTCAAAATTCTATTTAATGTTTCAATTTTTATCTGTGGATTTTCTATCTGTTTTTGACTAAAGTTATCTTGTGCATTTTTCAGTATATTTAAGACAACCTGCATAATTTCATTTGAATAAACTTGAACTTTCTCCGTGCAACAGTAATTCTCTTCAAGTTCTACCCTGTCATTTTCCAAAGATGCCCCAATAATATTTAATGACTTAAGAACTATCTCTTCTAGCTTTAACTCATCGGTAAGTTTATTTGGTTTATAAAAGTTACGAAAATCATCTATAGTCGCTGTTAAAGTTTGTACATAACCATCTACATTGTTTAAGGAGTGATCAAAATAGGCTAGAAACTTCTCCCTTTCTTCTTGCTTATCTAAATCAAATGCACTTAACTCTAGTTTCAACTTCAGGTTTATTGCAACTGCAGAAATTGCTCCAAGGGGCTGTCGCCACTGGTGAGCTATCATACTTATCATCTCTCCCATTTGTGCCAAACGCGACTGTTCTAAAAGCTGTTTATCCTTAAGTTTGACTTCTGTTATATCTGCCAAAATTCCTACATAATTTATGATTTTATTATCGCTATCTCGCACAATAGTTGTATAATCAAGAACCCATCTCATCTCTCCCGATTTATTTATAATTCGGTAAGGTTCATGTTTAAAAAATGAGATATTAGAGCCATTAGCTTCAGAAACCTCTTTTAACACGATTTCTAAGTCCTCTTCATAAATACAAGAGGAGTATGTTACTCTATTTGATTCAAAATCTTCTTTAGAGTATCCAAGAAGATTAATTACATTTCGTGAAACAGACTTAATACTCCATATCTCATCACTATTCCAATTAAACAGTACTGTATCCCCGGTATCAAATAGAGATAAAAGTACTTCTTGTTCTTTAACATTGACTTCTACTTTTTCTTCAAGTTTAGTATTCAAATCTTTTAGTTTGTCTTGCATTCGTAAAATTTCAATTTTATTTTCATAATTTTTTCGGCTATACATCTCTATTATATACGAAGCCAAAACCCCAAGAGTGAATGCAGCAATCATAAAGGCCACATGCACTATATATTGTTCCATCACAATCACTTCAAAGAGATAAAGAGATAATGCACTCGATAATGCCATTACGGTCGCAACTAATACTGACTCTAAAAACATATACCCTATAGCAACCAAAGCCCAAAAAAGGATTAAATATATCTCTTGATAATAGATAGAGCTATCATAATAACTTATGGAAAGTGTCCCTAAAATTGCATATATTGGCATAAGATAAAGTATAACTATAGAGATTTTTTTATAGAAATCAAAATAAATGGAGGGTATAAGGTATGACCATAAGAGTAGCATTGAAATATGGAAAGGGACGGCGATAGAACGTTCATCTGCAGCTAAAGAGTAAAAATCAACACCTAGATATAAAATATATAAAAAGAATGTCAGTACCATCGTAAAAATCATCTGCATTTTTTTTGCTTCTACAATAGACTCTAAATACTCGTTTTCAAGCACCTGCTCTTTATATCGTAAAGTAAGTGAATTTTTCTCATATATATTTATTGAGTTATACAATTTTCAAGCCTAATTTTAGTGGCATTATTGTATCACAACAACCTCTTTTCTTAGCTTGTAATATAAATATTATTTATCTAGTCATAAACGGAGTCCATATCAAAATCATCCTGAACTTCTATCTCTTGCATAGATTTTATAGAGTCTTGGTTTACCTCAGCAGCTTTAAAATCATAGTTATGAGTCTGATAAAAAGTCTGCTCTTTGGCATATTTTTTCTCTTTTTCTATCTCTGTTTTAATCTGCTTTTCAATTCTTTTTTGTCTTTCAATCTCTTTTGCTGAATAATTGGAAGCAGATGAAGTAGTAGTAAGAATAAGGAATATAATTAAAAAAAGTTTTATTAGCTTCATAGATTTCCTCCAAAATATATAAGTAACATAATACTAGTTTATAGTTTACATTAATCTTAATTATATATTTTTAAGAAGGAGATTAATCAAGAGAAGCTATTAGACTTCTTTCATAACTCATAAATTAGATTCCAAATCAAGTTTGGAATGACGGTCAGTTGGAACTTCGTCACCCTAAACTTGATTTAGGGTCTAGGTTATGCAAGAAGTCTATTTTGTATTATCATACTGATAAACAGTACCTTTTTCATAGTTTGAGACTAGAATTTCAAAACATCCAGCTATCTCTCTTAGTGTCTCTATATTTGGTTCAATATAAATCTTATTTTTACTTTTTGTCATTGTTATAATTTTTGCATCTTTTAACTCTTTTAAGTGTCGAGAGATAGTAGGAAGTGCAAAATCAAAATGTTCGGCTATCGTACTTACACAAGTTGCCTGTGCAATTATGTCATCTTTAGGTTTACTATCATCAATAGAACAAGCATAACCACCCGTAAATATGTTTCTAAATATTTTAAATCTTGTCTCATTGCCAAGTGCTTTAAAAATTTTTATCTTATCTTCCATATTGAGCATTTCGGATTATCCTTATAATTGAGATGTTATTATATCAAAATAGCACCTATTTAGCAATTTAGACAATTAACTTTAAATTAAGGAACATAAATATAAACTACTCTATCAATTTAGCAAATTAGCTAAATACAAGGAAAGTATATGAAAAACCTATTGTTAATAGTTGGCTTACTCTTTACAACAATATTAACGGCTGATCCAATGAGTAAAATGGATTTAATAAAACAAGCGCAAAAAGAGGTAAATGAAATCTCACCAAAAGAACTTAAAAGCCTACTTGACGAGGATGAAGATGTAATTATTCTCGATGTTAGAGAGAGTGAACAAAGAGCAGAAGGAAGTATCCCTTCAAATGATATGAATAAGGAACAGTTTATATCTATTACTCGTGGAAACCTAGAGTGGAAAGTAAATAAGTTAATTCAAGATAAAGAGGTAATTATAGTTACCTACTGTCGTAAAGGAGGTCGTGGAGCACTCGCAGCACAGGTATTAAGAAAAATGGGTTATGAAAATGCAACGACTTTAAAAGGTGGATTAAAAGGGTGGGCAAAAGCCGGGTACCCCATAAGAACTGGTTTAGGAAATGTAACTTTAAATCAAAAAAAATAGAACTAAGTAATGTTCAAGTAATGCTTTAGTTCTAAACTTCTCTTATCAAACAAAATAAGAGGAGTTCAAAATGACTCGTATAAATTCAAATATAACAAGAAGAACATTTGTAAAAGGCATAGTAGCTTCAGCACTTGTAGCTTCTTCTTCATTAAACTTACAAGCAAGTACAAAAATTTCACCTCGCAAGAGTACAGAGGAGATTAGTGGCACAGAGTTTTTTCTTAGTATTGATAAAATCGGTGTAAATATAACAGGAAATCCAACTGTTGCAACAGCAGTAAACTCTATGATAACAGGGCCAACTCTAAGATGGAGAGAGGGTGATGAGATT
>Ga0256826_1002468_pt1 | contig 11243 bp, 9 predicted proteins | sample CV79metaG_FD_185975 | JGI IMG/M metagenome (GOLD analysis project Ga0256826, IMG submission 185975) | Hydrothermal vent microbial communities from East Pacific Rise, Pacific Ocean - CV79 | ecosystem: Environmental > Aquatic > Marine > Hydrothermal vents | place: Pacific Ocean: East Pacific Rise... | reverse complement strand
GAGACACGCTTTAAAATGGTAGAAAAACTCGATGCAAACAATGCTCTTACATATCTACAAACGGCAAGAGATCATGCACAGAGTATGTATAAACGCTACAAAGATTTAGAAAAATCATTTGAACAACAAGAGGAGAAATAAGATGGATTTAAGAACAACATATATGGGTTTAGAGCTTAAAAACCCCATTATCATTGGGGCTTCTCCTCTTACTTCGACTCTAGAGTCTATTTTAGAGTTAGAGAAAAATGGTGCAGCAGCAGTAGTTTTGCACTCTATTTTTGAAGAGCAGATTAACCATGAGATGCACGAGATGGATCACTTTATCTTTAAGGGCAGTGAAGATTATGCTGAGTCACTTGGGTATTTTCCTGAGGTGACATTAAGTAACTTAGAATCAGAACACTACTTAGAAGAGCTTGTAAAACTCAAACAAGCCGTCAGTATCCCTATAATTGCCTCTTTAAATGGTGTAAGTAGTGGTGGTTGGGTGAAGTATGCCACAAAACTCCAAGAGGCTGGAGTGGATGCTTTGGAGTTAAATATCACTTATATTCCTACAGATATAGAGCTTAGTTCCCAAGAGATTGAAGCTATGTATATAGATACACTGAAGGCTGTTCGAGAAGTAGTTACTATTCCCGTGAGTGTTAAAATGAATGCTGTTTTTTCAGCCCCTGCAAATATGGCAAAAAGATTTTCAGAGGCTGGAGCAGATGCTTTAGTCCTTTTTGATAGAGCAGTAGGAGTAGATATAGACTTAGAGAATTTAGACTCTCTTCACGCTATACGAAAAACATCTTCACAAGATATGAGTGAGTCTCTGCGTTGGAGTGCAGTTTTACATAACAATATAGATGCTTCTTTATGTATCTCTACGGGTGTACGAAACTATAAAGATATACTCAAAGCGATGATGAGTGGTGCAGATGCTGTGTCAATGGTTGGTGTTGTTATGGAAAACTCTCCAAAGCACATCAAAAAAACTCTTAAAAAGTTAAAAAGATGGATGAAAGAGAAAGAGTACGTCTCAATAGAGCAGATGAAAGGGAGTATCTCTTTAGCACATACGAGTAATCCTGCGGCTTATGAGAGAGCGAATTATATGCGGGTTTTAACGGATTATAGGTTTTAGTTTAAAAGTACAAATAGTTTTTAAAATTGATAAGCATACATAAGGGCACCAAAGAGTTCTATCTGATTGCTCTGCTTTGCATAAGGAGATTGGGATTGGTACAATAGGCTCATTTTATGATTTCCAAGGTAGAGTTCCCCACATATATTAAATGAATAATCAAAGTTGTTCTTTTCTATATTATACCCTTCATTGTGTGCCTCATCTAAGATATATGAGTATGCTAATACTTTTGTATCGACTCCTGTACTTATGGACCAACCAAATTCTGGAGATAGTTTATTTAATTTTACTAAAGAAGCTTCCTCATGTAAAAATGGATAATGGACATTAAAATTTCGTGTATAGTTTTTGCCAATACGAAACGCTGTTCCTGCAATTGCAGAGGTATTGAAGTTTCCAATATCCACTCCAACATGATTAAACCAATCTACCCCATAGCTATTTCCAAGATTTTTTTCATAACTAATAGTACCGTATTGAAGAAAAATATTGAGAGTATATTGTGTTTTAAGCTGTGTATCCCAACCTTGTGATTTGTCATTTCCAATCATCTGATGAAAGAGATCTTGAACGTTTCCGGCTAAAGCTTCTTTCCCAATAACACCGGCATCAACTGCATACTCGATAAAACTGTCATTATCTCTTTGTATAAGATAAGTAGAGAGTGCTAAATAGCCTGCATAAGGTAAATCATCATACTGAGGGGTAGAAATAGTAGTGTTTTTTGGTGTTACCATAATCTGCTTAAGGGTAATACCTGCATTGTAATTGTAACTTAACTCTGAAGTAAGAGAGACTTTTTTTGCAATGTCTAATAGTAATTTAGTATAGGAGTCTTTCTCTTCATTGTCATCTAACCAAGAGAGAGCAACACCATTAGTAAAGTGTTCATCTGTACCTGCAAAAAAATCATTGTACCAAACAAATGAAAATTCATCTGCTTTGAGTAATGTTTGTAAGAAAAGTACTAAAAAAATAATCTTATTTTTCATTTTGAATTTTCCTTATCTGTAGTTCTGCTATACTATATAGAGATATCAGAATAGCGAAAAGAATCTAAATAATTGGTATAAAAGGAAAGAAAGATGAATCATTTTTTAAAAAGTATAATTGACTGGATGTTAGAAAAAGAGGAGAGTATGGCTAAAGAGTGTGCTATTCCTATGAAAGAGATAGAGTCTCAGATAGAAAAAGTGAAAAAAGAGAAAGAGAAAGTACAAGAGAAGTGTAATGATGCAATGCAAGAGCTTGATGAGGTACTTAAAAGATTAGAAAAGATTAAAAATACAGAAATACTTCGTTGTAATATCAGTAAAAACTAATAAAAATAATGCAAAAACTACTTTTGATACATTTGAAGGCTAAATAGTATTGCTTTCTCTTGAAATTAGAGCCATTACAATATTTTATTATATAGATGCATCAAAATAAAAAACATGATATAATTTATTAAATAGTTAGTTAGTTAAATCTAGGAAATGAAAATGGCGAAACAAAAAAGAGATGCAAAAGCTACGAAAGCAAAAATTTTAAAAAATGCACGATTGCTCTTCTCCAAACAGGGATTTGATGCGACAACCGTTGATGATATAGCAGCCGAAAGTGGAGTTAATAAAGCACTTGTATACTATTATTTTAAAAATAAGTCTGGACTCTACTCTGATGTTATGAGTGGGCTTTTTGATGCTATTTATGATGCCATCGTTGCAGGTGAAAAAGAGTGTAAAAATGCCGTAGAGGAGTTAGAAGTTTTCATAAACTCTTATGCTTCATATGCCTATAAAAATCCATATTTTCCTGCTCTTTTACTTCGAGAGTTAAGTAATAGTGGTGCATATGTTCCAGAGATGATGTTTGTGAGTATGCGAAGAGTTTTTGTACTTTTAAGCGATATTTTAAAAAGAGGCGAGGAACAAAAACTTTTTATACAATCTTTACCGATGGTTATGCATTTTATGATTATAGGGAGTATTAACCTTATGATTACAACACAACCTCTACGAAAAAAAGCTATAAAGCTCGATGCTGACATAGATACATGCAGTGGATGTTTAGAAAATGAGGTTGCAAAATATGTCTTTGAAACCATCAAAAAATCTTTAGTTAATAAGTAAAATTTATTTATTAACTAACTGGTTAGTTAATTTAATAAAATTATGTTAAAATTTTATTATGTTAACTATAATAAAAGGTTTAATAGATGAAAAGATTACTGATAACCTTACTCTTACCTTGGCTTTTAGAGGCACAGAGCATTCCAGAGCTTTTTGACACCCTCAAAGCACATCCACAAGTAAAAGCAGATACCTTAGTCGTTCAAAAGAGTAAAATAGCATCTGACATGGTAGACTCTTCACTCTATCCAAAAATAGATTTATTTGCTTCTTACGATAACTACTCAACAGCTACAGGAATGGTACCCGTTCCACCAGACCAACTTCTTGATATGGTAAAAGACAAGAGTGTAGCACAGCCTTTTAGTACTGACATCTATAGAGCAGGAGCTAACTTTTCTATGCCTATCTTTGTAAAGTCACTCTACACTACGGCAGATAAAGCTGAGGCTATGCAGAGAAGTGCAGAAGCAAAAAAACATATAAATATTTTGAAAAATGAGGCACTTATAGTAGGTGCTAATGCAAATTTTCTCTATTTAGTCTCTTTAAAAAAAGCATTAGATGGAAAAGAAAAATCACTTCTAGAGACACATAAAACACTCCAGATAAAGGTTAATAATGGTCGTTCACCTGCATCGGCACTCTATAAGATAAATGACTCTTTAAATGAAGTAGCCATTGCTAAAAACAACATAGATTTGCAGAAGCAAAAACTGATTAGTTCTATTGAGAGCTTAACGGGTGTTAGACTTCTAGAACCTGTGAGTATGGAGCATATAGGAAAATATGAAGAGGGTAGTTTTGATTCACTTAAACCACTCCAAGAGAAAATAAAAGCTGATAGAGCGAGTAGAAAAGCCCAAAAAGAGAGACTCTATCCTGCTCTTTATGCACATGGAAGTTATGTCTACTCACAAGGTAAAGCATATAACAATGGAAAAGATGTAGATGAGACATATGGCAACATTGGTCTAATTCTGAAAATTCCACTCCTAGAGATGAACCAGTATGATTCTATCGCTCTCTCAGGTGTTACGCTTAGAGCTTCTGAAGTTGAATTAGAAAAGATGAGAGATGAGTTAAGGGCTGAGGCAAAAATGCTCTCCTCTTCACTCTCTCTACTTGAAAACTCTCAAAAACTCTATACTCGAAGTATAGAGAATAAAAAAGAGCTTTTAAAGATAGCAAAAGTAAACTTTAATAGTGGACGTCTCTCTACAGAAGAGTATCTTAGATATGAAGATGCAGTTGTAGTCCAAGAGGCAAATCTTTATAAAACAGAGGCTACACAGTGGCAGACAGAGATGCAGTTAGCTGTAATTTATGCAAACAATATTGAGGAGATGGTACGATGAAAAAAATAGTAAAAATAGGTGTGACTCTTGTAGTGATAGCAGGTTTAGGTTTCGTGGCCATCACAAAACTCAAAGCAAAAAGAGAAGCAAATGCTGCAGCACCAAAAGCAAAAATATTTCCAATAGTTGTAGATACATTCTCCCCAAAAGTAGAGAAAGTGAGACTTACTCTTCCCTATCTAGCAGTTGTGCAAAATGATAAAGATGTCAAACTATCAGCTAGAATTTCAGCTAGAATTTTAAAAATAAAACCGAGTGGTTCAAGAGTGAAAAAAGGTGAAGTAGTTGTTAAGCTAGATACTACAAGACTCCACAGTATGCTCAAAAGTGTTAAAGAACAACTTTTAGCTGCAGAGGTCTCCCTTAAAAATGCAGAAGCGACACATAAACGTACTTTAGAGCTTTTAAAAGTGCAGGGTGCTTCTATAGAGGAGTCTCAAAAAGAGACATCTATGATAGCCAATGCTCAGTCTCACATAGTATCACTCAAACAAAAAGAGATAGAGCTTAAAAACAGTCTCTCCTATGCAACTATCATCTCTCCTGTCTCAGGTGTGATAGCAAAAAGATTTGTAAATAGAGGAGCTCTGAGCAGTCCTGGAAAACCTTTAGTAGCGATAAGTTCAAAAAATGGTTTTTATCTTCTTGTTCGAGTGCCGACTGATTTTTCTCTTGTTGGGGTGAGTTTTCATAACAAAGAGTATGCAGTTACCGCTCTTGGAACGACTTTTCATGGACTAGCTGAGTACAAGGTTTATGTAGGTGAGAGCAAATTAACAAGTGGTGATAGAGTGGAAGTTGATGTTGTAACTTTTAATCAGAAAGCGACACTTCTCCCTTTTGATACCTTACTTAATAGAAATGGAAAAGATTATGTTCTTATAGCTGATGGTGAGAAGGCTTATGCTAAAGAGGTTCATATCATTCAGAGTGCTGAGCAAGGTGCTGTTGTTTCTGAAAACTTTGAGGGGCAAAAGTTAGTTCTTGCTAAACCAGATATTTTACTTAGACTTTTAAGTGGTTACCTTTTAAAAGTAAAGGGGTAAAAAATGTTTGAATTTTTTTATAAAAGACCCTTTATTCTTTATGCTTTAATAGCTATATTTTTTATGATGGGGATTGTGGGATTAGTGACTCTTCCTAAAAACCTCTTTCCTGACGCAAATCCACCTAATGTTGTAGTCATAACAAGTGTTCCAGGTGCTACAGCACAAGTCGCAGCAAATACTGTTTCTAAACCTATAGAAGAGGAAGTTTCACGTTTAAGTTTAGTGACTGATGTAAGTAGTGTAAATGTTGCAAACTACTCCATCGTAAAGATAGAGTTTGGTTATGAAAAGAGTTTAAATGCAGCTGCAGTTGATGTAGCAAATGCGCTAAGCATAGCAAAAGCAAAACTTCCACAAAATGCAAATCCTGCAGTCTATACAGTCGGGGCATTTACACTTCCCGTAGATGTAATAGCACTAAGCCCTAAAAATGGGAACATTGATTTAGCTGACATACGAAAAATAGCCGATAGCTTCATAAAACCCTCTCTACTTAGTAATGAAGATATAGGGAATGTTGAAGTTTTTGGTGGGTATGAGAGTGCTATAGACATAGAAGTAGACCCTTTTAAGGCTAAACGCTACGGTGTAAACTTAGAGAAAATTACTAAAGTATTAGGTGCTTTAAATCGTGACATTCCTATAGGATTTATCAAGGGTGAGAATGATTTTTACACAGTCACTTTTTATGGTGAAAAAGACAATATAGAGAAATTAAAACAGCTTCGTATCTTGCCAAATGTAAGACTAAGTGACATCGCAGATGTGAAGTGGTCTTATAAACGCCGAACAAGTGGCTACATCGGAAATGGAAAAGATGCCATCGCTCTTGCTATTCAAAGAGCTCCAAATGGGAGTGTTTTAGATGTAAGTACAGCAGCACGTGCAGCGATGAAAAAGCTTCAAGTAAAGTACCCAAATATCAACTTTGAGATAAGTGACACACAGAGAGATCTTGTAGTAGAGTCAAACACAAATATGCTTGAAGCTCTTCGAGATGCTATATTTTACACACTTATAGCCATTATGTTTTTCTTAGGGAATTTGCGGGCTATTTTAGCTGCGAGTCTCTCCATCCCAATGGTATTTTTTAGCTCTATAGCAATTATTTGGTTGATGGGTGGAGAGCTAAATATGCTTGTATATACGGCTGTTATCCTCTCTCTTGGTATGCTGACCGATGATGCAGTTGTGGTTCTTGAAAATATAGAACGCCATATAAATGAGGGTAAAGAGGATCTCAAAACTGCCATAAGAAATGGAACCCAAGAGGTTGTAAAACCTGTTTTTGCTGGGACACTTGCAACTATTACAATTCTGTTTCCATTGATGTTTATAGGTGGTTTTCCTGAGAAGATTTTTCAGCCTCTTATAGGGACACTTCTTATTGCACTTGTTGTGAGTTACTTTTTATCTATCACTTTTATCCCTATTTTATCTGAAAGACTCTATAAAAATGGGACACAGAGAACAAAATTTGAGTTAATAGTAGGAAAGTTTTATCCAAATACTATAGGGAGAATGATAACTCCTTTTACTTCTATCTTAAAGTTTACAAATGGTAATAAATTTAGAATACTTCGTCGTATGGTACTCATAGGTGGTGGTGTTCTTTTAATGATGATGAGTCTAAAAAATGTTATGCCGACATTAGGACGTGACTCTATGCCACCTATGGATACGGGAATCATCAAAGCACAAGTGATGTTTAGCTCAAACGATACAGTAGATAGTGCAGAAAAACGTCTTAAACCTGTTTTAAAATGGTTGAAAGATCAGCCTTGGTTTGTGATGAGCTCGGTGGCGTTTGGAACAGAACCAGGAGTGCTTAGTTTAGGCTCTGGTAATCTTCCAACGGAGGCGACTATTACTGTAAATGCGGTCAATAGATTTGAGAGAAAAGAGACTATATGGCAGATAGAGGATGCACTTCGCCAAAGAATAGCAAATTTAAAGGGTGTCAAACGTAATGATGTTTTTGACTTTGGAGCGACATCAGTCTCTACCATCAAAGCACCTTTAGTGCTACGTTTACAATCACCTACACTTAATGGTTTAGCAGAGTACTCCCACAAGGTTGAGGATACTATGAAAGATATTCACGGGCTTACTTCAATCTCTACGAGTTGGGATAAAGACTTTATGGAAGTTGAGTTAGAAATCGATGAAAATAGGGCTCTGAGTTATGGAGTGACACCGTTTGAGATAGCTATGCAACTACCACTAAAAGGGCAGGTGATAGGGCTTAACTCTGATCTTGCTTCTATGAATGCTCAGTACGTAAGACTCTACTTAAAGGGAAAATTCTCTCAAAGCATAGAGAGTCTTAAACTCCTCCCAATTAGTACAAAATTTGGAGAAGTACCTCTCTTAGAGTTAGCAAAAATCAAAAAGCATATCACCTACTCAAAAATTGAGAGAGATAAGTTGCAGTATAGTTTAGATGTGAATGGTTACCGTTCTAAACAGCCCATAACTCACTTAACTGATGCAGCCAATAAGATTATCAAAGAGAAAAATCTTAATAATGTCGAGATAGCTCAAGCGGGAAGTATTCTCTCCATTGATGATAGTTTTAGTAGAATGGCAAAGGCATTAGGGCTTGGACTCATTCTTTTAGTTCTCACACTTATGGCAATTTATAAATCTTTAAAACTTGCAATTTTAATGGTGCTTGTAATGCCTTTAGCGATGACTGGAGCTGTTTGGAGTATGCTCTTTTTTGATAAACCGATGTGTCTGCCGAGTATGCTAGGGATTTTACTTCTTTTTGGAATTGTCATTAAAAATGCAGTTCTGTTTGTGGACTTTTATGAAGAGTATAAAGAGAAAGGTGACTCACCATTTGAGAGTGCGATGGAGACTATGAAACTTCGCTATCGTCCTATTATGATGACTACTTTTGGAACGATTGCAGGAATGTTGCCTATCGCCTTAGAGAGTGCAGTAGGACTAGAACGTTTAAGTCCTTTAGCTGATGTGAGTATCGGTGGATTACTTACATTTACAGTGCTTATATATGTACCTATGTTTGTCTATATCTTTGACTTTAAAGGAAAAAAAGAGGGGTGAAAACCTCACTTTTGAAAATGATTATTGGATATGTTGCACGATGTCGTGAAGGTAGGTGTGCATATCGAAGTAGCCTATCATCGCTTCAAACATCATTCTCCAAAAGAGTTGCATCATTAAAAAAGTGAAAAATAGAACGAGTATTACAAAGGTTTTGTTTTGGGACTCATAAGCCTTATAGATAAAAGAGACTTTTTTTCTATATATCCACAAAATAGTAGGAAGAAAGAAAACTCCCATATAGTAAAAAACTATGAGCACATCTTGTGTGATGAATCTCTCAAAACTTAAAAAATCAAGCATTTAAATACTACATCCAGATGATGTTTGGGAAGTTTGTAACTTTGGTAGTTCTATATCTAAACAGCGAACTTCCTCTAAGGATTTAAGTCGAAATCTATCAAGTGGCGTTCTCACAGAGTAGTAAGCCCAAGTTCCTTTTCTCTCAACTCGTAAAAATCCAGCATCTTTTAAAATTTTTAGATGGCGAGAGAGACGTGATTGAATCATATCGAGTGAATTTTGCAGGTCACAAACACAACACTCTCCATACTCATCTATAAATCGTAAGATAAGAAGTCGTGTCTCATCATTGAGTGCTGAGACTGTTTTTAAAAATATTTCCATAGAGAAATTGTAGCAGAAAAATATAACTATATCAAGATATATTGATTTATGAAGTTAATTTGGTTATGATTTCACTTGTAATTAGAAGGAAAATATATGATTCTCGCGTTTGGACTCTTTTTAGTAACTTTAACATTCATCATCTGGCAACCACATGGCTTACAGATAGGAACTTCTGCTGTAGTAGGTGCCGTGGTAGCACTACTGATTGGGGTTGTGAGCTTTGAAGATGTTCTTAGTGTTACATTCATCGTATGGGATGCAACTCTGGCGTTTATAGGTATTATTATACTATCAATGGTTCTTGATGAGATAGGATTTTTTGAGTATGCAGCTATTAAGATGGCAAAATTGAGTGGTGGAAGTGGAAAAAAACTCTTCATATATATCTTACTTTTAGGAGCATTTGTTTCTGCTTTTTTTGCAAATGATGGAGCAGCTCTTATCTTAACTCCAATTCTTTTGGCAAAGATGAAGTACTTAAAAATGAAACCTCTTGCAATCTTTGCTTTTCTAATGGCAGGTGGTTTTATAGGAGATAGTGCATCCAACCCTCTTGTTATCTCTAACTTAACTAACATAGTAACTGCAGGCTATTTTCATATAGGATTTATGGAGTATATGAAAAATATGTTTTTGCCAAATATACTCTCTATTTTTGCTTCAATTATAGTACTTTTTGTCTATTTTAGAAAAGATATTCCACTTAGAGTAGATGTGAGTGCATTACCAGAAGCTTCAAGTGTCATTAAAAATAAGAGAATGTTCAAACTTTCATGGTTTTTCTTAGTACTTCTCATGGGTGGATATTTTATTGGGGATGCTTATGAACTTCCTATCTCTCTTTTTGCTCTTGGTGGGGCATTATTCTTTTTATTTATTGCGAATTACTATAAGGTGGTAAAACCAATAGAGACTATTAAAAATGCTCCATGGCAAGTTGTATGGTTTAGTATAGGACTTTATGTCGTTGTGTATGGATTGAAAAATGCAGGGCTTACTGATACAGTAGCCTTATGGATTGCAGAACTACAAACATACGGTACAACTATAGCTATCATAGGCACAGGATTTTTATCGGCACTTATAAGTTCTCTTATGAACAATATGCCAACTATCATGATAATGGACATTGCCATAGATAAAGTGGGCTATGTTGGAAATGAAGCCTTAGTTTATGCAAACATCTTAGGCTCAAATCTTGGACCAAAAATGACACCTATCGGCTCATTAGCAACTCTACTATGGCTTCATATATTAGCTCAAAAAGGTGTAAAAATAGGATGGGGTGAGTATATGAGAGTAGGATTAGTGATAACACCACCTGTACTTTTAGTGGCACTTTTAGGTTTAATATAGATTAAAATTTTATATGTTGCTTTTCACTATTGGATTGAGAAGTGGTGAATCAATAGGCTTGAATGGAAAAAAGTAGATTTTGAGCCTTTTAATGTAAATATACTTAACTATAAAAAAACTTTTTGTGAAAAAGTCAGTGAAATTGCAAGAGCTTCTTATGAGAGTGATAATGAGCATACCCAGATCAAAGAAAAAATCAGACATTTTTATGATATTTATTTTTTGATGAATGAGCCTGAGATTGATTCATTTTTATATTCAGATGATTTTGTAGATATGATACAAAAGAATTATTGATTAAGTTTAAAGTGTTGTAGTTAAAATGTAGTAAAAAAGTTATTTTGAGTTTTCTTAAAATGAGAATTAAATATTTTAAAACCCCGTAATATATGGGTGGTGCGGATGAGAGGATACTGATTCTCTTCAAAGCCCCACAGAGTAGGTAATATAGAGGTTTTAAAATCTCCAATAAAGTTTCCCATAAGTTTCTCACTAATCTTTAATGAATGAATTATAGACTGATTCA
>Ga0256826_1002467_pt1 | contig 11246 bp, 10 predicted proteins | sample CV79metaG_FD_185975 | JGI IMG/M metagenome (GOLD analysis project Ga0256826, IMG submission 185975) | Hydrothermal vent microbial communities from East Pacific Rise, Pacific Ocean - CV79 | ecosystem: Environmental > Aquatic > Marine > Hydrothermal vents | place: Pacific Ocean: East Pacific Rise... | reverse complement strand
ATCATATTGTTTCTTGTCACTGTTATTAAGATAATAAGGGTATTTACAAAAACACAAGAGCCTATCTCCAATATGAAGATAGGCTCTTTTTACATTTCAATAATGGTTTCTTTACTCCACAATTGTATTCCAACCGTGAGTATCATCAATTTCACCCAGCTGAATAGCTAATAATCTTTCATATAACTTGGTAGACCAAGGGCCGGGTTCGCCATTAGTAGAGTATTCGTAAGTTTTATTCAAATCTCTATCCACAATTTTTCCTATTGGAGAAATGATTGCAGCGGTACCACAAGCACCAGCTTCTTCAAAAGATCCTAATTCATCAGCTCTTACTGATCTACGCTCTACTTTAAGGCCTAAATCTTCAGCAATCTGACGGAGGCTCATATTGGTAATAGAAGGCAAAATAGTACCTGAGTCCGGAGTAATATAAGTATTGTCTTTTATTCCGAAGAAATTAGCAGGTCCAGCTTCATCAATAAATGTCTTCTCTTTAGCATCGAGAAAGATAACCGAAGCAAAACCTTCGTCATGAGCCCTAAAAGCAGGGCGCAGAGATGCAGCATAATTACCACCTACTTTGATATGACCTGTTCCAAGAGGAGCAGCTCTATCATAATCGCGAACCAATTGAATATTTACCGGTTTAAAACCTTCCTTAAAATAAGGTCCTACAGGAGTAACAAAAACCATAAACATATACTCCTCAGCAGGCTTCACTCCCACTTGAGGTCCTGAACCAAACAATAGAGGACGAAGATATAAAGATGCTCCAGTTCCATATGGAGGAACAAACTCTTCATTTAGTTTGATTACTTTCATAATCATTTCTTCAAATAACTCAGTTGGAACAGGAGCCATCATAATACCCTCAGCAGATTTTTGCATTCTTTTAGCATTTTCTTCCCAGCGGAATAAACGAACTTTACCATCTTTACCACGGAATGCTTTTAATCCTTCAAAAGCTTCTTGTCCGTAGTGCAGGGCAGTAGCCGCCATATGAATACTAATGTGCTCAGAGGAGGTAGTTTCTACCATCCCCCATTTACCATTGCGAAAATAGCAACGAACATTATAGTTAGTTTTTTTATAACCGAAAGGGAGTTCACCCCATTTTATATTTTCCATATGATGTGTTTTATGTTTTTGCATTTGTACAAAAATACATATAAAACCATGGCGGATGAGAGCAGATTTGAGAATTCAGGGAAACTCGTATTCCAAAACATAGACTATATAAGCTAAAGCATTTCGTTTGCTAAATTTGCCAACTCACTTCTTTCACCCTTTTCTAATTGCACGTGAGAGTATAATGGATGGCTCTTTATTTTGTCAATTAAATAAGATAGTCCATTACTTTGGCTGTCTAGATAGGGAGTGTCAATCTGATAGATATCACCGGTAAAAACAATTTTTGTTCCTTCGCCGGCACGGGTAATAATTGTTTTTACTTCATGAGGGGTTAAATTTTGAGCTTCATCAACAATAAAGTAAACATTTGAAATACTTCTCCCCCTAATATAAGCCAAGGGTGAAATAACTATTTTTTCATTCTCCTGTGCAGCCTTTATATTTTGATACTCCCTGTCTCTCTCGCTGTATTGATTTCTGATAAATTTTAGATTATCGTATAAGGGTTCCATATAAGGGTCTATTTTTTCTTTGGCATCTCCAGGCAGAAAACCAATATCTTTATTACTTAGGGGAACTATTGGTCTGCTTAAAAATACCTGCTTAAAATCGCGCCTTTGTTCCAAAGCACCTGCAAGTGCTAAAAGAGTTTTACCGGTACCGGCAATACCTTGTAGTGTAACCAGCTTTACTTCAGGGTTCAATAATGCATGTAGCGCAAAAACCTGCTCAGCATTTCGTGGCATTATTCTATGAATAGATTGTTTATCTATGCGCTCAATACGATCTTCTACCGGATTATAATAACCTAATACAGAGTTTTTATTACTCTTTAAGATAAAATACTGATGGGGCCTTATTTCTTTAATTTCAAGATCTTCTTTCTCGCAAAAACCATTTTTGTATATTTTATCAATAACAGTAGGATTAACGTCTTCCAAAAAAGCTTTGCCTGTATATAAAGAATCAACATTCTGTATTTTACCTGTTTGGTAGTCTTCGGCTTTAATATTTAGAGCTTTTGCTTTAATCCTAAGATTGATATCCTTGGTGACCATAATAACGGATCGATTAGGGAACTCGTGTTGTAATGTAATGGCCACATTTAGTATTTTATGATCTGCTTTATGAGCTCCATATACTTTTTCAGCATCCACATTACCGTTGGAGGAAGTATCCATAACAACTTTAAACTTACCTTTTTTCTCTCCACCTATTTTTTGCCACTTTTGCAAGGTCCCGGTCTCGGATAACCGATCCATGATGCGGATAAACTCACGAGCTTGAAAATTTTTGGTATCATTACCTTTTTTAAAGTTATCCAACTCCTCCAAAACAGTGATTGGAATAGCTACATCATTATCTTCGAATGTATTTATTGCATCGAAACTATAAAGAATAACGGAGGTATCGAGAACAAATATTTTTTTTGCTTTAGCCATAATTCCAGGTATTGGTTAGAAGCACCAAGTTAAGAAAAATGCAGGGATTATCATTGAATAAACAATTTTTTTTCTAATGGCTTATTAACAATTAAGAGCTCATATTAATATAATATTAGAAATCTAGCGATGAGGAGTTTCTATTCAACAGCATGAAAAATGACTGCCTTCATTTTATCAAATTCTTCTTCATTAAAGAGGCGAGTTAAATAGATAATTTTCCCTTGTTTATCAATAATTACATTTCGGGTTACTCCAGAGCCTTCTTGTGCAAAGAGATGATAAGCAGAACCTGTAGTGTCCATACCCAAAGGATAAGAAATTTTCATTTGCTCGGCAAAAAGCTTTACTTTTTCAGGTGATTCTTTATAATCCATTCCTACCAAAATAAAATCTTTATCTTTAAGTGGACGATAGATATCTTTTTCAATAAATGGCATTTCTTTTCGGCACACTCCGCACCAGCTGGCTGTAAATTGAAGCATTACAATTTTCCCATGTTGATCGGATAGTTTAAACATGGAGCCATCAGATAATAGCACATTAAAATCAGGAGCTGTATCGCCAATTTGAACTAAAAATTGGTATTTATATACTTCTTGAGCTTGGATACCAATATTTACAATTAGGCTAAAACTGAGTATTAACAGATACTTAATCATTCTTTAATTCGTATTCTTTATAATTTTTAATAAAATCGGGTAATTGCTCACTAAGCAATCTTTTTGCAATAATTTTTTTATTCTTATCCAAGAGAATTAATACAGGAGTTGAGAAGATATTATAGAGGTCATGATAATCTGTAGTATAGGCTCTGGGGCCGTCAACATTAATAAAATTCATGTTTCTTTTAGTGATATAATCTTTCATCTTGACCATATTAGTATCGGCACAAACCGCATACACTTCTAAATCAAACTCCTTGGAATACTTATTATAAAAATCTACTAAATGAGGAGTTTCTTCCTTACAGTGGCCACATCCTGGATCCCAAAAAAACATCAAAACGAATTCGTTCTTTAAATCATATAAGCTCACCGGTTTAAAATTGGTGTCCTGCATAATAAGGTTTGGAGCTTGCTGACCAATAAGAGTATTACGGCGTTTATCAGCTTCTTCTTTAATATTTTTTATCACACCTTCGTTAAGCCAATCCGCTTTACCCTTGGAGAAATAATTATCGGAAAGATAAACAAGAATTGCATCATGCCCCATAATTTGGCTTTCATCAAACTTGATAGTTAAGTGCCAAAGTGAAAATTTATAAAGCTCACCCTTTTCGTTCATTTTTGATAGTAATTTATCAATTTCGTTGATAATGGTATCAGCATCTTTTACAATTACTTTATCAAAATAAGTATCCAGTTTTTTATAAAAAACGGGAGTTCTAATTAAACGATCATCAGTCAGGTTCACGTTATCCCAAAAATGCTCTTTATAATACTTGTAAGGATAGGCGGAGTCCTTGGTACCATCAGGCAATGTTAGTAGGGTATCAGGGACAGCCGGATCCTTTAAAAGTTTGAAAAAAGAACTTAAAAAACTACTTGGGTTTTCTTCTATCAGGTTTTCTTTATAGGCTACCATTTCCTTATTTAGTTCTTTAATTTCTTTGTTTATAATAACAGAAGAATCAGCATCGGGACCTAATCTTTTTAAATCAGCATTTAAGGGTTTTACTTTGTCGTATAATCCTGCTGAAAATTTTAAATACTCATAAAATGTTTTATTTTCCGGGCTATTATGAACTTTCATATGGCTTACAAAATCTTCATTAGATGTCTCAAATTTCATATCACGACTATCGGCTACTAAAAACTCAAATAAGCTCTTTTTTTCTTGACTCACGATAATATATAAGCCTCCTCCTAATTCTTCATCTTTAGAAAACACAAACAATCCTTTTCCTTTTTCATTATAGGCAGTATCAGTTAAATAGGTTTTATCGCCATAATAATTAGCCATATACAAAACGGTATCCTTATTGTTTTTTAGCTTTATCTCTATTTTATAATGATTATCTTTTTGGGCAAAGCTTAATAAATGGATAGTTGCAATTACAACAACTAATAATGCTCGTTTTAACATATCTCTGTTATTTAATCAGTTTTTTTAATGAGTAATAGTATATAATTTCTCTCCGGCATTGATTGGTATCTCTAGTCGATTTTCTCTTGGTGGAATCACACAACTCCATCTATGGTTGTAAGCACAATACGGATTATACGATTTATTAAAATCTAAAATAAAAGTATCGGTTTTGGGGATTTGAAAATCAATATATCGCCCCCCTCCATAGGTACTAATGTTAGAATTATTATCTGTAAATGGGAGAAATAGATAGTCCTTATAAACGCTATCGGTTTGCAAACTTATACTTTGATAAGCTGTTAGACGATAGGTTTGACCATGGAGTTTGAAATGAACGTAGGCATATACTTTATAATCTGGTAAACGATCGGTTGAAGTTTTTAATTGAATAATTTGATCGCCACTAAGAACTTCTATTCGAGCATTAACAACATAGGCTTCGTCAATAGGGAAATAATTCAAGCCGTTAAACTCCAGAATCTGTTCTGAATCTAAAGGGCTGTCTTTCTCTATCAGGAAACTACTATCTTTTGATAATCTTTCCGCTTCAATTTTCTCAACATATTTATTGACAAATAAGGAACATGAAGCAAAACTCATTAAAAGAAATCCGATAAATATTTTCGTGATTCTTTGCATCCGTTTACTAATTTAGTGTATCAAGTTCTTTCATCAGTTATTATGGAAAACCTTTTCAAAAAGGCGGCTCAGTATAAAATAATCTTCCTATAATAATGAGATGAATAGATGTTTTAGTTTAGCTGACAAAAGTAATAATTATACCAATACTGAGGATAAATGTATTCGAAAAAATGAATACTAATTATTAAAATATAAGCTTAAAAAAGCTTAAATCTAGTCATTTAAAAAGAACTAAATGATGGTTTTAGTTAGGGGAGCTATACTTATCGCAATACTATTAAAAAGATAATAGGAATTAATATACCCAAGGCAAGGTATAATCCACCCCTACCTTTTAGGCCTTTTTTACCCTTATTCATAATAATTCCCGAAATAGCAATAATAATTAAAGATCCTGCAAAAAAATCCGAAAACCACAACCACCAGCTCCCAGGATTATAATGTAGATAGTTCACATAAAAAAAGATTGGCCTTCGCCTAACCAACTCTATACTAGCATCTCCAGTTTCCGTATTTAAAACTAAGGAACCCTTATTAATAAATACTTTTAACAATCCTGGTCTGGGATAATAGTGTTTTTTATATTTATACTCGTCACCAATCAAGGACAATAATTCTAAAACTTTAGATTTGTCTGCCTGGTTAAATTGCTCAGGATTACTAATACTATAATAGGAAGTTTCAATATCGTAGTTGGGGTTCCAGTCGCTAATATGGTTAATAGCAATGCCACTAAGTGCGTATATTATTGTCATTCCAAAAAAGAAGTATCCAAAATCTCTATGGATCATTCTGTTCCATTTTCTCCAGTTAAATGCCATAATGCGTGAAATTTAAGAAGCTTGTCCATTTCAACAAATTGCGAAAAAGACAAGCTTCAAAATATTTTTTGTATGTATTACTTTACTTCTTTATAAGATTTTGCAAGGATAGAGTAAAAAGATAAATATCCTTTGCCACTATCTTTCACTTGTTTTCTAAGTTCAGATATTTGAGCTAGTTCAGCTTCGCAGCTTCCTTCAGCTTCTTCGTGACTTTCAACTTCCTGACCAGCTTGTTGGCTACCTTGTCCATCTTGATCGGCTTGTTGATTGCCTTGACTTTGTTGTTGGTCTTGACTACCATGATCGGCATGCTTTCCTTCTTTTTCATTCTTCTTGTGCTTCATATCCTCAATTTCAGGATGATCTGCCAATACATCAGCTTCCATTTTATCAAGCTCAGCCATATCCATTCTGTATTCATCTAGAACACCTATTACAGTATAATCATTACCTTCCATCTCCAGATTAAAATTACCACTCTCATCTGTAGCCATTACTTTTAAGCGGAAATCAGGGTTAGTACCACTTATAAACATTTTTGTTCCACCATGTTTACAAGTATGCATACAAGTTCCTGTAACTTCAACCACTTGATTTACTAGTGCATCAGCCATCTCATCAAATTTATTAATATCGAGAGCTTTTGGTGCTGCATCAGCCACTTTTTCTGTTTGCTCATCCTGATTTGCTGGTTCTTGATTATCGCAAGAAATCCAAAGGAAACTAGCTACTGCTAGACTTAATAATAATTTTTTCATTTGTTAAAAGTTTTAGTTTTGGAAACTATGATTATTTATAACATGTGTCCCACTGCGAACCAAAGTTTTTTATTGGCTCTATTTATCTGTTTATAGTGAATAAGCTAAGTACTATCTAAATAAAACAGTCCTTTGTTTTTCACAGTGCATAGATACACAATATCTTGTTTTTAAACAACAATTTTATAATAAGTAGAAAACGGCTTAACAATTAATTAACGAACAAGTTAGAAATAAGCATACCAGATGTTTATGCACACCACCAGGAGTAAAACTCAAGCGAGTTCCAAGAAATTGTTAATCTTATCATAATTAAAAACACTGTATTCATTTTTCTTGTAATATTGATTCAAAATTATTTGACATATGGAAAAGAATATTGGAAAATTAGACAGGATTATCAGAATTATAATTGGATTAATGATATTAGGAGCTGGCGTTTATTACGAAAACTGGCTTGGCCTTATTGGAATTATACCTATAGCTGTTGCTCTTATTAATCGTTGCCCATTGTATTTGCCACTGGGCATCAATACTAAGAAAAAAGACAAATAATTAATTGCTTTGTCTACATCAATAGAGCCAACATTAATTTTATTGTTGGCTTTTTTCGGTTCATACCAAACAAATGAGGAAAGTTACCGGTACTAAAGGAGTGAAAATAAACTGCTAATCCGAGCATTTATCGTAAATTTGTAACTCAATCCATTTATTCTAGATTATGCCTCACAATCCCGAACTTGAACTCGCATGGAATTTTGTTGAAAAAACAGATAAAAATATTTTCCTAACAGGAAAAGCAGGAACAGGTAAAACTACCTTTTTGCATAAAATTCGTAATGAATCCTTTAAAAGGCTTGTAGTGGTTGCACCTACGGGGGTGGCTGCAATAAACGCTAAAGGGGTTACTATTCATTCCTTTTTCCAAATGTCATTTGGGCCTATATTACCACCCGAAGCAGAGGATACTCTTTCCCTTCAGAATAAATTTGGCAATAGCAAATATCAAAAAAAATTCAATCGGAAAAAGATTGATATCATACGTTCTTTAGATTTACTCATAATTGATGAAGTAAGTATGGTGCGTGCTGATTTATTGGACGGAATAGATCAAGTATTAAGAAGATACAAAGATAAAACTAAAGTATTTGGAGGAGTGCAACTATTAATGATTGGTGATTTACAGCAATTGGCTCCTGTGGTAAAACATGATGAATGGCGTATCCTTCAACCCTATTACGATACAGCATTTTTCTTTAGTAGTCGTGCTTTTCAAGAATCACAAGCAGTAGGAATTGAACTCAAGCACATCTATCGTCAAAGCAATCGGCATTTTATTGGTATCCTTAACGAAATTAGAAATAATAATTTATCCCAGGCATCCATGGATGCATTGAACCAAAGGTTTGATCCTGATTTTAGGCCAAAACCAAATGATGGCTATATTACCCTGACCACTCATAATGATAGAGCAAATAAAATGAATGAGGAGGAGTTAATTAATATTAAAAGGACCAGTAGATATTTTAATGCTGAGATTGATGGAGAATTTCCGGAGTTCTCCTATCCTACGCACAAAAACCTTGAGTTAAAAGTAGGGGCGCAAGTTATGTTTATTAAAAATGACAGCTCACCTGAGAAGAGGTATTTCAATGGAAAAATTGGACAAGTTGTACAGATTGATAAAAACGAAGTAGTAGTTAGATGTCCCGGTGATAAATTCGATATTACAACGATAAGAGAGACTTGGGACAATTTAAAATACTCTATTAATGAAAAAACAAAAGAGATTAGCGAATCGGTAAAAGGTTCTTTCTCCCAAATACCACTTCGATTGGCTTGGGCAATCACTATTCACAAAAGCCAAGGATTAACTTTTGAAAGAGCCATTATTGATGCTGCTGCTTCCTTTGCTCATGGACAAACTTATGTGGCTTTAAGTCGCTGTAAAACATTAGAAGGGATTATACTGAAAAGCAAAATAAACAGGCAAGGAATTATTCAAGACAACAGAGTAATAAGCTTTTCAAAAAACGTAGAAGAAAATCTTCCCAACCAACAAAATCTTCACCAAGCACAAAACAACTACCAGCTGCATTTAATGGAGGAGCTTTTTAGTTTTAAACAACTCCCCTATTTGGTAAATCGTTGTCAAAAAGTAGTATACCAAAGCGGGAATACACTAAAAGGGAATATTAACGAACCCTTGAAAATAATTAAAGAGAAAGGTGCCATTGCCCTAGTAAAAGTAGGCATTGGATTTAAAAATCAATTGGCACAAATGAATATTGGGCCTACAGAGCCTGAAAACAATATAGAGATACAAGAAAGGATAAAAAAAGCTGCGGCGTATTTTATTCAACAAACTGAAGAATATTTATTAAAACCATTTTCGGAAATTGTTTATACTACCGATAATAAAACTATTGAAAAAGATTTTAAGGAGCCACTAAAAAAAATAGGTGAGCTAATTAATAGCAAGCTTTTCTGTTTGAAAGGAATGAAAGAGGGTTTCAATACTATCAAGTATTTAGAATTAAGGGCTAAATCTGTTTTACAAGATGCCCAAACAAGCAAAGCATCTAAACCATCTAAAACCAATATAGAGATTAGTAAACACCCTCAGTTATTTAACGAATTGAGGCAATTGCGCCATGTACTTGCACAAGAAGAAGACGTGGCACATTATCAAATTTTTACTCAAAAATCGCTATTTGAACTTTGTGAATTATTTCCAATTACAAAAAAACAATTGAAAAATATTAATGGCATGGGTAAGGTTAGAGTTGAAAAATATGGCGATGAAATTATTGAAATAATTAAGGACTATTTAGAGTCAAACAACTTGGAACAACCAGAAGAAATAGTTTCTTTAGAAAAAGACAAACCACCTAAAAAGAAAAAAATTAGAGGCCAAACCAATAGGGTAAGCTTGGAGATGTTTAAGCAAGGATTAAATATTGACGAAATTGCAAAAGAACGTTCTTTAGTGAAAAGCACCATAGAGAGTCATTTGAGCTATTTTATTCCAAGTGGTGAGATAAAACTGGAAGACATAATGAATAAGGGGAAAGCTGATGTTTTGAGGAAACTGGTGAAGAGTTCAAATTTTGAAAGTTTAAGCGAATTGAAATCGCAATTAGGAGATAAGTTTTCCTATTATGAATTGAGAATGGTTGTAGCAGATCTTCGGAAATAATCTGTATCACCTCATTCATCTTTTCACTTACAAAGACAAGCTATCATCAATCCCAACAATTAGGTATTGCTTACCACATATAAATCTTCGTTTTTTGCTTTTAAATAAATCCTATGGATTTCTAAGTAATAAATACCATAGTGATAATAATTACTTGCACTTAAAACAATAAGTATATGAAACGTATTCTACAATTGATCATCCTTTTCCTTTTTGCGATTAATCTCTCTGCTCAAGTTGGAGGTATTTCTGGTTCTAAATTATCCGCAGTTTGTGTAGATGTGGTGGATCACCATAAAATTGAATTTGAGCCATCATTTTATCATGTACGCTCCTCTCAAACATGGGACAAAGATGGACATTTAGACAATATTTTTGGATCTGCTGATAGTGTAAACCGCAATACAGGAATAAATTTCAGGATGACATATGGCCTATGGGATAAATTAGAAATTGGAGGGACTTTCTCCACCGATCTACAAATGAGTAGCTGGGGATTAAGATATATTCTATACACAAAGGAAAAAATTGGTTTTGCATTGGTTGCCGGAGCCAATATTCCTTTTGGTAATAAACCAATAGATAAAACTATAAGGCTTGCAGATAATTTAACATCTGTTGGTGGTGGTGGTGTTATGTCGGTACAATTTAGCGAAAATCTTTCTCTGGACTTGAATGCTCAATATATGGCTTTTACGCAAAAAACTGCTGAGGACAATAAGGGAACTCTTTATATTAATGCTGATTTGGGCTATTATGTTTTTAAGCATCAATTGCAATTAATTGGTAGCTTAGCTTATCAACAAACACGTTTTGAAACCTTTACAAGTAATACATTAACTGTGTATCCGGGCTTTACATTGGAAACCGGTAAAAACTATATCATTGTTTTAAGCACTCCATTTGATGTATATGGAACACATGCTGTTAAAAATGCGGGAGTATTGCTTGCACTTACATTAACGTTTGATTAATTTGATGAGTTTATCTGCTATGTCTTCCAATTCCAGGATATAATCTGGGCATATTTTCAAGATTACAGCTTTAGGCATTTCATCATGATCGGCAGTTTTGGGATTCTGCACCAAAGTAATTCCTCCTTTTTGCTGTATTTGTTCCATTCCATAAGAACCATCATTATTGGCACCACTTAACA
>Ga0256826_1002466_pt1 | contig 11247 bp, 14 predicted proteins | sample CV79metaG_FD_185975 | JGI IMG/M metagenome (GOLD analysis project Ga0256826, IMG submission 185975) | Hydrothermal vent microbial communities from East Pacific Rise, Pacific Ocean - CV79 | ecosystem: Environmental > Aquatic > Marine > Hydrothermal vents | place: Pacific Ocean: East Pacific Rise... | reverse complement strand
TAAGCTAGCAGTTATTGCAGTTATGTATGAATATGGTGAAGAAAATGAGATTTTAAATAAAATATGGTCAGAATTTCCACTTAAATTAAACGAAACAGAAAAATTTGAATTAAGTTCAAGTGATATAAATGCAATGTTACCAGCAAATAAAGATTACTATAAATTTATGGGTTCACTTACTACTCCACCATGTAGCGAAAATGTAAAATGGAATGTATTTAAAACAACACAAAGTATATCAAAAAGTCAAGTGAAAAAATTCTTTGATATTTTTGACCATACAAATAATAGACCTTTACAAAAAACAAATAAAAGAGTTATTACAAAATAATATATTTTATGTGTATAATGTTATTATCTTTAATAGCATTATACTGATTATTATGTCATAATATGTAATCTAAATAATAATTTAGACTAAAAAGTACTGTTAAACATATACAATAATAAAGGACTCAAATGAAATACATATACATAGAAGATTATTTACAGTTATCAAAAGATGAAAAAGTATCTTTTTTTTATTTTTTAAATAAATCAAGTGAGTTAAAAGTTGTACATCAAGAGATTATATTTGAAGAAGAAGCTATCTTAATAGGTCTTGAAAATACTACTAAAATTGAAGATTCATTGATACAAATTAAAGATTATTTTAACAAGGCAAATATAAATAGCGTCAATATAGATATTGTTAAAAAGCATACAACAAAATTTGATAAAATAATATTAACTTTTATAAAAGTAAATAAACACATACTTATATAAATTCACTTTGTATTTACTTTTTAAAGTTACAATAAAACTTGTACAAAAAGTAAATCTTTTCCTTATACTTATAAATATTACTGTTGCTAGTTTTTTATCAAATAAGTATTACTGACATAACTTTTTGTGCATTTTTGAATAATTTTTATGTTAAAATACACTTATGAATATAAATAAAACAAAAACAATCAAATACTTACTAATCGCTACGTTTATGCTACTACTTAGTGGGTGTACAAAACCTAGTTATACTATGAAAATAAGTGCTAATACATTAGAAAAAAATATGATAGGTCAATTTCCTATAAAAAAAGATTTAAGTATTGGAAAAATATCTCTTACAAATCCAAAAGTTAGTTTAAAAAACACTAAAAATAAAATGGTTACAGGACTTAATTTTGCATATAAACCTCCATTTTTCAAAGAACAAAAAGGTAAGTTATATTTATCTGGAAAGATAAAATATGATAAAAATAAAAGAGCATTTTATTTAATCCAACCAGAAATAAATAGTATGGAATTTAACAACAAAAGTTTAGCATCTATGTTACCTAGTAATATAAAAAATATTTTAAATACAATTGTTGCAGAGATTTTCAAACAATATCCAGTATACAAAATAAAATCTGATGATATGAAAGCAAAAATTATTAAAAGATCATTGAAAAAAACTGATATAAAAAATGGTAATTTAGAACTTACTTTTGGATTATAAATATGATAATAGAACAACTAAATGAACAAATAAAATCAAATGATGCATTACTTGTGTACTTTTCAGGTACATCTTGTGGTGTATGTCAAGTACTAAAGCCAAAAATAACAAAAGCATTTAATGACAACTATCCAAAAATAAAACAAATAGAAATAAATATAGAAGAAAATATTGAATTATCAAGACAATTTAATATATATTCTATGCCAAGTATATTGGTATTTTTTGATTCAAAAGAATTTTTTAGAAAAGAGCGAAATATTAGTGTAGATGGATTTATATCAGAAGTTGCAAGACCTTATGGCTTGTTTTTTGAGAACTAAAATATGAAAACAGTACTAAAAAATATATTTATATATACATTTGGATTTTTTATTTTAATTCAAGTATTTCAAGTAGATATTAAAAATACACCAACAATAAAAGAACAAGAAATAAAAGCACCAAAAGAAGTTATATCAATACTTAAAAGAGCTTGTTATGACTGCCATAGTAATAGTGCAGTTTTGCCTTGGTATAGCAATGTTGCCCCAATATCATGGACAGTATCAAGACATATTAAAATAGGAAGAAAATGGGTTAATTTCTCAATATGGGAAACTTATACTTCTGAACAAAAAGATAAAAAACTCCAAGAAATATATAAAGCAGTTTATCATGCTATGCCAGTACAATCATATATTTCTCAACATAAAGAAGCAATATTAACAAGAGATGACAGAGATTTAATAAGAACTTGGACAGGAAAAGCACCCTTTTAATGAATAATGATCAAATAGCTACAGAACTATTAGAAGATAAAACATTACTTCTGACTCAAACGTATTTTAAACTTCAAAAATATTATGAAAAAAAATATGGAAAAGATACAATAGTTCTTATAGAAATAGGTACATTTTTTGAAGTTTATGAAGTAAATAATGATGAAGAAAAAATAGGTAAAGCAAAAGAAATAGCAGAGCTTTTAAATATTCAACTTACAAGAAAAAATAAAAATATACTAGAAAATAATCAAACAAATCCTTTGATGGCTGGTGTTCCTGCTGTTTCACTTGAAAAACATTTGGCAAAAATAATACAAGCTAGTAAATATACTATAGTAATAGTAAAGCAAGTAGGAACTCCACCTAATGTAAAAAGAATAATTGATACAATAATATCTCCAGGTACAAACTTTGATTATGCATTAAATCAAGATGAAAATAATATCACTTCAATAGTAGTTGATATTGTAAAAGATAATTATCTAATAGGATATAGTGCTGTTGATGTAACAACAGGAAAGTCATATTTTAATGAAATATTTGGAACAAGTGAAGATAATTCATTTGCACTTGATGAAGTTTATAATCATATGGTATCGCATAAAACAAGTGAAGTAATAGTTACATTTATGGATAAATCTATAAATCAAAAAGAGGTCTTAGATTATCTTGAATTGTCGCACAAAACATTCCATATAAATACTCAAAGAGCCAAAATAAACTATCAAAATGAGTTGTTTAAAAATGTATTTAATATCCAATCACTTTTAAGTTCAATTGAACATCTTGATATGGAAAGATTTCCATTAGCTAGTGAGAGTTTAGCAATACTTATTGATTTTATAATTGGACATGATAGTAATATTGTTCAGAAGTTATTTATACCAGAAAAACTTGATATTTCTAAGTATGTATATTTAGGAAATAATGCCTTAGAACAATTAAATATCCTAGAAGCACATAATCAGCCATCAGTATTTTCTCTAATAAATAATACAAGTACAGCAATGGGTAAACGTCTTTTAAAAGAGCGACTTTCTCATCCAATAAAAGATGAAAAAGAACTTTTACGAAGATATAAACTATCAAATGATTTATATGATTATCACGCACCAATTGAAAACTCAATGGGAAATATATATGATATTGAAAGACTAAGTAGAAGAATAAAGTTAAATAGACTCCATCCTTTTGAGCTATCTTATTTGTATGATTCACTTTTTTCTATAAAAGAAGTAGTTTCATTTATGGAAAATTATAACTTTATAAAACCACCATGTAGCAGTGATGAGATAAATATTTTTATGAATATTATTGCAAATACATTTGATTTACAAGAAGCTAGTAGATTTATGCTAAAAGATATTTCAACTAATATTATAAAAGAAAATATAGATAATAAAATAGATATTTTATTAGATGAAAATAAAAAATTAGAATCTAAATTAGCTTTATTTCAAGCACATATTTTGAAGTTATTAGGAACTAGTGATGAGAACTATTGTGATATAAACAGACTACCTAAAGAGGGTTTTTGTTTGCAACTTACAAAAAATAGATATGCAAGTATCAAAGAAGAATTTTTAAGTTCACATATTATAGTTGATGATGAATTGTATATATTTAAAGATTTTAATATAAAAGTACAAACAAATAGTGTAAAAATTACAAATAAATTGACATCAAGTGTTTCTGATACATACGTGCATAATTTAAGAAAAATAATAGAATTAAATAAAAGTGTCTTTAAAGAACAAATTTCTTACTATGAAACAAAATTTTCTACTATGTTAAATGAGTTAGTATCTTTTGTAGCAGAAGTTGATGTTACAATTTCAAATATTAAAACATCAAAAAGTTTAAACTATGTTTGTCCTAAAATTGTGAGAAAAAGTGAAGATGATAACTTTATAGAACTTATTCAAAGTAGACATCCTATTATAGAAAATGGTCAAGAACAAGGTGTATTTATACCAAATGATATAATTCTTGGAAATCTAAATAAAAGTAAAGATGATTATAAACATAATGTAATTATAAAAAACTCAAAACCACTAAGTATTATAGATAATCATATAACAGGTGTATTATTATATGGTATAAATTCAAGTGGAAAAAGTTCATTGATGAAAACTCTTGGTATTTGTGTAGTATTGGCTCAAAGTGGATTTTTTGTACCTGCTGGGTCTATGAGGTTTTCTTTATTTGATTCATTATTTACTAGAATTAGTGGAAGTGATAATATAGCAAGAGGACTTTCTAGCTTTGCTGTTGAAATGCTTGAACTTAAAAATATATTTAATCGTGCAACTTCATCTTCTCTTATATTAGGTGATGAAATATCTCATAGTACAGAAACGATGAGTGGTCTTAGTATTGTAGCTTCAGCGATATTAAAACTTAGTAAATTAAAAGCAATATTCATGTTTGCAACACATTTACACCAGCTTCCTCAAATAAAAGAGATAGAAGTATTACGAAATATTATGTGTTTGCATTTGTCTGTAATATTTAATGAAGAAGAAGATAAGCTAATATTCAATAGAAAATTATCATACGGTAGTGGAAGTTCAATGTATGGACTTGAATATGCAAAATCACTTCATATGGATAAAGAGTTTTTAAGCATAGCAAATAAAATAAGAAAAGATTTAACAGATGATTATAATACTATTGAAAGGTTAACTGCTAAAAAAACAAGTAAATACAACAAAGATTTATATATAGCAGCTTGTGCAATATGTGGGGCTAAAGTTGATGATGTTCATCATATAAAAGAACAAAAAAACAAAGATGATAAAGGCTTCATTGGGCATGTAAATGCTAACCACAAATTTAACCTAATCCCACTATGTAAAAAACACCACAAAGCTGTACATGATGGAGTTATAAATATAAATGGATTTGTAACTACATCAAATGGTTTAGAGTTACACTATACAAATATTGAGGATGTGTAAATAAATTATAAATTATAATCTTGTCTAAATCTATTATCTTTAAATTCTATATTATCTTTTAGACTTAGTTTAAACATAATATTAGGATTTGTATTTATATCTTTTTTCTTTATGTAGTATTGGCACTCTACATTTGTCATACTTAGTAAATATCGCTCCCCTATATCAAAACTTGATACTCTTTTATCTAAGCTTAGAAGATATTTTTTATTTGTTTTTTTTATTTTGTAGTTTTTAGTTACTAAATCTAATTCTTCTTGAAATGCTGGCAAATCTTTACTAGGTATATGTACGTTTCCACTTTTTTTTCTTCTAAACATAAGACTAATATCAAAGTATTTTTCAATTTCATCAAGTGGTACAAAAAGTAGATCATCTTTAGTAAAATTGTTAAATTTATTTGAAGCTATAATCCAATCAACATTTTTATCAAAATAAACATTTTTAACCCACTTAATAAGTATATTATCAGAAATATCAAGAGGAATTAAAGCCTCTTTATCTCCTATGAATGATGAAAAATTAGAATTCAAATAGTTTATTATTTCATCAGAATAAAAATTTGGATTATTTTTACTCTTATCGCAAAAGCTAAATTTATTATTTTCAATTGATAATATTATTTGTCCTGCTTGAGCTGGAGTAAACTTTGCTTCTATTGTTGTTAGAAGATTATTTATACTTCTTGCAGTTATTTCAGAGGTAGTTGAATCATACCCATTTTCCATTGCACAGCTTATATTAAAATAATCACTTAAAAAATTTGTTGCTTCATCTTGAAATATTTCCCATTTTTGTAATACCATTGTTTGCCTTTATAATAAGGTATTATAGCAGATAATTAGTTTTAATAAATATATTAAGTAAGTGTTTTTATAATTAATGAGTTTGTTTTATCAATAAAACTTAGTATATCGTCAATTTGAACTAATGTAATATCAGAATTAAGTAAATCTTTTTCATATTTATTTAATATATTTGAAAATTCTTTTCTCTCTTCAATCATTATTTTAGGTTTTGATATTTCAAAAACTTCTAAATGATATTTTAAAAGATCAAGGCCTTCTTTAGCGGTGCTTAGGTTTTGTGCGAGTATTATATGTTTCATAAGCATATAATAGCAAATTGTATATAATACTACACAATGAAGGAATATTATGAAAATAGCAAAGAACATCTCTGATTTAGTTGGAAATACTCCAATAATACAGTTAAATAATATAAATTCAAATATATATGCTAAGTGTGAGTTTATGAATCCAACATCTAGTATAAAAGATAGATTAGCTATGAATATTTTAGATGTTGCTTTACAAAATAAAACTATAAATAAACAAACTCATATAATAGAACCAACAAGTGGAAATACAGGTGTTGGTCTAGCAGCACAATGTGCAAGCAGAGGTATGAAATTGACTCTTACTATGCCAGATTCTATGAGTAGTGAGCGAATATCTTTGATGAAGGCATTTGGTGCAAATGTAGTACTAACACCAGCTAAAGAAGGTATGAATGGAAGTATACAAAAAGCTAAGCAAATGGCAAAAGAACAAGGTAATGCAGTAGTACTAGATCAGTTTTCAAATATGGCAAATCCCATAATTCATGAAAGTACAACAGCTATAGAAATTTTAAATGACATGGATAATGATATTGATGTATTAGTTGTGGCAGTTGGTACTGGTGGGACTATTAGTGGTACATCAAAAGTATTAAAACAAAAATTACCAAATATAAAGATAATTGCAGTTGAGCCCAAAAGTAGTGCAGTATTAAGTGGGCAAGAGATGAATGCTCATAAAATTCAAGGAATAGGGGCAGGATTTATTCCAAAAACATTAAATACAAATATATATGATGAAATAATACAAGTATCAAATGAAGATGCAATAAATACAACAGTAAAAATTGCTTCAAGTGAAGGATTGCTTGTAGGGATTAGTAGTGGAGCTAATGTTTGGGCATCTGAATTTATAAGTAAAAAAGAAGAATATAAAAATAAAAAAATAGTAACATTTCTTTGTGATACGGGTGAAAGATACCTAAGCACTGGAATATTTGATAATTAGGAAAATTAAATGAAAATGATAAAAGTAATAAATGAACGAATAGATGAAATTCGAGTTGAAGTGATGGCATTAGTAGATAATCAAAGTATATCTTTAACTGCTAAAAATGCTCTTATGCAACCACTTGTAGAAGAAAAAAAAGTGATGGAACATACTTTGGTATATTTAGAAAAGATAAATAATACAAACTACAAAGGACTTTGTGGTGGAGGGTGATTTTAACTTTATAGATATTATGGATTTTAGACATGCTTGTAAAGAATTTGATGAAAATAAAAAAATAAATAATGATGAAATAAATACAATTTTGGAAGCTGGTAGAAAATCACCATCATCTTTTGGTATGGAACCTTGGAAGTTTTTAGTTATAACAAATGACAAACTAAAAGAACAACTACGACCATTGTGTTGGAATCAAGTACAAATTACATCTTGTTCTCATCTTGTAATAGTATTAGCAAAGATTAATGATGTAAAACCAACTAGTGGTATACCACTAAAAAGATTTTCAAGACGTGATATGCCACAAGAAAAGTTAGACTTTTATATTGATTTATATGCTAAGCATTTAGAAAATACATTAAGTAGCAATGAAAATATATATGCTTGGACATCAAAGCAAACTTACTTAGCAGCAGCAAATATGATGAATTGTGCAGCCTCGCTTAAAATTGACTCTTGTCCAATAGAAGGTTTTGAAAAACAAAATATTGAAGAGTTACTAAAACTTGATACAAATGATTATCAAGTTTCATTAATTTTACCATTTGGATATAGAATAAATCCACAATCAAATCAACTAAGACTAGACTTCGATGAAGTAATAGAATTTATCAACTAAAGGAATTAAATGAAGAAATTATTATTGACTATTTTTATTTTTATAAATAGTTTAAGTGCTATAGATATTATGACGGAGAACTATCCTCCTTTTAACTTTAAAAATAAAGATGGAAAAATAACAGGTATTACAACTGATATTGTAAAAGAGATATTAAAAGATGTTGGAGAAGAAGATTATAGTATTAAACTTATGCCATGGGCAAGAGCATATAGATATATAACAAATAAACCAAATAAAATATTATTTTCTATGACAAGAACACAAAATAGAGAATATATGTTTAAATGGGTTGGACCAATTGCAAATAATTCTTGGGTACTTTATGCAAAAGCAGATTCAATAATTAAAATAAATTCTTTAAATGATGCTAGAAATGAAAGATATAAAATAGGAACATATATAGATAGTGCAAATGAATTATTTTTAAAAGATAATGACTTTTACAATATTTATTCAGTACCAACAGATACTTTAAATCTTCAAAAACTTATAAGAGGGAGAATCCACTTATGGGCAGCTGGTGAAACACAAGGTTTATATAAAGCAAAACAACTAGGTATAAATCCAAATAAAATAAAAAAAGTATTTAAAATAAAAGATACTCAATTGTATATTGCATTTTCAAGAACTACTCCAAATAGTATTATACACTTATGGCAAAGTAAACTAGATGCAATGAAAAAAGATGGTAGATACCAAAAAATAATGGACAAATATATTAAATAAATAGATGTTTAAACTAAAAACTATTACAGCTAAGTTAAATATGATCTTAGTTATTACTGTTGTACTTGTACTATCAACTACAACACTAATAACATATCAAGAATATTCAATAAAAGCTCAAAAGCAACTTGACAATGAATTACTAAGAATCATGCAAAGATTGGAGTTAATATCTCCAACTATTATATGGAATTTACAAATAAATTTATTAAAAGATATTATAAAAACAGAAGCATTAAATGAATCAATAGATGCGATTATAGTAAAAGATATAGATAATACAATAATAGCTTCAACTATAATATCAAAAATAAATACCAATAGAACAAATGAAATAATAAAATCTGAAATATTTTTTGAAACTGAAAAAATTGCTGAAATAATAATATATTTTAATACAAATAAAATAGAAATAATCAAAAATGATATTATTAAAAATTTCATGCTAAAAGTTTCTATTAGTTTATTTTTATTGCTATTTATTATTAGTTATTTTGTAAATAAATTTATTATTCACAATATTAGAATACTAAAAAATAATATAAAAGATGTATCAACATCAAAAAGGTTTGATAATCGTATAGAAATAAATACGAATGATGAAATACAGTTCTTAGCAGAAGAATTTAATAAAATGAAAGATAACTTAGATAAAAGTTGGAAAGAATTAAATAGTTTAAATAGTACTTTGGAAAATAGAGTAAACGATGAGGTTATTAAAAATACAGAGATTCAAAAACAATTATTTAGATCTGAAAAAATGGTTGCAATGGGTGAAATGATTGGAAATATTGCACATCAATGGAGACAACCTCTAAGTGTAATATCTACATCAGTTACTTCAATGGTAATTCAAAAAGAATTAGATGTCTTAGATGATGAATCATTCAAAAAAATATGTACAAGTATAAATACAAATACTCAATATCTATCAAAAACAATTGATGACTTTAAAAACTTTATAAAAGGTGATAGAGAAAAATCAGTTTTTGAACTAAAAGATAATATTGATGGATTTTTAAATATTATAAAAAGTTCAGCAACTCAAAATAATGTAAATATAATAACAAATATACAAAATTATACTAAGATTTGTGGTTATGAAAATGAGCTAACTCAGTGTATTATAAATATTTATAACAATGCAAAAGATGCATTTATTGAAAATAATTTAGAAAATAGAATGTTATTTATTGATGTAAAAAGATCAAAAAATAATATAAAAATAATATTACAAGATAATGCAGGTGGAATAGATGACACTATTATTAGTAAAATATTTGAGCCATATTTTACAACTAAACACCAATCTCAAGGTACAGGGCTTGGATTACATATGACTTATAATTTAATTGTAGAAGGTATGAATGGGAATATTGAAGCAATAAATAAAGAATTTGTATATGAAAAACAAACATACAAAGGAGCATGTTTTATTATAACTTTAGCAGTTAGATAATTCTTTGCTTGGTATTTGAAATACCATTTTCTATTAGCTTACTTTGTTCAATAAAATAATCTAAATTATTCTGTAAAATCTCTTTATCTTTATATGATTCTACAATAAAATTAAATAGCTTTGGTCTATTTTTTTTCCAATTATGTAAAGTTGTTTTGTTTACTTCTAAATCAGCTTCCATTTTTCTTAAACTTGGATTTGCCATTATAAGCCCTTTACTAACTGCCAAATACTTACATAAATACCTTATGTAATAACTACAAAATATATCAAGTTAATTAAATACACTACATGAAAATATTATGCAATATTTTTGATAATGTAGGAGTTAATCTTTAATAATACAAAACTAATATTTATCAATTTGTGTATTTAATTAATCTGACAAAATAACTCAAAACTCACGTAAATATACAATCCATAATACCATTTTTGCAAATATTGCTTTTTAGATAATGTAGGAGAAATCTTTTATAAATAGAACAAAATTGATACATTTTGCATATTTAAGTGATTTGATGGAAGTATTATACAAATAATTGGAACAAATGTCAAGTAAATATTAAATATTGTATGTGTATATGGAACAAATAATAAATCAAAGTATAAAAAATATCTATTTTTTTGGCATAAAAAAAGGGGCAATTGGTTTCCCAATTGCCCCTTTTATGGTTACTTGTAAGTTTATTAATTAAATATTGAATCCAAAATAATTAGTATAAAAAATACAATTCCTAAATATCCATTTATTGTAAAAAATGCTTTATCTATCTTTGTAAAATCTCTTGAAACTATAATATGTTCATAAGTAAGCATAACAGCACTAATAATTATTGCAATATATGCAAATAATCCTAAGTTGGCACTAAGTACAAATAAAGACCAAAAAAGAACTGTTAAAATATGCAATATTTTTGAAAATAGCATTGTCTTTTTAGCTCCAAA
>Ga0256826_1002465_pt1 | contig 11250 bp, 11 predicted proteins | sample CV79metaG_FD_185975 | JGI IMG/M metagenome (GOLD analysis project Ga0256826, IMG submission 185975) | Hydrothermal vent microbial communities from East Pacific Rise, Pacific Ocean - CV79 | ecosystem: Environmental > Aquatic > Marine > Hydrothermal vents | place: Pacific Ocean: East Pacific Rise... | reverse complement strand
CTTTTGCTTTTGCTGAATCTATGGTGTCAAAAGCAACAGCAGAACTATCATGTCCCTGTTTTGAAGAGACTATAGGAATATCTAATCTTTGAGACCAAAGTGTAAGTTGTTCAATAGCAGCAGCACGAAAAGTGTCTCCAGCTCCTAGTATAACTTTTTTTCCTTCACTCTTGTATCTTTGTGCAAGTTTAGAAATCGTTGTTGTTTTACCCGCACCATTAACACCTACTATAAGTTCTACAAAAGGTGCAGTAAACTCAGGTTCAACATAGCTAGTATGAGAGAGTGTTACTAGTAGTTTTGAGCGTAACATATCTCGTGTTATATTTTTTTGATAAAGCTCATTGATAATAATTTCAACAAGTGCATACTCTACATCTGCTTCAAGTAAAATATCTTCAAGTTCATCTTTTGTAAATGTAACCTTTTTTTTAGGTACAACTGTTTTAAGTGCCTCTACTGTTTTTGCAAGAGATTTTTTTATAAAACCAAACATCTATTTTCCTAACGCTTTTTTAATATCACTCTCTAAGAATTCTTCTTCAACTGCACCTTGATAGTAACGAATAAGTTCTCCATCTTTATAGAGTGCCATAAGAGGAATACCAAAGTTCTTTCCAACATCTAATTTGTTTGCAACGGCTTCAATAAGTCTTGAGTTTTCATTTGAGTTTACTAAGATATAATTGGCATTATACTCTTTTCTAAAAGCTTCAAGTTTTGAGTTCTCAATACCATCTTCAATAGTAATACCAAAAACTAATAATTCATCTTTGTACTTTTTTTGTAGTGAAGTTAAATGAGAGGCTTCAGCACGACAAGGTGGACACCAAGTTGCAAATATATCTAAAATAATTACCTTACCTTGAGTATTTTTTAGTGCGAAACCATTTGGCTTTTTATCTATGACATATTCTGTTTTATCGAGGGCTGTGAGTATAAACTCATTTGTTGATAAAACAGCATTTGCATCATCAATGGATGAGGCTTGTTGGGAATTTTTTTCTTTTGAACAAGCACTAAACATCAAAGATAAGAGTACCAATGATGAAAGTATAGAGGTTTTAAACATTTTATTTTGACCTTTTATTTGTTTTTATTGTGTAAAATAGTATGAAATTATAGCAACTAAAGATTAAAATATGACAATTGATAAAAATGGATTAAGAAAAAAGTGTTTAAAGAGTTTAAAAGTAAGTTCTAAACATAATGAACTTTATAGAAACTCTCTTTTAAATAAAAAACTACTGCATAGTATAAAAAGTAAAAAACGGTTGAAAATACTTTTTTATTATCCTTTAAAAATGGAAGCAAATATCTTAAAAGTACTTCAGGAAATACGAAAAAAGCATGATGTCTATCTCCCATTTATGGAGAAGCAAAGTTTTAAAATGGTAATATTTAGATTACCTCTTCAGAAAAAAAAATTTAATATATATGAAGCAGGAAATAGCCATCAAGATATAAAAAATATTGATATTGCTATTGTCCCAATAGTTGGAATTGATGGTAATTTACAGAGAATTGGTTTTGGAAAAGGGATGTATGATCGCTTTTTTGAAAAACTACAAAAAAAACCATATATTATTTTTACACAGAAAAAACTTTGTTTTACAAAAGAGAAAATTTGTGATGATTATGATGTCACTTGTGATTTACTTTTAACTCCAACTAAAACGATACAAAATAGGAAGATAAAAAATGTTAAACGAAATACTCTTAGGCGGTGGAACGGCTATCGTTAGTGGTGTTATTGGTTTTTTTATTTCTAAAAAATTAACAAATGCAAATTTTGATGTTTATGTAAGTCAGGCAAAAGCAAAAGCAAATGCTATAGAAAATGAGGCACAAGTTCTTCTTGACCGTGCTTATATAAAATCTCGTGATATTGAGCATGAGGCTCAAAAACTTTTTGATACAGCAAAAGAGAGAGCTAAAGCTGACTTTGCTCAAAGAGAAGATGAACTTATAAGAAACGAACAGAGTTATACTCGTTCTAAACAGATAGAAGATGAAAAAATCCATCAAGAGTATGCAACTCTTAATGCTCAAAAAGTTAATTTAGAAAGAAATGAGAAATCTTTATCATCATTAAAAGAAAAGTACGAGAAAAAAATTGATGAAGCACTTCATGTGATAGAACATAGTGCAGGTATGACACAAGAGGAAGCTAAAGTAAGTCTTCTTAAAAAGGTGGAATATAAAGCTCGTGGAGATATAGCTCATATTGTGAGACGCTATGAAAATGAGGCAAAAGAAGAGGGCGAAAGAAAAGCAAACTATATTATTGCTCAAGCTACTAGTCGTTTTGCAGGAGAATTTGCTTCAGAGAGACTTACAAATCTTGTTCATTTAGATAATGATGATTTAAAAGGTCGCATCATTGGTAAAGAGGGTCGTAATATTAAAGCACTTGAAACTCTTCTTGGTGTTGATATTATTATTGATGATACTCCAAATGCAATTCTTGTGAGTAGTTTTAATCTTTATAGAAGAGCTATTGCAACAAAAACCTTACAACTACTTATTGAAGATGGGCGTATTCAACCTGCACGCATTGAAGAGATATTTGCTAAAGTAAGTAGTGAGTTTGAGTCTAAAATTCTTGCTGAGGGTGAAGAACTTGTTGCTGATATGAATATTGGGATTATGCATCCTGAACTTATGAAACTTTTGGGTCGTCTTCGTTACCGTGCTAGTTATGGGCAAAATGCACTTGCACACACTTTGGAGGTTGCACATTTAGCTGGAATTATGGCAGCAGAAATGGGAGGAGATGTAAGCCTTGCCAAACGGGCAGGTCTTCTTCATGATATAGGAAAGGCACTCACACATGAAAATGACGGAAATCATGTTGATTTAGGGGCTCAAATCTGCCAAAGATATAATGAAAATGAAGTTGTGATTAATGCTATTTATGCACATCATGGACATCAGGAAATTAATTCTATAGAGTGTGGAGCTGTTTGTGCTGCCGATGCCCTCTCTGCTGCAAGACCAGGAGCAAGGCGAGAAGTTTTAGAGAGCTTTTTAAAGCGTGTTACTGAGATAGAAGAGATAGCATCAACTAAAAGTGGTGTAAAACAAGCCTATGCAATTAATGCTGGTCGAGAAGTACGCGTTATTGTAAATGCAACACTTATTAATGATGATGAGTCAATTTTAATGGCACAAGAGATAGCACAAGAGATAGAAGAGAGAGTGCAGTATCCTGGTGAGATTAAAGTGAATGTTATAAGAGAGAGTAGAGCAGTGGAGTTTGCGAAGTAACAAATACTTCGCTGATGCAAGATTTTTTTACACTTTTTCCTTCAATTTTGTAATTGTCTGTAGAAATATGACAGGACTTATAATAATTTAATGCAACTTTGATTATAATCTCGTAATTATTTTAACGACAGGGAGCCTTTCTATGCCAGAATTGTTTACATTCTTTGGACTTGTTACACATGACAAGACATTTATCTACATTACACACATGCTACTCTCAGCAGGTATAGCTCTTTTATTAGTTAGAGCTGCGATGAGTAATTTACAACTAGTGCCAAAAGGTTCTCAGAACTTTATGGAAGCTTATATCGGTGGTGTTTTACAAATGGGTACTGATGTTATGGGTAAAGAGCCTGCGCGTCGTTACCTTCCATTAGTAGCTACTATCGGTCTTTTTGTTGGTATAGCTAACTTAATCGGTGTTATTCCAGGTTTTGAAGCTCCAACTGCATTTTTAGAAATGCCTTTAACACTTGCTCTTGTAGTATTTGTTTACTATAACTTTGAAGGTATCCGTCGTCAAGGTGTTGTTAAATACTTTAAACACTTTTTAGGTCCAGTTTGGTGGTTATATTGGTTAATGTTCCCAATTGAAATTGTTTCTCATTTCTCAAGACTTGTATCTTTATCTTTCCGTTTATTTGGAAATGTAAAAGGTGATGATATGTTCTTAATGGTAATCTTAATGCTTGCTCCTTGGTTATTACCAATGATTCCATTTGCATTACTTACTTTTATGGCATTTTTACAAGCATTTATCTTTATGATGCTTACATATGTTTACCTTGGTGGTGCAGTAGCTGTTGAAGATCACTAGGTCTAAGACAGAATGCAAAAAGATATTTATGATAAAACAATAAGCTTTTTGCAAGGAGCATCATGGGCAATAGTCCTTTTTGGTGCTCTTTTTACTTTTAAATTTTCTATTGTTTTCGGTCTCTCCTTTGCACTTTTTTCAATGCTTCTATACATTTTTATATCTCTTTTCTTAATTTTAATGCTTGATGCATTTTCTATAAATAGAGAACGGCTAGAAGAAGCAAAAGAACAGACAAAACTTCTTAAAACTCTTGTAGAAGAACAAAGAGTTTAATTTCCCCTTTACTTTGACTTTTTATAAAATATATGCTAATTTAAAAAATTATCTATGGAAGTAAAAGCAAAATTTAGATAAAATAAACAAATTAATAATATTTTATCTAAGGATATCTATGTTTGAAGTAGTTATAGGACTTGAAGTCCATGTACAGTTAAATACAAAAACAAAACTTTTTTGCTCGTGTCCTACGAGTTTTAATCATAAACAAAATACAAATACTTGTCCAACTTGTTTAGCTCTTCCTGGTGCTTTACCTGTTTTAAATAAAGAGGTGATGCATAAGTCTATTATGCTTGGAACAGCTATTGATGCAACTATAAATAAAAATTCTTATTTTGATAGAAAATCTTATTTTTATCCAGATTCTCCATCTGCTTATCAGATTACACAGCTTTATACACCTGTAGTAGAACATGGAAAACTTACTATAAACTTTGAAGATGGAAGTGAAAAAACTATTCGTATTAATCGTGCACACATAGAAGCAGATGCTGGAAAGAATATTCATGATGGTGATATTTCTAAAGTAGATTTAAATCGTGCTGGAACTCCACTGCTTGAAATTGTAAGTGAACCAGATATGAGAAGTGCTGAAGAGGCTATTCTTTACTTGAAAAAACTTCACTCTATTATCCGTTATTTAGATATTGGTGATGCAAATATGCAAGAGGGTTCATTTCGTGTGGATGTGAATGTATCTATAAGACCAAAGGGTGATGAAAAACTTTATACTCGTGTAGAAGTAAAAAATATTAACTCATTTAAGTTTATAGAAAAAGCGATAGAGATTGAAGTGGCTCGTCAGAGTGAAGCTTGGGAAGATGGTCTTTATGAAGAAGAGATTTGTCAAGAGACAAGACTTTTTGATCAAGTAAAACAAGAAACTCGTTCTATGCGTGGGAAAGAGGAAGCTGCTGATTATCGATACTTTCCTGAACCAGATTTACTTAAAGCTGTAGTAACAGATGAAATGTTAGAAAAATATAGTGTTATTCCAGAACTTCCTGATGCAAAAAAAGAGAGATTTATCAAAGAGTTTGGACTTAATACTTATAATGCTGATGTAATTACTTCTTCTGTAGAATTAGCACACTTTTTTGAAACAATGATGAGTGAAGAGGGTGTAACTGCTAAAACTGCTACTTCTCTTTTAACAGTTGAACTTTTAGCTCGTCTTAAAGGTGAACTTAATATTACTAACTCTCCTATTGATTCAAAGAAACTCGGCTTTTTAGCAAAAAGAGTTGATGATAAAACAATCTCTGGAAAAGCTGCTAAAGAAGTTCTTGATTATTTAATGGAGAATGTTGATGCAGATATTGACGCTTCTATAGAAAAACTTGGACTTAAACAAGTAACAGATAGTGGTGCTATTGAAGCAATGTGTCAAGAGATTATTGATTCAAATCCTGAAAAAGTGGAACAGTACCAAGGTGGAAAAGAGAAACTTTTTGGTTTCTTTGTTGGTCAAGTTATGAAAGCAAGTAAGGGGAGTGCAAATCCTCAAGTTGTAAATGAGATACTTAAAGCAAAACTAGGATAGTCTTTATGCTAAAACGCTTGATACTTGATGCATCTTATGCTCTTGATACATCTAAATCTTATCAGGCTAGAAAAAAGTTCTTTAAAAACCTACTCGAGAACAATAAATATAAATATAAAAAATATGTAGATATATTTATGATGACACTTATTTTTGCAAGTGTCGCTGTTCTCATTCGAGAGGTAAAACATCCTATTCATGATTATCTTTTTTATTTTAATAGCTATGTTATATCTATCATCTTTTTTATAGAGTATATTTTACGATTTTGGATTCATAGTAGTATGAGTAAGATTATTATAAATCAAGCGGAGCATGATAGTCTTTTATCTCGAGATTTTAATCTCTCTAAAGCTTTAAAAAAAATCCTTAAATTAAAAGCCTCTTATATTTTTTCTATTACTGCCATTATTGATCTTTTAGCAGTTATGCCTTTTTTCCATGAATTAAGACTTTTACGCCTATTTATACTTTTTAGAGTCTTTAAACTTTTTCGTTATGCAAATAGTTTTCAAACCTTAGCCTCTGTACTTGCCACAAAAAAATTTGAATTTTTTACACTAGGTATTTTTGCTTCAATAGTTATTTTTGTATCTTCTGTACTTATATATGTTATGGAAGCTAATAATCCAAACTCTCCTATTGATACACTTTTTGAAGCTGTTTATTGGTCGATAGTTACTATATCTACTGTTGGTTATGGAGATATAGTACCAACAAGTTATGAAGGACGCATCGTTGCTTTGATAGTGATTACAGCTGGAATTGCAGTACTTGCTTTTACTACATCTCTTGTTGTTTCTGCTTTTACTGAAAAACTAGATGAGATTAAAGAGGTAAAAACAGTAGAAGATATAATAAAATTAAAACATTTTTATCTTGTTTGTGGTTATGAAAGTGTTGCAAAAGATGTTGTAAGAAAGTTAGTGAAACGGGGTAATGCTATTATTATTTTAGATGAAGATCCTCTTCGAGTAGAAGAAGCTACAAAGGATGGTTTTAAAGCACTTAATTATGATCCTGGTAAGTTAGAAAGCTATAAAAAACTTCATATTAATATGCAAACGCAAATAAGAGCTGTTTTATGCCTTAGGGAGAGTGATGTGGCAAATGTTTATACAGCATTAACTATACGCTCTTTAAATAAAAACTTACAAATACTCTCTCTTCTTATGGAGGAGTCAAATAGAAAAAAACTTCAGTTTGCAGGTATAAATACTCTTATTTATCCTCAAGAGTTAATTGGTTTAATTACTAAAGAACTTGTTGGTCAACCTGTTGCTTTTGAGATTATTCATGAGTTAAGAAGTGAAGAGTCTAATGTCCATATTCGAGAACTAGCAGTAACTCAAAGAATTATTGATAGTTTTTCAACTGTTGGAGAGTTAGGAAATAAAAAGTTTAGAGTTATACTTCTTGGAGTCTATAAAAAAGATACAGGTCGTTTTTATTTTAATCCTTTAGATAATACATTTATAGAAAATGGAGATTTTTTACTTGTTATAGGCAATAGGGTTTTTATAAAAGAGTTTGAAACATATATTCATACAAAGGTAAAAGATGCTTAAAAATAGTGCCTTAATATTTGGTTTTAATAATTATGCAACTGAGATAGTAAAAAATGTTCAAAATGAGTATAACAGTGTTTCTATATACTCTTTAGATGAGAAAGATATTGAAAATAAAGAGTATAATATTAAGCATTTTGATTTAAGTGATGATTGGGATGAAATAGAAGAGAGTGTTTCTATTGTAGATTCTATAGCTTTTTGTACTTTAGAGGATATAGCAGAAAATATATTTTTAGTTATATCGCTAAGGGCTACTTATAAAGATTTAACTATTATTGCTATTGCATCACATAAAGAGAGTGCAAATAAACTTTTGATGGCTGGAGCTAACAAAGTTATACCTCTTGTTGAAACAACGGCAGATATTATTACAAATATGTTAGAGAGTCCTGTTTCAAATGGAATACTACATGATATGCTCTATAATAAAAGTGAGCTAAAAATTGCACAGATTAAGATTGGCTCAGAGAGTCATATAAAAGATGAAGAACTCTCAAGTATTGATTGGAGCCATTATCATGGTATTATAGTCTTATCTGTAATGCATAAAGATATGAGTAGTGAGTTTATTTACTCATCTAAGGCAAGAAGACATATTATAAATGAAGATGATGTTTTAGTTGTTGTTGGCTATGAGACAGATATAAAAGAGTTTGAAAAAAAGATAGGGAGTAACCGATATGTCAATTGGAGTCATTGGAGCTGGTAAGTGGGGTAGTGCATTAGCATTTGCATTAAGTGAAAAAAATGAAGTTTTTATACATTCAAGAACTCCTAGAGATATACCAAATTTTGTCTCTTTAGAGGAGATTTTAAAGTGTGAGTATTTAGTTATAACTGTACCTGCTCAACAAATAGCATCTTGGTTAGAGGAAAATTTTGTTTATAATTCTCAAAAAGTATTAGTTGCATCAAAAGGTATAGAAGCTTCAAGTGGTAGATTCTTAAATGAGATTTACTCAAAATATGTACCTGATGAAAATATAGCTTTTCTTTCAGGACCCTCTTTTGCTATTGAAGTGCAAAAATCCTTGCCAACTGCTTTAGTTGTAAACTCTTTAAAAGAAGAGACTGCATCAGCGTTTAGCTCACTTTTTCCATCTTTTATAAAAGGATATATTTCAAGTGATGTTGTTGGTGCTGAAGTTTCAGGTGCATATAAAAATGTTATAGCTATTGCTGCTGGTATATGTGAAGGTTTAGGTTTAGGAAAAAATGCTGCTGCTGCACTTATTTCAAGAGGTTTAGTAGAAATGGAGCGTTTTGGAGTCTCTTATGGTGCAAAAATTGAAACTTTTATAGGACTTGGTGGAGCAGGGGATCTTTTTTTAACTGCATCTTCCCCTATGAGTAGAAATTTTCGTGTTGGTCTTGGTATTGCAAAAGGGAAAACTCAAGAAGAAATTTTAGAGGAGTTAGGTGAAGTTGCTGAAGGAATAGGTACAACTTATGCACTTCATAAAATTTCAAAAGTAAATAATTTGTATCTTCCTATTGCTTCTGAAGTCTATGCTATGCTTGAAGGGAAAAAACCTCAAGATAGTTTAAGAGATTTACTCTCTTCATAAATTTATTTTGGAGTATAATGTATGAAAGAACATAAAAAACAGATATTTAAGATAAGTTTAGCCCTTGTTATTGGGTTGCTCTTTTACTTTATAAGTGCAACTATTTTTAATGAGACTCAGGCTACTTTAGTTGGAGTTATAGCACTTCTTGTAACGCTTTGGACAAATGAGGGCTTACCGTTAGCTGTAGTCTCTCTTTTACCTATTATACTTTTCCCCTCTTTTGATATTTTAGCTACAAAAGCGACAACTATTAACTATTCACATCCTATTATCTATCTCTTTTTAGGTGGTTTTTTACTTGCTGTGGGCGTTGAAAAGACAAATTTACATAAGTATATAGCAGATAAAATTCTCTCTTTCTTTCCAAATACTGCAAAAGGTATCATCTTCTCTTTAGTAATAACATCAGGATTATTAAGTTCTATACTTTCAAACACAACAACAACACTACTACTTATCTCTATAGCACTCTTCTTAACAGATGATGTAAAATTAAAGATGAGATTTGCTCTTGCCATAGCTTATGGAGCAAGTGTTGGGGGCATCATCACACCCATAGGAACACCGCCAAACCTTATACTTTTTGGCATAATGAGTGATAAAGGTTTAGAGATGATTAGCTTCTTTAAATGGGTTGCAATGGTAGCTCCACTCGCTTTTATTATGCTTTTTGTTGTTGGTTCATTTTTAAGTGTAGGTGTAGGGGATAGAGTAGTTTTAAGAGATAATGAACCACATATTTTAGATTTAGCACAAAAAAAAGTTCTCTTTGTTTTAGCTTCTTTAGTTTTACTTCTTTTTATAAATGCTCCTTTAAAACCTTACTGGAGTGGACTTGGCATCAGTGAAGCTGTCATTCTCTTAGGAGCAGGACTTATGCTCTTTATGCCATTTTTTACCATTTTAGAGTGGGAAGAGGACTCTAAAAAAGTTCCTTTTAAGATTATGTTTCTTTTTGGTGCTGGTTTTTCTATAGCAAAAGCTTTTGCATCAACAGGTCTTGCTGATGAAGTAGCATCATATCTTTTAGCTATAACAAATTTAACACCTATTCTTTTACTTTTAGTCATTGCATCAATGATAACTTTTACAACTGAGATAACATCAAACACAGCACTTATATCTATAATGCTTCCTGTAATCTATGCTATCTCTGAACAATCTGGCATCAACACAACACTCTTTATGATGGTAGCTACAGTCTGTTCTAGTTATGCCTTTATGCTTCCAATAGCTACTGCACCTAATGCTATAGCTATGAGTAGTGGGGCTGTTCATGTTACGCAAATGATTCGTTATGGAGTTGTTTTGAACTTTATAGGTATATTTTTCATAGTTTTAATAGCTGAGTTTTTTTGGAAAGGGTTACTATAAAATGAGTAAAAAATATCTACTTTTTGATAATGATGGTGTTTTAGTTGAAACTGAAAAGTACTACTATAAAGCAAATGTAAAAGCTCTTAAAGAGTTTGGATTAGAGCTTGAGTTTGATACCTATATGGAGATAATGGCAAGGGGTGGTACTGCTTGGGAAGTGGCTAAGAAAGCTGGAGTTTCTAAAAGAGAAATTGACACAAAACGTAAACAGCGAGATGTTTACTACCAAGAGTTTATAGAGAGTAAAAATATAGAGATAGCAGGTGTGGTAGATGTTTTAAAAGAGCTTTCACAAAAGTATAAGATGGGTATAGTCACTACTTCAAGAAGAGTTGATTTTGATTTGGTTCACGCTAAAAGAGAAATTGTAAAGTACATGGATTTTACGCTGTGTGTAGAAGAGTACCCACGCTCAAAACCATTCGCTGACCCTTACCTTGCTGGTATGAAAAAGTTTGGTGCATCAAGAGAAGAGTGTTTAGTTATAGAGGATTCCCAAAGGGGTTTAAGCTCTGCTGTTAATGCTAAGATAGAGTGTGTTGTAGTGGCAAATGAGTTTACAAAAACACATGATTTTTCAAAAGCTACATATAAAATAGAGAAGATAAAAGATTTAATCACTCTACTAGATAAAATTTAAAAAAAGGAAAAAAAATGATAGTTCATATAGTTATGTTTAAGTTTAAAGATGAAAATAGAGAGGCAAATATTCAAAAAGCTAAAGAGATGTTAAATGCTTTAGAGAGTAAGATAGAGGAACTTCTATCTATAGAAGTTGGTATAAACTTTGACACAGCAGAGAGAGCATTTGATCTCTCA
>Ga0256826_1002464_pt1 | contig 11253 bp, 7 predicted proteins | sample CV79metaG_FD_185975 | JGI IMG/M metagenome (GOLD analysis project Ga0256826, IMG submission 185975) | Hydrothermal vent microbial communities from East Pacific Rise, Pacific Ocean - CV79 | ecosystem: Environmental > Aquatic > Marine > Hydrothermal vents | place: Pacific Ocean: East Pacific Rise... | reverse complement strand
ATTCCTTTTTTACTTTTGCCTATATTGACAAATTATTTAACGGTTGAAGAGTATGGACTTTTGGCTATTATTCAGATATTTATTATTTTTACCATACCGTTTATCTCTATTAATATTCAATCTACATTACAGTTGGAATACCATGAGCTTGAGGCTGATAAATTTGCACTTTGGGTAAGTTCTGTTTTAGTTATTCCTTTAGTTACTATTTTTGTAGTCATTCTCTTTTTTATTTTATTTGAGTCCTTTATTCATAGTTTTCTGAATACGTCTCTTTTTTGGATACTGCTTATTCCTTTGATTGCATTTATGCAAGTTGTTCCTCAAACGATTTTATCCATTTATAAAATAAGTGAACGACCCATTGATTATGCAAAATATCAACTCTCTTTAACAGTGATTAATCTGTTTTTAACGGTGGGTTTAGTCGTTTTGTTAAATTTAAATTGGGAAGGACGTGTTCTTGCGATTTTTATTAGCTATTTTATCTTTACGATGGTGGGTATTTATCTGTTAATCAAAATGAAGCTTATTGTGTTGCGTATAGAAAAAACATATATAAAAAAGGCATTGCAACTGGGTACCCCTTTAATACTGCATGTAGTTAGTGCAACACTGTTTATGATGTCCGATAGACTGTTTATCTCCTATTATCTAGGAAATGAGGCGTTAGGAATTTATGCTGTAGGAGCTCAAGTAGCCATGATTGCATTGATTGTTCAGCAATCCTTTAATCAGGCATGGGTACCGTATCTGTTTAAAAATTTAAAGATAGGCTCAATGGAAAGTAAGATAAAAATTATAAAAATTTCATACGCTTCTCTTCTATTTTTTCTTTTATTACCGTTCTTTATTCTTTTAATTAATCCTCTATTTTTTCATTTTTTCATCAATGAAAAATTTATAGATGCAATGCCTTATGTATTTTGGATTGCATTAGGCTATAGCCTTCTTGGAATGTATAAAGTTGTAACAAATTATATATTTTATACAAAACGAGTGAAACTCTTATCAACCATGACTTTTCTTAGTTTGCTTATTAACCTTATTCTAAATTATCTTTTAATTCAACAATATGGTGCTATTGGTGTTGCTTATGGGACATCTATTACGGTGGCTATATTTTTTATTATTGCGTTTATTATTGCAAATAGAGTTCATCCAATGCCATGGTTATTTTTTATAAAAGGAGCGTCAAAATGAAATTTTTTAGGAAATTATTACGGTTTTTATATACCTCTAAAATCAAAATAAAAGTAGGAAGTTATCGTGAACCACTTTATGTAAACGGTTCGAGTACGGCAACTAAAAAAACTTTTTTAGGTCAAAATGTTAACTTTAATGGTATGCAGATAGGTGGTTGTGGAGTGGTTAAGATTGGTGATAATTTTCATTCAGGAAAAGAGTGTTTGATTATTACTGAAAATCATAATTATGAAGGGACAAAAATTCCTTATGATAATACGTATATCTGTAAAGATGTAACCATTGAAGACAATGTCTGGCTTGGAAATAGAGTCATTGTTTTAGGTGGTGTAACCATTGGAGAAGGAGCAATTATTCAAGCAGGAAGTGTGGTGGTTAAAGACATTCCTAAGTATGCTATTGCAGGAGGATCTCCAGCTACTGTATTTAGCCAACGAGACAGTGAACACTATCAATTATTGAAGAAAGAAGAAAGGTTTCATTAATGAATGATACAGTTGACTATGTCGATGAAAACTATACATTAAATAAACTATTTTCTTTTTTAGTTGTCTATTATTGGGTGCTTCTTTATCTTGGAAAACCCAGTTACCTTATGTCAACATTACCCATAGGTCTTTTTCTTGGCTATATGTTACTTATCTATATTCAGAATTTCTCTTCGTCTAATAGAATATCCTTTGTTTTACTATTTGTTTTTATCTCAGCATATTTAAGTCTTATTCGTTTGGATTTTACCTCTTTAATTGCTGTTAGTTTATTTGGTTTAATGATTTTTTTTATTAGACATTTTAAATTAAAAATCACATTAAAGTTATTAAATTCTCTTTTTTTTATTTCACTGTTTCTCTCTATCCCTCTTTATTACAGTGGATACAGCTATTATGGTTTCCTTCCTGGGCAAGGAGGTTTTAGTCATGATGCCTTTCTCTCAGGTAGAATCTCTATGTTCCCCAATGTTACCGTAAGTATTTATTTTTCATTTATTATTTTTTTTATAAATTATTTCTTTAATAAAAACCGTTCTCAAAAAATAATAATTTTTATATTTAGTTTATACTTTATCTATTTTGGTATCTCTCGAACGGTTATGTTAGGACTCGTATTTATTCTATTCTTTTCTTTTTTATTTAAAGTTTATCCTCTTAGAAAGAACTTTTTTTATCAATTTGTTTTACCCTTTCTGCTCATTGGTGTACCGATTATATTGGTCTCTTTTATTGAAGATATTATCGCTTTTTTTATAAGTTTAGATAATGATTTCATTTCACAATATTTTTTAAGAGGCTACTCTTCTGTTGATAAAGTCTTAGATGATATTGCTCGAACCAATATTTGGGGGGAACATATACGTTTATTTAAAGAGTATCCATGGGGTTTGAGTACAGGAGAGATTGAGATGTATGCAAATAAGAGTTTGCATTTAAGTGATGGAGGAAGTGAATCTTTTTTGACAAAAATTCTAGTACGTTTTGGATTCTCAGCATTCTTCTTCTATCTCTTTATTTTATCACTATTAGCAGAGGCAACAAAAAATCATAATCAATACATGTATATATTTTCTTATATATTTATTTTTATAGGAGTAACGTATGGTAGTTTCTTTGCTGCCTACAATGTATTGTTTCTGATTTTTATCAGTTCATTAAATTATACACATAAACCATAAAAGGATAACATTATGCAAAAACTATTAATACTTACACGTTGGTATCTTCCTGCAACCAAATCAGGAGGAACCGTTCGTTCTATAAGACCTTTAGTCAAAGGATTAAAAGATGATTTTGATATTACCATTTTAACATCTAATAAAGATTTAGGGTCAGATAAACCTTATGAGGGTGTTGTTTTTGACCATTTAACTACTTATGATGATACAAAAATTATCTATCTTTCCGTATTAAATATTAAAAATATTTATAAGCAAATTAAATCTGTAAATCCAGATATTATTTATGTAAATAGCTTTTTTGATATTACCACACAAATTGTTCTCTTATTAAATTATTTTAAACGATTAAACGTTAAGATTATTCTCTCTCCACGAGGTGAATTGGGAGAAGGGGCTCTCTCAATAAAATCTCATAAAAAAAATATTTATCTTACTCTCCATAAATTATTAAATTTATCCAAAGGTATTGTTTATCATGCTACAGGAAATGAAGATGTAAAGGATATACGAAAAATATTTTCAAAAAATGAAATTCAGAATCTTACAAATTTAAGTGAAGATATTGAGATAAACTTTCCGTTACCCGTAAAAGAAGTAGATAAACTGAAAATGGTTTTTATTTCAAGAATTGCTCCTAAGAAGAACTTAGATTATGCTCTTGAAATATTAGAAAAGTATACCTTTAATGGCTTTATCGAATTTGATATTTATGGACCAGATGAAGATTTTGAATATTGGCAGAAGTGTCAAAAAATTATTGCTAAAATGCCAAATAATATAAAAGTAAACTATAAAGGTTTTGTAAATCCATCGTTAATTAAAAAAACATTATCTAATTATCATCTATTTTTCTTTCCTACAAAAGGAGAAAATTTTGGACATGCAATTGTTGAATCAATGCAGGTGGGACTTATTCCTCTGATTAGTGATAAAACACCGTGGTTAGAGCTAGAGCAACTTCACGTTGGATTTAGTCTTTCACTTGGAAATACAGATGCTTTTGGAAATGCTATAAAAGAGATGCTTCTTTTAAGTAATGAGGATTTTCTTCAGTACTCAAAAAATACTAAAACGTATATTGAAAAAAAGATTGATAATCGTAAAAACATAGAAGAATATAAGATTCTTTTATCAAACTAAATAATTAATATTTTTTTATGTTGTTAAAAACTTAAATAAAATATATATTCACTTTTAAAATTAAAAATATTTCAAATTATGAAGGTTTTCTTTTCTTAAAATGCTATGATTCTAAATCTTAGAGAAGGAAAATAGAATGAAAAGAATAATTTATAATGGGGTTTTGATAATTGTATTATCAATAAATATGATGGCGAGGGGGAATTTACCTACTGCACCAGTGCATTTAGGGGTTTATAATATTACAGATACTACGGCTCGCTTGAGCTTTAAAGATATGTCAAGTGATGAAGTTGGTTTCAAGGTTACTCATCTTCAAGATGGAAACCGACTTCTTACTATGGTATCTTCTACAGATATTAAAGGTTTAGATAAGTATCAGTATATTAATCTGATGGATTTAAAACCTTTAACACTTTATACGATTAATATTGTAGCGTATAATAGTAATGGAGAGTCAACTGCTTCACGAAAATCATTTAAAACATTAAAACCAATAGCTAATCTTAGTAATCAAGTACCTATTGCACATGCAGGGGAAGATAAAAATTTAAGTTTTGGGAACACACTTCTTATTAAAGGTACAGCTGTTGATCCTGATGGGTTAATTAGCTCTTATATTTGGAAAGAGGGTAACGAAATTTTAGCAAATACAGCATCTTTTACATATATTCCTAGCTCGAAGGGAGTTAAAAAATTAACCTTAACGGTAATAGATGATGATGGAGCTGAAGCTGTAGATAGTATGACGGTTATAGTACTTGATTTAGCTATGGTAAGCATTAATGATTTTGGTGCCATTCCAAATGATAATAAGGACGATACTAAAGCAATACAAAAAGCATTAGATATTAATGGTCATATTGTAATGGATAAAGGAGTCTATAATGTACATGGAATTAGACGAATCAATAAAGAAACGATTATTGATGGAAATGGTTCAACTTTTCTAGGTCAATTAGATACCAGTAATGGAGGACGTACCTCTAAGAATATTTTGACGTTAAAAGGGGATAAAATTATTCTTAAAAATATAAGGCTAGATGGTGCTTATAAGAATGGACACTCAAAAGAGCGACAGAACGTCTCTTCTCTATTACATATTTATGATTCTAAAAATATTTTACTTGAAGATGTCACTACTCTTAATTATGCATCCAATTGGTGGAGCAGTAAAAAGTTTACTTTTGCTACATTAAACAGTGACCATAAAATGGATATGTATCATGCTATTTATATCGGATTCTCAGAGAGCATTACGATTCTGAATATGGAACAAAAAGCCAATATTAATACGGAAGGACTTTTAATATATGAATCTGACAGGATTCGTTTGGATGGATTTAAATCTTTTAATTCTCCTAAAATTTGGACATCATTACATATTATTGCTTCGGATGATATTCTAATGAATCATGTAGAAGTAGGGGATGGTAGAATTAATCAGGGAGGAAGTTCTATAAACTTTATTGCAAATAATAACTTTTCTATTAAAAATACAAAAACAACAACAAAACAGGGTTTTGACATCTCTAATGAAGTTAAAGTTAAAGGTTTCAAAGGAAGAGTCGTTCGGGATACATCTAATGGAACCTTCGATGCTTGTCATTTTGAGGGACAGCGAGCATTGTATGGTTATCCTTCAATTCATAAGAATGAGAATTTACTTTTTACCAATACACAATTTATTCCAACGAAAGAGGGTACTTCAACTTGGGGTGTACGAATAGAAAAAGCAGGAAATATTACATTTGAGGGCTGTACGATTGGAAACAAAAATTTTAAAACATTAGGAATCATTTTAGGAGATAGTAAAGAGATAACTGTTCGGAATTGTACGTTTATTAATCCTTCCATTGGTGTGTATCTTTTTGGAAAAGAATTTGGAAAGCTCAATCTTAAAAAGAACTCTTTTGTTGGAGATAATTACTCTCCTGTAAAACTATTTTGGTCAAAATCTTATGGTGGAGAGGGAATACTGAAGATATTAAATATATTAAAAAATAAAACGACAGGAAGATTAATAAATAATAAATTTTATACGATTAAAGGAGATTTTAAAATAAAAGAAATAATAAACTACTAATACTTTATCTTTTTAAGAGATAAAGTATTTTATTTTAATATCTTATAATATTATATTATGGTTTAGTTAAGAATCGACCATTGGTCGTACTGCTTGAAAGTGTTTTATCTGATTCACAACTGTTGTTAAATGCAGAGACTCTAATCGCATAGCGAGTATTAGCTGTTAATCCAGAGATATTAGCATATTGGTATCCACCTACACCTGTAACAGATGGTAACGTTAATGTATTTACCAGTGTATTTGTAGCTTTTTCATAAACATAGACTTTAAATCCAGTTTCATTATCAGCATTATCTACGAATGAAATTCTTGCTGTTGTTGAGGTTACATTATACGTTCCTACATAGCCTCCTGGCATGAGTGGACAGGTTTCATTTGTTGTTTTAAATCTACCATTCGTTGAACTACTTGAATGTGTAGGAGCAGATTCTCCACACCCAGAACTAAAAGCTGTTATAGCAACAGTATATGCAGTGTTTGGCATTAAATCTGTGATGTTTGCATATTGAAATCCACCTGTACCACTTACTGCAGGTACCGTTATTGTTTTGATTAATGCATTTGTATCTTTTTTATAGACATAGACCTTGAAGCCATCTTCATTATTTGAATTGTCTAAGAATGAAATTCTTGCACTTGTATTGGTTATGTTATACGTTCCTACATATTCTCCTGGCATTGCAGGTTGACAAACAGGAGGACTTGTTTTAATTCTACCATTATTTATACTTGATGCAAAGGTAGGAGCAGACTCTCCATCACTATTATAGGCTGTAATTTTAAGTTTATATAGGGTATTTGGTGTGAGATTCATTATGTTTACATATTGATAAAGCTCTCCACCATCATTCTTTGGTACTAATATAGGATTGGGTACAAGGGTTGCATCAAAAACATTATTTGCATCATGAATATACACTTTAAATCCATCTTCATCAGTTGAGTTGTCTAAAAATGAGATTCGAGCCGTTGTTTCTGTTACGTTATAAACACCCATATATGGACCGGGAGTATTTGGTACAGAAGCTGTTGCTATTTCTGTTGAAAAGAGTACTAGTCCAGCAACGGTTAGTACATTTTTTATAATTATTTTTTTATTTGACATGATAGTTTTCCTTTTTTATATCGTATATAATATGTTGTTATGTCTCTAGTTATATAAAAACCAATTTTAAAAAAATTAGTAAAAGCAGATTTTCTGAATAGTTACATCAAAAAGATAGATTTTGTGAAATTCCATTCTTTTTGATTGATAAAACGATAACAATTTTTTGCTTAAAATAATATAAAATATTATATAATATTTTATAATTATTATTACTCCTTCATGTTTTAAATTAATTATATTAGTTTATATGGATATATATATAAAAGAGGATATAATATTCTTTTATGTTTAAAAAAATAAAAGGTAAAGAGTCACGATGACAAAAGAAAAATTAAATAATAATAGTTCTAAAATAAAAAAAGTTTTAAAGTATACGTACATGTATGGAGCTTCACGTACATTGATTAAAGTTAAGGGGCATTATCATATGCAAAAGGAGTATGATAATGCTCCTGATAAAGTTTTGAAGGAGAACAGTAAGAGTGTAGGAATTATTGGTTGTGGAAATCATGCCTTTACTGATATTGCTTATTTTCTGCGAAAAAATAGAGGAAATATTATTGGTGCGAGTATGGATATTGATAAAAATAAAGCCATCTCTTTAGCTCAAGAGTACAAAGCCTATCACTCTACAACCGATGTGAATGAGATACTCGATGATGAGAATATTAAATTGGTTTATATTGTCTCTAATCATGCAACACATACCCCTTATGCTGTTGATGCATTAAATAAGAATAAAGATGTTTTTATTGAAAAACCTATCTCTATTAATATGGAACAGTATGTAGAATTAGTTAAAACGGTTAGAGGAAGTACAAATAGCGTTTATACAGGATATAACCGTCCATTTAGTCCTGCCATAGAGAGCATTAAAACGTATATAACAGAGAGTTCTATTACGTTAAATTGTTTTATTATGGGGCATAAATTGGCTTCGGATCATTGGTATCGAAAACCATCAGAAGGAAGTAGGGTTGTTGGAAATCTTGGACATTGGATTGACCTTTCTACACATTTAATTATGAGTAGAGAAACAGTTCCTAAATATTTTGAATTAACATTACTTTCTGCAAATGCAAAGCATAAGGACGATGATTTTGTCTTAACGATAAAAACTGATTTAGATGATTTAATTGTTTTGACTTTTTCAACACGTTCAGACCCTTTTGAAGGGGTAATGGAAAACATTAGTTTTCAAAATGAAAAGATTATTGCCCAGATAGAAGATTTTAGAAAAATGACCATTTGGGATGAGAATAAAAAAATTGTCAAAAGATTTGTTCCTAAAGATGCAGGGCATGAACGTTCTGTTCTTCAACCATTTTCTGATAAAAAGAGAGCATGGAGAGAGCTTGAATGGTCAACATTTATTATGTTAAAAGTTGAAGAGATGTTACAAAATGATATTAAAGAGACAGCCTTTAATATTGAAAATGAAATAGATAAATTAATATAGATAAAAGAAGGAAATAGAGATGAAACAATTAATACAAAGCTTTAAAACAGGGGAACTGGGACTGTTTAATGTTCCTGCACCCGTATGTCAAGAAAATGGGGTACTTGTGGAGACAAAAGTAAGTCTTGTGAGTGCTGGTACGGAAAAAATGTTGGTTGATTTTGCTAAAAAATCAATGTTGGCAAAAGCAAAAGATAGACCAGATTTGGTAAAGCAAGTGGTTGATAAGATGAAAAAGGAGGGTGTGAAAAATACCTTAGAAAAAGTGTTTACAAAGTTGGATACACCGATTCCTCTTGGCTACAGTTTAGCAGGGCGTGTTATTGAAGTTGGCTCAAACATGAGTGGTGTGAATATTGGAGACAGGGTTGCCTGTGGTGGAGCAGGATATGCTAATCATAGTGAGATTAATTATGTACCTAAAAACTTAATGGTTAAAATTCCTGATGGAGTTGATGATGTGGATGCTTCCTTTGTAACGGTTGGGGCGATTGCCCTACAAGGGGTACGTCAAACAGAGCCTAAATTAGGAGAGAAAGTTGCTGTTATTGGTCTTGGTCTTTTGGGACAATTAGCTGTTCAATTACTTAAAGCAAATGGTTGTAAAGTGATTGGAAGTGATGTTGACCCTGATAAGATTGCATTGGCACTTAAAATGGGTGCTGATGAAGCATGTCATGCTGGAGATTTGATTAAAAAATCAGATGAGTTTACCAATGGTCATGGAGTAGATGCAGTTATTATCGCAGCGTCTACAGCTTCAAATCAACCTGTTATTGATGCTGCTGAAATTTCAAGAATGCGTGGTCGTGTTGTCTTTTTAGGAATGGTAGGAATGGATATTCCTAGAAATGATTATTATAAAAAAGAGTTAGATCTTAGACTCTCTATGGCGTATGGACCAGGCAGATATGACCCTGCATACGAAGAGAAAGGTATTGATTACCCTTACGATTTGGTTCGATGGACAGAACAGCGAAACTTTGAAGCCTTTCTTGGATTAATTGAAGAGGGAAAAATATCTCCTAAAGCACTGCTTACCCATACCTATGATTACAATGATGCTATGCAAGCTTATGATTTATTAGAAGGTAAAATTCAAGAAAAATATCTTGGAATTGTTTTAGAGTATAATAATGAAATCAATTTAGATGAACATAAAGTGGTTCAGCGAACAAATAAGATTATTCATAGTGATAAAGTGAATCTTGGATTAATTGGAGCAGGGAACTTTACAAAATCAGTTATTCTACCAAACATACAAAAAGTTGGAGGTTATGAGCTAGTAGGTGTTTGTACAGCTACAGGTGTAAGTGCAGAGGGGACAGGAAAAAAATATGACTTTAAATACACTACTACAGATAGCAGTGAGATATTTACAAACAGTGAAATAAATTCTGTTGCTATTACAACACAACACAATCATCATGCTTCTTTAGTTCAAAAAGCAATCGAGAATAAGAAACACTGTTTTGTTGAAAAACCACTCTGTATATATGAAGAAGAATTGGAATCTATTAATGAAGCGTACAGTGGAGAGTCTATTGTTCAAGTTGGATTTAATCGACGATTTTCTCCTATGCTAGAGCAAATGAAGTCTCATTTAAGTGGACAAATATCTGTGAATTATCGTGTCAATGCGGGGATTATTCCTAAAGATGTTTGGATTCAAGACCGAGAGATTGGAGGAGGGAGAATTATAGGCGAGGTGTGTCACTTTATTGATACCTGTAGTTTTTTAATTGAGAGCGAAATTGTTTCTGTATACGCATCAACTGTTCAAAAAAGCAATCAATCTATTCCAGATGAAGACAATGTGAATATTACGCTAAATTATGCAAATGGAAGTACGGCGACTATTGCTTATTATGCATATGGAGACTCGACAATGTCAAAAGAGTACATTGAAGTCTTTGGAAATGGTGTTAGTATGGAAATGCATGATTTTAGAGAGCTTATTATCTATGAAAATGGCAAAAAAAGTAAAGAGAAAAGTGCCAATCAAGATAAAGGATTCAAAAATGAATTTAAGGCATTTAAAGAGGCTGTAACAAGTGGTATACCTGCAATTAGTTTTGAGTCAATTTATAATACAACAAAGACAACATTTAAAATTTTAGAATCTATCAACTCTGGAACGGTGGTAGATGTTTAATAAATCCATCCGTCTTTTTAATACCGTAAAGTATTTAAAGCCTATACAGATAAAGTATAGGCTCTATTATCTCTTTCTAAAAAAAATAAGAGTGGTTCTTGGAAAGAGATACCTTTTTTCCAAAGAATCAACAGTTAATGTATTAAATTTAAAAGAGAGTATTCATATTGTTCCTTGTTATGAAAGTGAAAATCAGTTTACTTTTTTAAATTTAGAAAAAAAATTTAATGATAAAATTGATTGGAATTACTCAGAATATGGTAAGTTATGGACATATAACCTAACGTACTTTGATTATTTATCTCATACCAACCAAAAAGAAAGTCTTTATTTACTGAACTCTTTTGTTGAAAATATCTCAATAGTTAATGATGGATTGGAGCCTTTTCCTATTAGTTTACGTGGAATAAATTGGATTAAATAC
>Ga0256826_1002463_pt1 | contig 11259 bp, 12 predicted proteins | sample CV79metaG_FD_185975 | JGI IMG/M metagenome (GOLD analysis project Ga0256826, IMG submission 185975) | Hydrothermal vent microbial communities from East Pacific Rise, Pacific Ocean - CV79 | ecosystem: Environmental > Aquatic > Marine > Hydrothermal vents | place: Pacific Ocean: East Pacific Rise... | reverse complement strand
CCTCTTTGTAAAATATGATGAGGTAGATAAAAAATGCAGAAATATAGACAACACTTTTTAGTAGAAATGTTTTTTGTGAAACTTTTGACCAGCTTAAGGCATAATCCTGAAATATAAATCTTGATGAAAAAATCCTAACTCCGATAACAATTAGAATGATTCTAATATCAAATTCTAAATGAAATATTAGAAAAGTCCAAGAAAATGTTATAAATGATAATCCGATTATTGCTATAAAGTTTAAAATTCTTTTATCGATTTTAGACCCCTTCTTTGTATGGTAATTATATATATAATAGGAAGAAATATATTCATAATCGGATAGAATAATACTGGGTAATGTATGTTACCTAACATCAAAGTAATTATTGCCATTTTAGCATAAATACTTGACAATCTATATATCAAGTATAACAAACTTATTATGTACAATACTGTATAAAGTAAGCCAATTTTAGCGATCATAAACATTGGTCCAAAATCTATAGCTATATTTAAATTACCGTTTAAACCAAAAATAACATCAGCATAAGTATCTATATGTTCCATATAAGAGTATTTTACTAAATATATAAAATACTTATATAATATATCTATATATTCAATCGAAATTTTATCTAGAATGTTAGAATATATAATAATATATATTGTTATTAATATTCCTATAGATAGGTATTTATATAGCTTGTTTTGAAGTAAATAGCTAAATATTAAAAGTATAAAAGACATATACCCTGTACCAGAATTTTCTATTATTAATACAAATAATATCATAGATATTAATGATATATTTAATACTTTGGTCAATCTATTGTAAGATTGTAATAACATATAAAATACAACTATATAAGAAGTATTAACACTAAATTGACCAAATAAACCTAAAGGCTTGTTTTCATAAGAATATAAATTTATTCTATAAAATGCTTGCAAATGAGAGAACCCTGAATTAATTAATATATAATCTATTAATACAAACATAAATATTAATAATATTATTATTAAAAGAAATTTTTCTAAATATCTATCTTTAAATATCAATATATTTCCAAATAAAGATAAAATTAAAAAAAATACCGCTTGAGAACCAAAAAATTGTATGTAATACATGTTATTAAATGAATAGTTGATTTTTTGATGCATATAAGAAATAAATAAAATTAATATCATTAATATTGGTAGAAACAAAGTTTTTATATTAATTTGAAATATTTTTAGCTTAAAAAAAAATAATATATATATATATACTAAGATTATTATATAACTGAACATAGACGTTGTTCTATTAGCAATGACACCAATTAAAGACATAGTAATTAAAAAAAAAAATATATATAGGCTATTATAAATATACAAATTATTTGATATTTATAATTATAAATAATTTGTGTAGATAATATGTTCCTAAAACTCTAATATTCATCTAATATCCTCTAAAATCTTATTGAAATTTTTAAAAATAATCATATTTGCACCATCACTTAAAGCTTTTTCAGGATTTTGATGAACTTCAAAGAAAAATCCATTGACACCGATCGCATTTGCAAGTTTTGCAATATATGGAGCATATTTCCGATCTCCTCCACTTTTACCATTTAAAGATGATGGTTTTTGAGTTGAATGTGTAACATCAATAATTACGGGGTAACCAAACTCTTTCATATCGATAATTTGGGTGAAATCAACAACCAATCTTCCAAGCCCAAACATTGAACCTCTTTCAGTTAGCATAATTTTGCTATTTCCAGATTCTAAAACTTTATTTGCAGGATAAATCATATCTTTTCCATCAAGAAATTGAGCTTTTTTAATATTTATAATTTTATCAGTTTTTGCTGATGCAATTAGTAGATCAGTTTGACGACAAAGAAAAGCTGGAATTTGTAAAATATCGGCAACTTCTGAAACTGGTTGAGCTTGATTTGGTTCGTGAATATCAGTTGTTATTGGAAGTTGAAACTCTTTTTTAACTCTTTCTAAAATCCTTAAACCCTCATCAAAACCTAAACCTCGAAAACTATTTAGAGAAGTTCGATTCGCTTTATCAAAAGATGCTTTGAAAATATATGGAAATTTCAGTTCTTCCGTAATTTTTGCAATCTCTTCTGCTAAATTCATAGCCATCGATTCACTCTCAATAACACAAGGTCCAGAGATGATAAACTTTTCTGTTTTTAATTTTTTATATAGTTCTTCGCTATTCATAAATTTCTGTAACTCCCACTAAAATATTTTTTTCATCAACCACAATCAAAGATGTAATTTTGTTTCTATTCATAATTTCAAAAACTTCTGACAATTTAGATTCCTGATTTACAGTTTTTGGATTTAAAGTCATAATATCTTGAGCTTTCAGTTTGAAAAACTCATCTTCACGATTTTCCATCGCTCTCCGAATATCTCCATCTGTAATTACACCTAAAATTTTTGAATTTTCAATAACAATTACAAGCCCATATTTTCCATCAGTTATTTTATGGATAATAGTTTTAATATTCTCATCTTTTTCACAAATTGGCAGATTCTTAGTTTTCATCACATCTTTTGTTTTTGTTAAAAGCCGTTTTCCTAAACTTCCTCCAGGGTGAAATTGAGCAAAATTCTCATCTTTGAAATTTCTCATCTCCATTAGAGAAACTGCCAAAGCATCGCCCATAACTAAAGTAGCTGTTGTTGATGAGGTTGGAGCAAGTTGAAGCGGACAAGCCTCTTTTTGAATTGAGATATTGAGATGAAAATCACTATTTTTTGCCAAAGTTGATTTTGGATTTCCACTCATTGAGACAATGCTATTTTTTTGAGATTTAAAAAATGGAATAAGTTTAAGAACCTCATCACTTTCACCTGAATTGGAAATTAGCAAAACTAGATCCTGTTTTTGCACCATACCTAAATCACCGTGGTAAGCTTCGGCAGGGTGAAGAAAAAAGCTGGGAGTTCCCGTACTTGAAAAAGTTGCACTTATCTTTTTTCCAATAAGTCCTGACTTTCCCATTCCCGAAATTATCAATTTTCCTTTAGAGTTAAAAATAGCTTTTACAGTTTTTTCAAAATTTGAATCTAAATTTTTTGAAAGATTTAGAATCTCTTGCGACTCAATTTCAAATACTCTTTTTGCGATATTTAAAATATTCAAGTTTCTATCCACTCTCTAAAAATTACACCATCAATTTGAAGTTCAGCCACTTTTTCAAGTTCCCCATCTTTTTCAATCCAAGTTAATATTTTTGAATCATACATATAATTATCAGCAATTTTCTGAATTTGAGATGCCAACTTAATTTCAGAAATAATATATTTGACATCTAAATTTTCAGAGAGGATCGCTTCAGAGATATTTTGAATTTCGATTGCAACGGAAACAGAGTTCTTTTTTGCAAATTTTAAAATTTCAATATTAAAACTTTTTAAAAAAATAGTTGAGTTTGCTGGAGTTTCTGAAATATCAGATATTTTATCTACTAAAAATATTTTTTCACTTTCAATATCTTTATGTCCTAAGATTATCATCTAAATTTTTGCACACTCTTTTGAACAGAACTGCTGACCGTTATGAATAATTGTCTCATTTTCAGATGTTAATGTTCCGCACTTAAAACATGGTATTAACTCTTCGCCGATATTTTTTGTTGAACTATTTTTAGAATTTGAATCTGGTGTTACACTCTTTTTTCTGAAAAATATAAAATAGATTCCTCCAATTATTAATATCAGAACTAACAGTTTAAAAATCATTTTTAGCCTACTTTCTATTGAATTTTATATATAAAATTAGGAATTTGATTGTATCAAAATTTTTAGTACATAACATCTATTCAAGAGAAAATTTGATAGACTTCATAAAATATTTAACAAGGGGTATATTTTGCCAGCAGATATGAACGATTACTTTAAAAAGAAAGGCGGAAATGGTGGAAATAGCCAACCTCCAGAACCACCAGAATTTATTAAAAATATTGGAGACAAATCAGGTCTTTTTTATGTAATATTAGCAGTTGTAGGTTTTCTATTTTTTACTAAACCTTATGTAATTATTAATGAGGGCGAACGAGGAATCAAAGTTACAACAGGTAAATATGAGCCGATCCCTTTAGAACCAGGATTACATCTTTTAATTCCGATGATTCAAAAAGTTATTTTGGTAGATACAAAAGTTAGAATCGTAAATTATAAAGCTGTTAATAAGATGTTAAGCGATGGTAGAACTTATGATGATGGAATCATGACTAAACCACCTATTACAGTTCTTGATAAACGGGGACTTCCTGTAAGTATTGAATTAACTGTGCAATATCAATTAAATAAAACTTATGCATCTCAAACAATTTCAAAATGGGGAGTTTCTTGGGAAGAGAAAATTATTAATCCTGTTGTAAGAGATATTGTAAGAAATGTTGTTGGTGGATATGATGCTGAAGTTTTACCAATTAAAAGAAATGAGATAGCAATACTTATTGACACTAAAATTAGAGAGTCAATAGATAATTTGAAAAACTCTCCTGCACAACTTCAATCTGTTCAATTAAGAGAGATTCTTCTTCCAATAAAAGTTAAAGAGCAAATTGAGAGAGTACAAATTGCAAAACAGGAAGTTGAAAGAGCTCAACAAGAAGTTGAAAGAGCAAAACAGACAGCTTTTAAACAGCAAGAGTTAGCAAGAGGTGAAGCGGAAGCGAAAAAGATTCAAGCTCAAGGTATAGCTGATTCAACATTGATTCGTGCAACTGCAAAAGCGAAAGCCAATCTTCTAATTTCAGAAAGTTTGACTAATAATCTTTTAGCTCTTGAACAGATTCATGTTCAAAGTGAATTTAATAAAGCTCTTCAAGTTAATAAAGATGCAAAAATTTTCTTAACTCCAGGTGGTTCAACTCCAAATCTTTGGGTTGATATGAAGACGGATTCAAAAACTAAAAGTTCTATCGAATAGAATAAACATAACAATATTTACATATCATTATCGGGCTTGACCCGATAATCTATATTTAGTCAGACCAAAAAATTGGATAATCTATGAGATCTAAAAAACATATTCTTAAACTGCTTTTATTTTTACTAATGTTCAATTCAGCTTTAACTTCAGAAGTATCATTTCAGGAAAATATTGAAAAGTTAGTAACTGATATTCAATCTCCAAGAGATAGATTTCAAGATTCAAATCTTACACAGATTACTGATCCATTTTTTATGAAAAAAGCTGAAAAAGTTATAAAAGTAGATTGCAAAAATTTTAGTTTGCAAAATATAACTCAATCTCAACTGCTTAAAATTTATGGCATTAAACTTTTTCATGCAAATAAAATCGTTAGATATAGAGAAAAATTTGGTTTAACTAAAATTGATGATTTAAAAAATATTGTAGGAATTAATCAAAATCAGATTAACTATATTCGGATATATATTAAACAAAATACTTGTAAAAAAGTTAAAAAAATAGTAACAGTTAAAAAGAGTAAAATTTTTAAAAGAGCAAAAACTATTCATCATAGAAAACCTATTAAACTTCAAATTATTCTAAATCAGAAAGTTAAAATATCTGATAATTGGTATAAAGTTGGTGATAAAATCAGAGGTTATAAAATTAGTAAAATAGGTATAGATTTTATCTTAATTTCCAAACAAACAACATTAAAGAAAATTGGGTTCTCAAAAAATATAAATTATTATATAAATATATCTACCTTGAACTAAAAATAGTTTGATTATCTAAAATAATAGAACCATCAAAATTTAACTTTACATTTTTAAGAGATTTTTTTCCATTGTCAGTATTTACAAAAAAATTTGCATTTTTATAAAATTCTAATGAATAACTCTGAAACACTGTTTTCCAATTTGGATATTTTGTAATATGGAAAATATATTTTTTTACAATCTCTATATTTGTTAATTCTGTTTTTAAAACACCAAAATTAGAACTTTTTGAAATATTTATTCCAATTCCAACCACAACAAAATCTCTAATAATTGAAGTTATAACTCCACCAACTTTTTTATCAAAAATATAAAAATCATTTGGCCATTTTATAAAAATATTCCTATCTTCATGTAAAAGTATGTTTTTCATAATTGTGGCAAAATATATTGATAAAGATTGAATAGGTATATCTTTCGGAATCATCTTTTTTTGAATTGCTATTGAAAAAAACAGATTTCCATCTTCACCAATCCAACTATTATTTCTACTTCCAACTCCATTTTTCTGTTTGTCAGTTAAAACTACTAAACTGTTTGCAACCTCATCATTTTTGATTTTCTCAATTAAATATTTTTGAGTTGATGAGGTTATTTTTAGATGTTCTATATCCACTTTATAACTCCTTTTTTCTGTTAGTAGAGATTATTAATATAATATAATTTCTATAAAATTAGGTTTAATTAATATGGAAATTCTGGTATATGAGAAAAATTAGTCTTGTTGAGCATTTCTACTCAATTCAAGGAGAGGGAATGCTTTCGGGAGTTCCATCAATCTTTTTAAGATTTGGAGGCTGTAATCTTCGTTGCGAAGGATTTAAGACTAAATACACTCTCAATGGTATTGAAAAATTTGGTTGCGATTCATATTATGCTGTGGATAAAGGTTTTTCAAAAAATTGGAAAGATATAGATAATATAGAAAATATTCTATCCATATATAATAGTAGAATTAAAGATATTGTTATAACTGGTGGAGAACCTCTAATTTATGCAAATAATCCTCTGTTTTTAAAAATGTTGCGAATATTGAAAAATAGGGGGTTTAGAATCACGATTGAAACAAATGGAACTATATTTTTAGAAGATAGATATGAGTTTAAAGATATTATATACTCAATCGCACTGAAATTATCAAACTCTCAAGAAAATTTTAATAAAAGATTCAATATAGATTCAATACACTCTATATTAGATAAAGGTAAAAACAGCTTCTTTAAATTCACTCTTAGTAAAAATTATATAACAAAAGGTGCATCTTTTGAGATATTAAAGATGGTGAGATTTTTTCCGAAAGTACCAATATATTGTATGCCAATAGGTAGTGATATAGATGAACTTGAGGCAAATGCTGAAGCTGTTATACAGTTGTGTTTAGAACAGGGTTTTATTTATAGTGATAGATTACAAATTAGAGTTTGGAATAATAAAAAAGGGTGTTAAATAATGATAATTAGAAAGCTTTTTAAATTTGAGAATGCTCATATTGTGAGAAAATGTACTTCAAAAAGGTGTCGTGAATCTTTGCACGGACATTCATATAGAGTTGAAATATTAATGGAATCTAACTTTTTAGATAATGGTCAGATGGTTTATGATTTTGGTTTAATGAAACGAGATATTAAAGACCTAATCGATTCTTTTGATCATGCTGTTTCAATATGGAATCGAGATGACCCCTCTTTTGTTTTAGCTATGAAAGAGCATAGTGATAGATGGGTGATGCTTCCAGTTAGCCCATCAGCTGAACAATTAAGTAGAGTTATTTTTGTTTTGGTTGATAGATATTTGCAACTGAATCAGATGGTGAATGGTGAAAAAGAGGTAAAACTTGATAGTGTAATTGTGCATGAAACTGATACGGGATATGCTCAATCTTTTAAAGATGATGCCTATAATGAAAATATGGGACACATCGATATTAGTACAATTGTTTTTTCAGAAGAGATTACAAGAGAGTGGAATGACTCTCATCTGCATAAAAAATTGATTAGCGGAATACCTTTTTTAAATCCGAAAAGCTTGTAGATGTATATTCCAAAAAAATCAAAATTTGATCCAGATGAAAATGGACATTTCGGAATTTTTGGAGGACGATATGTTCCCGAAACTTTAATGCCAACTCTTTTAGAACTGAATGAAGAGTATAAGAAAATTAGATTTGATAAAGAGTTTTGGAAAGAGGTTAATTACTATCTAAAAGAATATGTTGGAAGACCATCTCCGCTATATTTTGCTGAAAACTTATCAAAAGAGTTAGATTCAAGAATATATTTAAAAAGAGAAGATTTAAATCATACTGGAGCTCATAAGATAAACAATACAATCGTTCAAGGTTTGATGGCAAAACGACTTGGAAAAAAGAAAGTTATTGCTGAAACTGGAGCGGGTCAGCACGGAGTTGCAACTGCTACAATATCGGCACTTCTTGGACTTGAATGTGAAGTTTTTATGGGTGAAAAAGATGTTGAACGACAGGAATTAAATGTTTTTAGAATGAAACTTCTGGGTGCAAAAGTCCATTCTGTAAAAAGTGGAAGTCGAACTCTGAAAGATGCGATGAATGATGCAATTAGACATTGGGTTACAAATGCAAGAGACACTTTTTATATTATTGGAACAGTTGCAGGACCTCATCCCTATCCGATGATGGTTCGAGATTTTCAAGCGATTATCGGAACTGAAGCTAGAAAACAGATTCTTGAAAAAGAGGGTAGATTGCCAGATAAGGTGATCGCTCCAATTGGCGGAGGAAGTAATGCGATAGGACTTTTTCAGCCATTTTTAGAAGATGATGAGGTTGAATGTATCGGAATTGAAGCTGGAGGTTTAGGTTTAGATACTGATAAACATGGAGCTAGTTTAGAGAAAGGTCGTGCGGGAGTTCTTCACGGTCAGATGTCATATCTTTTACAAGATGATGATGGTCAAATTCTTGAAGCTCACTCAATTTCAGCAGGTTTAGATTACCCCGGAATTGGACCAGAACACTCTTTTCACAAAGAGAATGGAACTGTTCGATATGATTCAATTACAGATAAAGAGGCTTTAGATTCTTTTGTTTGGTTAAGTCAAAAAGAGGGAATTATTCCTGCATTTGAAAGTTCTCATGGAGTAGCTTATCTTAAAAAGATAAAAGAGGAGATTCGTGGAAAAATTGTTATTTTGAATCTTTCAGGTCGTGGAGATAAAGATATGATTCAAGCAAAAGAGATTCTCTCTTTTAATTAATTCGCTAAATATAGATCTTCGTGTTGAACACGGAGATTAAATTATAAAAAGATCTGGAATCTAGAACAGATTAAAATTATATTTTTAATATTTATAGAAAATCTTGCATTATTTTTTTCTCTAAATCAGATAAAATTACAAAATCAATTTTTAGAACTTAAATAAATTTTAATGTTAAAAGGAAAATCGAATGGATAGTTTTGATTTAGAGGAGAAACTCTATCGAGAAGATATTAAATTAGCTCCAATAGAGAAGAGAATTTTGGCTCATGTTATAGATGATTTTATTCTTTCAGCTCTGCTATTTATAATAATTTCAGATACTATCAGCGGAGCAAATAGTATAGAAGAAATTATAATTGTAGTGAATAATCTTGTTTTAGAATTTATGGGAATCAAGTTAATTTACCATACAATTTTTACATCTCTTTATGGAGCTTCTATCGGTAAGATTCTTGTAAAAATCAAAGTTATTAATGTAAATGACTTTTCAAATATCTCAATATTCACATCTTTAAATAGAGCATTAACTAGACTTGTGAGTGAGTCTTTATTTTATCTAGGTTTCTTATGGGCTTTTTTCGAACATAATAAACAGAGTTGGCATGATAAAACAGCTAAAACAATAGTCGTTTATGCAAAATAGAATTTTCCTATTTCTCATAATACTCCAATTTTTCTCATCTCTTTTTGGAGAGACTCTTTTTAATAAAAATATAGATGATCAGATCTATTTTTTATCTAGTGAAGTTGGAATTGAGGGTGATAATATCATTGCCTATAAAGATGCAACTGCACTTTATAAAAATAAGTATATGAGAGCCGATACGATAGTTTATAATCAAAAAAAAAGATATATAGAGTTTTTTGGAGATGTCTCTTTAGTTGAAAGAGGACTCTATTTTTTTGTAGGTGATTATGCAAAAATTTTTCTTGATGGAAATTCAACAATTCGAAATATGTTTCTCTATCATAAACCTCGTCATATTTGGCTATATTCAAAAGAGTCTAAATCAACAGATAAAAAATATATTTTAAAAGATACTTTTCTCTCAAGTTGTCGAAGTGAAGATCCTGATTGGGGTTTTTATATTGCTGAAGGTTCTTACGATAAAGAGGATCAATTTTTTGAACTTTACAATGTGATTCTTTATGCTTCAGATATTCCAGTTCTATATCTACCATATTTAAATTTCTCTACAAATCGACAGAGAAAAAGTGGTTTATTAGTCCCTGAATTTGCTTTTTCAACTACTGAAGGTTTTGTATTTGCTCAACCTTTCTATTATGTTCCAAATGATTGGTCAGATTTTGAAATCACTCCACAAGTTAGAGGAGAAAGGGGAGCAGGTCTATATCTTACATATAGATTTGCAGATTCTGTAAATTCAAAAGGATCAATTTCAACAGGGTATTTTAGAGAAAATAGCTCATATTTTGATAAATATAATTTAGCTCATCGAGATGAGTTTGGTTTTCAAGTTAAATATAAAAGTGCTTCAGTTTTTCAAAATGTTAAAGATACAGTCTTTTTAGATTTAAACTATCTTAATGATATTGCATATCTATATCTGAAGAAATATAAACAAAATAGTAGCGACATGACAAACCTCATCGAGTCAAAATTTAACTATCTATTTTCAAAAAATAATCACTCACTTGGAATATATAATAGCTATATAATCGATACAAGTGAAAGTAGTAATGATGAAACTTTACAAACTCTCCCGCAGATTCAATATCATTATGGACTTAGTACAATATTTGATAATTTATTATACTCATTTAATTATAACTATAAAAATTTATCTCGAAAAAAAGGGGCAACAGCAAATCAGCATGAATTGACAACTCCTTTAACTTTTTATTGGAGCTTTTTTGATGAGTTTCTAGGTTTCAAAGTTACAGAAAACCTCTATCTTTCCTATATTAAGTTTGCGAATACTCTACAATATCAAAATGAGGATAATTTCTACTTTAGACATTACCACCAAATTGAACTATTTACAGATATTGCAAAAAAATATAAAAATGGAATGTTTCATTCAATTAATTTTGGTGTAAATTTAATCTTGCCTGATATTGAGAGGAAAAGTGGTTTTTATACTCCAGAAGTTACGGATAATTTAAATAATTGTAAAATTGGAGATGTTTGCGAATTTCAGAGAGAAGAAAAAATAGACAGCACTTTAGAATTAAAATTTTCTCAATATCTTCATAACTCATCTGGAGATGAAATTTTCTTTCATAAGATTTTTCAGCCTGTCATAGTTGAAGGAGGTAAAATTGTTAGATTAGATGTTTTAGATAATGAGTTCAAATATAGATTTA
>Ga0256826_1002462_pt1 | contig 11263 bp, 10 predicted proteins | sample CV79metaG_FD_185975 | JGI IMG/M metagenome (GOLD analysis project Ga0256826, IMG submission 185975) | Hydrothermal vent microbial communities from East Pacific Rise, Pacific Ocean - CV79 | ecosystem: Environmental > Aquatic > Marine > Hydrothermal vents | place: Pacific Ocean: East Pacific Rise... | reverse complement strand
CAATTGCTCCTTTTTCAATATAAGGTGTTCCCTTTACAATCGAAATATTTGCCTCTCCTAGAAGTGTAATATGTGGAGCAATGGTATCTTGAGGGGGAGCAAGAGGTGGAATAACTTTAACAGTACGAATAACTTCAACAGCACGATTTTGAGCAGAATCACTAACATTATATTTAACTAAATATGTACCATCAACAACACTATTAACAGGATTATCAACTACGATATTACTTGTTAAGTCTCCATCTCTATCATCCAAGGCTGTTGCTCCAGCATCACTGTACTGTTCTCCTCGAATAATAGAAACAATAGCCTCTCCTTTAAGTGTAATAATGGGGGGAGTTGTATCGGCTGAGACAGGAACAATAACGGGTTGCGTCACTACAGGAATAGTACTATTATTATTTGAACCTTCTATCGTATCAAGGTTTGTCTCTAGCTCTTTAATTGTATTACTTAAATCACTATCAGTCAAAGTTCCCTCTTGTCCTTTCCAAAAGCTATTAATCTCATTAACAATAGATTTAGTCTCCTTCTTCACTGCTTCTACTAAATCTTTATCAAAAATTTTACTATCTGCCATTGTTGTATCTAAGGCAATTAGTAATGGATTATCTCCCTCTTTAAGTGCTTCTTTTTTTAATTTTTTTAAACTTTTTCCTAAAGCTCTATAAGTTTTTAAAATTGATTTTTTGAGTGTTCGAATATCCTTTTTCATTGCTTTTTTCATCATTTTTGCAGATTTATGAAGTTGTAATGATTGACTTAACAGACTATTATCTCCCTCTTTTGCCAAATCAATAGGATTCTTATTTAAAATACTCTCTTTAATTCCAAAAAGTTCTGCTAACCCTTTTTTTATTGAAGCGATTTTTAATTTTATTTCAGAAAGTTGCTCTTCACTATTTTTATTGATTTGTTTACTCTTTTTCTCTTCCATCTCATCAAAAAGTGTTTGAGCAATTAAAGTAGAAAAGGGTGTAATATAGGTTAAATTGTTCTCATCAATTAAAGCCATAAGATAATCTGTAAACACTTCATCTGTTCGAATATCTTTTCCATCAAAAGCAATTAAAGGTGCTGTTCGATTTATATAGTTTTTATTCTTTCTTTGGATAGGTGTAATTGTTAAAATGTAACTCCCATCAGCCTTTGTTTTGGTTGAAGGCTCATTGTTATCAAGCTCTCCATCTCTATTTAAATCTAAAAAAAGTGTTGCTTTTGCAATCTCTCCATCTATTACTTTTCCTCGTAATATAGAGTTGTTTTCATTTGAAACATTATTCTCCGTTAGATCATTGTCTAAAACTTTTTCTGTAGAATCATTACATCCTGAAATAAGAAAAATAGCCAAAATTAATAGCATAGTTACGAACTTCATCTATCTTCTCTCCACTTTATTATTTATAATACAAATCACTTTTATTCCTTAATACTATTTTAATAAATAATATCAAATAGAAATAGTTGCTATGCTGAAAAGATAGTTATCCTTAAAGGTATTTTTTTATCTCTACACATCAAGTAGTTTTTAGTTAGTTCTCTTTTTTGATTATTCTATTAATTATGTTATAATATAATTAATATTATTTAAAAAGGTTTTTCATGAATAAAGCAGATGCACATTTATTAGAAGAAGTCGTTGAACATATGGTATTAGAAAAAAAAGGGATATTGCCTGGAGATCATTTCTTGCCAGAGAGTATGCCTAAAGATAAAGTAAAACCAAAACCTAAAACTGAAACTAAAAAAAAGAGCAGTGCTGGTTCTTGGTTTTACATTATTGGGTTGAGTGTGATAGGTGCTGAACTTTGGTATCTATACACTTACCTTACGATGAAATTCCCAAGTTTATTTAATGGATGGAGTTTTTAATTTTAGAATAGTATTATGGAGTAAAAATTTAGGGAGAGATTATGAATAAAATAAAATCATTTATAGAGAGTTATAAACCAATTCTTTTTGGACTTATCATAGGTTTGGCATTTTACCTTTTAGCACTACAAGCTTTTTCCGATGTACAGGCTAGGCTTGTAGGTGTTATTGCCTTTTTAGTGACGCTTTGGACAAATAATGGCTTACATATGGGAGTTGTTTCCCTTTTACCTATTATCCTTTTTCCTATGTTTGGACTGGTTGATTCCAAAGATGTGGTCTCTAACTACTCTAAAACAACTATTTTCCTTTTTATAGGGGGATTTTTACTGGCAATAGCCACTGAAAAATCTGAATTGCATAAACGTTTGGCAACCAAACTTTTATCTATCTTTCCAAACACACCAAGAGGGGTATTGTACTCCTTGATGTTAACAGCAGGGCTTTTGAGTTCTATCCTTTCCGATACTACAACAGCACTGCTTATTATCCCTATCGCTGCGTTTTTAACTGAAAATGTTGACTATAAATTTCGTTTACTTTTGGGGGTAGCGTATGCTTCTCTTATAGGGGGAATCATTACCCCTGTGGGGACACCTCCCAACCTTATACTGATGGACTTTATAGAGAGCAATGGATTGGAGATGATACCTTTTGCAACATGGACAAGTATGATGTTACCACTTGCTATGGTGATGATGGTGGTTGCTGCTGAGATTTTACTCTATGGGTTTAAAAAAGAAAATTTTGAGTTGGTTAAAATAGATATGACAAAAAAGCCATTGACTCTTGACCAAAAGAAATTGGTTTGGATTCTTTCTGCTTTGGCACTTATTTTAGCTTCTAGTCCTATTTTAAAATATATGTTTGACATACATATTAATGAAAAACTTACACTTTTGAGCTTTGGACTTTTACTCTTTTTACCTAAACTTGACCTGTTAGATTGGAAAGAAGATTTTGCTAAAATCCCTTTTGCTATTATCTTTCTTTTTGGAGCAGGATTTTCAATTGCCATGGCATTTCAAAAGACAGGTTTGGCGACAGAAATAGCCAATATATTAGTAAGCTTTAATTATTTACCACCAATAGTACTGATGTTTATTATCGGTTCAGGAGTGGTATTTGCGACAGAATTAACAAGCAACACAGCGTTAACTTCCATCATGATACCTATTATTTACCCTTTTGCAATTAAGAGTGGTTTAGACCCAATGTTGTTTATGTTGATTGTTGCCATCTCAGCGAGTTACGCATTTATGTTGCCTATAGCAACTGCACCCAATGCCATTGCTATGTCTACAGGGCATGTTAAAACGACACAGATGATGCAAAGAGGGATATTTTTAAATATAGCAGGGATTTTGATTACCTTTACAGTAGCATTAACGTATTGGAAATTGTTTTTGTAGGGAGAATATTTTAGTTTTTAACGAATGTAATGGTTCGGGTGTAAACACGCCGATTCCAAAAATGCAAATTGGCATATGTGGAATCGACGGCTTTAGCCTCGTAATACTTTAAAGTTTCTTAAGCGTAAACAGATTCTTTGTTAAATTTCATTGCCAAAAGTGCATAGAAATGAACTCTATATTTACTTCTGTTTGAAGAACCTAATTGTTCACAAACCTCTTTAATCGCTTTATCTAATTCTGCATCATCATTGGTGAGACCCAATTTCTTTTTTAAGAAATTTGTTTTAACTGTTTCAAGTTCTTTTGGTTGTCCACATGCTACAGTTGCTGTATCTTTGTTGTAAAGTACGGGTCCAAGAGCAATGGCAACCTTAGAAATAAGATCGTCTGAGATGGTGATGTTTAATTTTTTTGCCTCAGCAATCATTGCACTTATTTTTTCTTCTCTTTTTGTCATATTTGTGATTCCTTATATTGTTTAAATTATCTTACACCTTATTATACAACCTTTTAACTTTTATTTAAGAATAAAGAAAAATATAACAATTTTTATTTTATTCTGTTATAATATAATTAAGATTATTTAAAAGGATTATAAAAATGAAACATTGTATTGTAGGTGATGTTCATGGTGAGTATAAAGCTCTTTTAAATTTAGTAGCTAAAACTCCTAAAGAATCACAATTAATTTTTGTAGGTGATTTAATAGACCGAGGAAGACAAAGTGCTCATGTTGTAAAATTTGTAAGGGAACATCGTTTACCTTGTGTTCGAGGAAATCATGAAGAGATGATGATTGAACATGGTCGTAAATTTATTTATGATATTGAAAATGACAATAAGATTGAACAAAATAATCTTTGGTTAGAACATGGTGGAATAGAAACTTTACTCTCTTATGGGTTGGTTTCTATGCGAGGGAGGGAGTTAGTACCACACCCTTTTATAAAAGAGTTTATTTTTCAGTTTAAAAGCGATATTGAATGGATGAGTACATTACCTATTTACTTAGAATTGCTTTATGCTTTACATAAATCTGAAAAACTTGTGGTGGTTTCCCATTCAGCGATAGCTCCTGTATGGCATCTACGTAATGACCCAGAAAAGGAAAAAATTTTTTCTGAAAATATTTTATGGAGTAGGGTGAAGCCGAGTAATAATGTTAATATTTTTAATATTTTTGGACACACTCCACAAAAGTACAGTGTTGAGATAGAAGACCATTATATTAATGTAGATACAGGGTGTTATATTAAAAGAAAAAAAGGGTATGGACTTCTTTCTGCTTATTGTGTAGAGACAGGGGAAGTGTTTTCAGCAAGTGAGTTGGCTGTTTGTGAATTGAGAGAGGCAAGTTAGATGATTGTATCGGTTTCTGAACATATATCTGCATTGGAGAGTATGAAAAAATATCCTAAAGAGTTGTATGCTTTGGGTGATCTCTCTTTGCTTAAGCGACCAAAAGTTTCTATTGTGGGTACACGACGACCTTCAGGTTACACGAAAGAGTTTACACGTCTTTTGGCTCAATCTCTAGTCAATAGGGGAGTTTGTTTGGTTTCTGGTGCAGCGATGGGAGTGGATGCTGTGGTTCATAGTAGTGCAGGGGCTAAAAATAGCATTGCTGTTGTTGCCAATAGCTTGGATGTTCGTTACCCTTCGGTGAATAGATTACTGATTCAGTCTATAGAAGAGGAGGGTTTAGTATTGAGCCAATTTCCTACAACCTTTAAAGCCACACCTTGGAGTTTTGTAATAAGAAATGAGTTGGTGGTTGCTTTAGGCGATGTATTGATTGTTACAGAAGCTGATGAAAATAGTGGTTCGATACGTTCTGTGGAGTTTGCTTTAAAGATGGGGAAAGAGATATATGTTCTACCTCAACGTTTAGGGGAGAGTAAAGGGACAAATAAGCTTTTGGCTGAAGGGTTGGCTAAACCCATAAATGATATTGAAAAATTTGCTGATGCTTATGGTCTTGTTCCACAAAATGAGATGTTAGAGAAAGATGATTTTTTTTATTTTTGTCAAACTTCACCAACACTTGATTTAGCGATTGAAAAATTTGAAAATAAGGTTTATGAAGCTGAATTAGAGGGTATAATTTATATTGAGAATGGTTTGGTTCGTTTGGTTTAAACTGTTCTTGTACTTATATATTATTCCTCTTCTGATTCGTCTATTTTTTGCTCTTCAATCTCTGTGGGTGATATCATTACGGTTTCATATTCAAAATAGATATCTTTTGTTTTAAAATTTACATGATTTTTAGTTTTTATAAGTTTCATCTCATGACCTTGTAGTTCATAATTTTCTACGTTATCGCTATGGCTTTTAATCCAGATGGGAAAACGGCTGGTATTGAGAACCCAGAAATCAGTATAATCTATCTCATCATGGTTATGTAGTCGAACACCATGACTACGGTTACTTGCAATCCCTTTCAGTAAAAAAATATCATGGTAATAGTCATCTTTACAGGGCTCTTCTAATATTTCACCTTTTCCATTTCTAGAAACATATGCAATAATATCTATATTATCAGCAGTTTGTTCATTGATTATTCGATAAAGATCCTTTTTATCTGAGATATCATCCATCCCATCAAAAGAGTGATAAGCATTAATATGCCCTTTTAAAATCATGTTTTGAAAGTTATCAAAATAGAGATGTTCATCTCTAATTTTTTTATTTTTAATCATTGTGGAGATTCTCTGACCAAAAGTTTCACTGCGTTGAGAAACATTTTTATTGAGTATGGGTTCAATATGTCGGTCATTGAGTACACCAATATAGCTTAAAACATTATTGAGTTTATCTCCTGTATAGTTAAAAAATCGTGAGATAGGATTGTTTCTCCCTAAGATTCGTTCAAGAAGAGTTAAGAGATAACTTAAAGCAAAGACCTCTAAAATTGGAGCAAACCAAGAGCTTGTAAGCCATAAGAATATTTTAGATGCGAGTGCAAAAAGTGCTTTAAAAAATCCTATAACTAAAATCTTTAATTCCATGAAAACTGTTAAATGGGTTAGAACATCTGTTACATACATGAGCCAAATACCAATCCCTAGGGGTAAGACAAAAATAAGAAAATTTTTAAGTTTGGTTCTAAAATTAATAGCATTATAGTATTGAAAAAGTTCTCTAAAAGGCTTTCTAAAATGTCTAATAATATGTTTGTCTAACCATTGAGAAACAAGGTTGTCAATAAACCAACGTTTAATTCCCAATAGCAAGGCTTGAAAAATTGTTAAACCTTTAAGGAAGTGAAGTATTTTTAGTTTAGAAAGTAACCAAAGAGAGAGAAGTGACGATTTAAAGATAAGAACAATAGCTATCATGTACCCCATAATATAGTTATAAGATATGGGGTGAATGTAAGAGAGAATTGCCATAATAGCTACAGGAGCGATGATGGCAATAAGGGCTTTGTATCGTCGTTTCATATTATTCTATTCTGCTTCGACTGCATCCGTAGCATAAACACCTGTAATGGTTTTCCAAATAATAGAAGCATTAATCCCTATCCAAATAATCAGACCCATACTAATCGTACCTGTCCATCCCATTTGTGTAGCATTAGAGAAGTCTAACCAACCATATTGTTGTAGCCCCCAGATAAATGCAAGAATAATTAAGATTGTTGCAATAGCACCTGAGAACCCTATAGATTGTAAAATAGATTTAAAAGCTAAGACCCAAAGTCCAATCATGATTAAAAGAGCAAACGGAGTAAATCCTGATAACACATCTTGTTCTGAGATATAATGAATAAAGTGATGTCCTAAAGGATTCCATGTTCCTATGGCTAAGGCTAATGAAAGTAGAAGTGTGACCCACCATCGTAAATGACTTTCAGATTTACCTTTTTTTGTTTTATTTGTTTTTGTTAAGAAGTCTGGTAACATATGATTTTTCCTTGTTTTGTTGTATAATTTCACTGAAGATTTTAATCTTTAGAATTATATCAAATGAAAGAATAAAAGGAGATTGAAATGAAAAGAATTTTTTCGTTATTGGTACGTTGGACTCCACTTGTATGGAGTATGTATAGAAAGTTTAGAAGAAGGTAAACTTCTTCTAATAAAAGTTTATCTTAGAATAGAGCGAATATCTTTATTGAGTTGATTATAGGAAACTTCCCCAGGATAAGTAAACTCATTTATTCCATCTTTTATAACCAATGTAAAAGGTAATATCCCTGTCCATCCATAAGTATTTTGGATATTGTATTGTAAGTTTGTAGCTGTATCTCCAGGGATGATTGGATAATGGATATTTAGTTTGCGTATAAGATGTTTTGCTTCTGCTGGAGACATTTTATCTTCAACTTGAATTGCAATTATTTCTATTTTCCCCTTATATTTATTTCGTACTCTATTTAGAATAGGCATCTCTTTCATACAGTGGGGACATTTTTTTCCAAACATTTCAATAATAACTATTTTATTTGGATATTGAGGAAAAATAAAACCATTTCTTTTCTCTATTATTGTAATTGATTGCCCTTGAATACTTCGTAACTTATGAACTTCTCCACCTAAAGAGTTTTGGTTTTTTGGTTGAAGATCAGTTTCTTCTATAAGACCTTTATCACAATTATTTTCAGCGTTAATGTCATCACTACACTCTAAAACAGGTTCTGGTAGAGTTCTCACAGGAGGGATGTATTTTTTTACTGTTGTTTCTTTTACAACAACATGTGGCATAACTTTTGTTACCATAGGTGTTGGAACAGCTCTTCTAACCTCTATGGGTGTAGGAATGGTTTCTGCCATTATTACTTGTTGTTGTATGGGTTCAGGTACGATTGTTGTCACTGTTTCAACAGGTTTTTGCTTACTTGGAACTATTTGATCTCCAAAGTAACCAAAAAAACAACCACTATTTAACAACAAGGTTGTTGTTAAAATTGATGCTTGGATGATTGTCGATTTTTTTACTATTTTCATGTTTTCCCTTTTTCTGAAATTAAGTTTTATTGGTTTAATCTATCGATTAATGACTCTATTTTAGAGTGAGAGACCATGCCCAGTTTACTCTCTTGAACCTTACCATATTTATCGACTGCCACTAAAAAAGGAAGTTGCCCTTTCCAGTTCAGTTTAGAAGCAATATCACTAAAAAAATATCCATTTTCTTTATTATTTCGAGAAAGCAAAGTGTAATTGATTCCATGATTTAGTTTAAATTCTTGAAGTTGTGTAGAGGTAAGTCCTTGTGCTTCAATAGCAACAATAGAAAGTTTCTCTCCATGACTTTTTACAGCTTGAATAAAAGAGGGTATCTCTGCCAAGCAAGGGGGACATTGATACCCAAAAATTACAATAAATACTGCTTTATTATTGATTCCTTCAAAGTTCCAGCCTTTATTTGTGAGTTTAGAGTATAATGAATCGTTTTCTGATGTTGTTAAATTGTAGTCTAAAGTTTGAAAATTGTCAGCATGGGTAATAGTAGAGAGCGTTATAATAAATAAAGTAAGTGCTAAGATAATTTCTTTCATTTTTTTTCCTTTGAAAATATTTTATTAAAAATTTTATTTAAAACAAAAAATGTTATTAGGTATGTTCTAGTGTTTTAAAAGATTCATTATACCAAATAAATCATATATTTATTGTGTAAAATTAAATGAAAGCTAGTAAATCTAATTTATTATCTTAATTAAAAAAACTATATTGACTAAAAATGAAAAAAATTATCATACGTGAAACAGATTCTATCTAAAAGAGATAGAATCTATTGTAGCAGTTGTTAGTTAGAAGAACCTCTGTTCCCACCACCATTACGGCTTCCTCTGTTTCCTCCACCATTTCTACTGTCACGGTTTCCACCACCATTACGGTCACGTCTTCCATCACCACGTCCTCCACCTCCACGGTTTCCTCCACGACTTCTGTTTCTTCCACGTCCACGATTACCGTTTCTGTCTCCACCTTTCCAGTTTTTAGCTCTTTCTATAAGAGCTTTAACCTCTTCAGAGCCAAGACCAATAATATCTTTACCTTTAACATCAATCTCATCTTGAACAATGGTTGCAAGTAGATGAGCAATGGTTACAATATCAATGTCATGTTGAAGTGTTTTAACCATCTCTTTTCCAGATGCTTTTATTTCAGTATTGGCAATTTTAGCTAGTAAATCACCATCTTTACGAGTTTGAACCTCTTGACGAGTAGGGATAACTTCTGAAACCATTACTGTTCCAACATCTTTCTCTATTCTTTTAATGGTTCTAAGCTCATTCGGAGAGACCAAAGTGATTGCTTCACCTTTGTTACCAGCACGACCTGTTCTACCAATACGGTGAACATAAGACTCAGAATCAAAAGGGATATGGTAGTTAAATACATGAGAAACATCATTTACATCAAGACCACGAGCAGCAACATCCGTTGCAATGAAAATCTCAACTAGACCTTGTTTGAATGAACGGATGGTATGTTCTCTTTGCTTCTGCTCCATGTCACCATGAAGGGCAGCAACTTTAAATCCTTGAGCTGTCATGTATGATGAAAGTCTATCAACCTCTTTTTTCATTCTACAGAAAATAATACATTTGTTCGGGTTTTTATAGTCAATAAGTCTTAATAAAGCATCATCTCTCTCATAGTCAGCAACCACATAGAAGAGTTGAGTAATGTCAGTGTTGGTTCTTTCACTTTTTGTAATGGTTACTGACTTTGGGTTGTTAAGAATCTTTTCTGCAAGAATTTTAATCTGTTTTGGCATAGTCGCTGAAAACATAAGTGTTTGACGCTCTGCTGGAAGGTGTGTGAAAATCTCTTTGATTTCGTCTAGGAAACCCATATCAAGCATCTCATCTGCTTCATCTAAAATAACAAATGAAGGGTTAATTTTAATTCTATTTGATTTAAGTAAATCTTGTAGTCTCCCTGGAGTTGCTACAATGATGTTTGCTTGGTTAATTCTTTCGATTTGTCTGTTGTAAGGTGTACCACCATAAACAGTAGCTGTTTTTAGTCCAGCTGTTTTACCAAAACGGAAAAGTTCATCTGAAACTTGCATTGCCAGTTCACGAGTAGGAACAATTACCAATGCTTCAACACCTTTGTTTCCAACCATTTGTTGAATAACTGGTAGACCAAAAGCAGCCGTTTTACCTGTACCTGTTTGTGCTTGACCAATTAAGTCATGACCCTCTAAAATAAGGGGGATAGCATCGGCTTGAACAGGGCTTGGTTCTTTAAATCCAGCGTTATTAATGGCTTGGATAAGGGTATCTTTGAAATTGAAATCGTCAAATGTCATATGGTTACTTCTTTATAGTAAATTTTGTAGGGTACACAGTGGTGCATATCTAAAATAAATGTAGAATTAATAATATTTATTTATGTTATGGTGTCGTCTGACCCAATTTTTGCAGCTGATACCAAATTCATCACACACGTAAGGTGGATATTTGTTATGCTTAGTGGTTAGGAGTTAAATAACATCCTAAAAATAAGAGATTTGATACACTCTTGCAGAAATTTTGCGAATTATAGCGAAATAATTAAGATAAAGCTAGTCCTATTTGGTATAATTGAATAAAAAACTATATAAGGTAACAAAATGAATAAAAAATTTATAACTCTATCTCTACTTTTAACACTGAACGCTTGTGCTGGAGAGCATACCGCAATAAGCAGTGATTCTATGGTTCAAAACACAAAAACATTAGATGAAAAAATAGGTTCTATGTTGATGGTAGGCTTTATGGGAACATCTGCTCCTAAAAATTCTCAAATTTGTAAAGATATTAAAAAATATAACCTTGCAGGTGTTATTTTATTTGACGTAAACCCAGTGAAACATTCAGAACCTAAAAATATTTCAACACGATATCAAGTAGGAAAATTAACAGAACAATTACAAGCCTGTAGTCAAGATGGAAAGTTACTTATTTCAGTTGACCAAGAGGGGGGAAAAGTTCAACGCTTAAAAAGCAAATATGGTTTTTATGGAAAATA
>Ga0256826_1002461_pt1 | contig 11264 bp, 10 predicted proteins | sample CV79metaG_FD_185975 | JGI IMG/M metagenome (GOLD analysis project Ga0256826, IMG submission 185975) | Hydrothermal vent microbial communities from East Pacific Rise, Pacific Ocean - CV79 | ecosystem: Environmental > Aquatic > Marine > Hydrothermal vents | place: Pacific Ocean: East Pacific Rise... | reverse complement strand
GGAACAGGCTTAGGCCTTTATATTTTAAAGCTTATTGTAGAAGATAGTATGAATGGAAAAGTTTATGTAAATAATGGAAAAAAGGGTGCTATTTTTACCCTTGAGATTCCCATGCTTAACAAATAAGATTCTAATGATAGATAAGAGAGTGCTCTAAATGATCTTTTATAAATTCTGGATGTTGATCCAGATAGATAGCTCCTCCAATAAGTAGTGAAATAAAAAAAATCAGGAAGCTTATTTTTATCCATGAGTAAGGTCTTTCACCGGTGACTTTTCCTGTTTGACCATTGATGGCATAATTGTATAAGGTATTATTCCATTTAAATTGAGCAGTCCAAATGGGGAAAAGCACATTTTTATAGGTGGTGTTACTGTATTGAGTTTGCAAGGTACTAATTTGTTGTTGGTCTCCACCAATATCATAACGAATATCTTGACGAATAATGGTATCCATTTTAACTTTTGCAAATTCAAAACCATTGTCAAGTCCGATGGTATATTCTTCTGAATCAAAACCTGAAAGATACTTTTCATTAAAAGGAACCAATACATCGGTATGCCAAGGGGTTAAGTTATCTAAAATAGTATGCGATATGGTTTTAGAAGCACCTATGGTAATGTCATCGAAAGAGTTTTGAACTGCGCCAGAAACAGGTGTCCAACGAATTCTTGCTTCTTGTACCCTTTGGCGTACTGCTCTACCATTTACCATGGATGTTCTCTCTACAGTTACATAGTAAATATCACCACGTTGACCGTTATATCGAGTATGGGTGTCAGCATCATAGGTCCAATGAGGTAGATAATAACCTTTAAGTTTTTTATCACCATCTAAAAAATCTTTAAGTTTTGATGGTGCAAACCAAAGTGAACCAACCCATTGTTTAAATGCCAATTGAGCCTCTTTTTGAGGTAGATGAAAGGGAAGCAGTGATTTGGGAGTAATCTCTTTAACAAACTCAGTAATAGCAGGGGTGTCACAGTAAGGACAGTTTATGCTGATTGAGTAGGGTGTCATACTAAAAGAAGCAGCACACTTACTACATTTTACATCTTTTATAATCTCTTTTTCATTGTGATGCTCTAAAAAGCGAAGTGCTTCGGGTAGTGAGTATTCATGGATGGTTTGTGTTGATTCTTCTATAGACTCTTTACTGGAACAAAATTCACATTGTAAAGAGTTATTAAGGGGACTGAACAGTAGCGGTGCCCCGCAACTTTTGCAGGTAAAATTTATAGATTTAAATTTCACGATTTAGGAAGAGGTGGGGGTGTTACTTTAAAATATTTTTTTAAAGTAGTTCCTGCTTCTACCCAGTCTTGTAAGCCTTCTGTCCATATAAGGGTGTCTCTTTTTATGGTTCCTTTGGTAATAAAAAGTTGCATGGTTCTAATGTCATATGGCCCTTCTTTTACGTTATCAAGTGCCACATGATACATGGTAGTATTTCGTGTAGGTAATGCTGGTGCAGTATTAGGGTCAATTTTTTCTTTTGTCATCTTTTGTGTCATCTCTTGACCTAAGGCAATACCAGCGCCCATGCCTACCATATCACTCATACTTCCATCACCAGAACCCAGTGCTTCACCTGTTGCATACTTGATATGTTTATCAAGATCACCAGTGATTTCACGACTTGTTCGTTTGTCAAGAGCATTTTCTACTTCTTCTGGAAGAGAAATATTTTCTACTAAAACTTTGGTTAATTCCAATCCATACTCTCCAAAGTAAGGCATAATTCTTTCGGTAATATAGTCAGAAAATTTATCATAGTTTGATGCCAAATCGAGTACAGGCACATTACTTTCTCCTAAGGCAGTGGTAAATTTAGAGATAATAAGGTTGGTAAGTTGATCTTCGATTTCATCCACTGTAAAGTGACCATCAGTCCCGACAATTTCATTCATAAAATGTTTAGGATCAGTAATACGAATTTCATACGTACCAAAAGCACGTAAACGTACCATTGAAAATTCAGGATCACGAACCATGATAGGATTTTTAGTACCCCATTTTAAATCAGTAAAACGTTTGGTATTGACAAAGTAAACTTCTGCTTTAAATGGTGAGTTAAAACCATGATCCCAATGTTCTAATGAGGTCATAATAGGTAAGTTTTTTGTCTCAAGTTCATAAATACCTGGTTCTAAAATATCAGCAATAACTCCTTCATTTACAAAAACAGCAATTTGTGATTCACGTACGGTTAGTTTAGCCCCATACTTAATCTCATGATTATGTCTAGGGAATCGATAAACCATGGTGTCATTAGAATCATCTGTCCACTCAATTACATCAATAAATTGTCCAAATATCCAATCAAAAAAACCCATCTATTTCTCCTTATTATCAGTGATAACATCCTGAACCATCTCTTCTGGAATGGCTTCAATTTTTGCTTTAGTCGCTAAAAGTGCTTCTTTTAATTCACGTTCTGTTTTATCAAGTTCAACCAATGCTTTTAGCCGTGCAGCTTTACCTTCATCTGCAATTTTAAGAGAATCATTAAGGGTTGCTATAAGCGTATCATTGGCAATCTTAACACTCTCTATATCGAATACACCACGTTCCATCTGTGTACGAACTTCTCTATTGGCATCACGAAGCCCTTCAGCATTCTTTTCTAACAGTTCATTGGTAAGGTCACTGGCATCTTTTAATGCTTTTGCAGATTCATGACTTCTAAAAATAGTAACTGTTTGTGCCAATTGATTTCTCCATAAAGGGACAGTGTTAACAAGTGTAGATGAGATTTTATTAATGAGCGATTTATCATTTTCTTGGATAAGACGAATACTTGGTAACGATTGCATTGCAACTTGTCTTGAAAGTCTAAGATCATGAACACGACGTTCCAAATCATCACCAAAAGCACGAATCTCTTTTAGCTCTTGAATTGCCATCATCTCATTACTTTTAGCTTTCACTTCATATTCAGGAAGAATTTTTTCTTTCAATTCTATTTTTTTAATTTCACCTGCTTCTATATAAAGTTCAAGCTTTCTAAAGTAATCTAAGTTTGCTTCATAGAGTTTATCTAGTGATACAACATCAGTCATGAGTTTACTTTTATGACTTTCTAAGTTATTGGCAATTTGATCAATTTGGTCACGAACAAGTTCATATCCTTGCATAAATTTTACAAGTGGTTTTGTACCACCAAAAAGCTTTTTGTACCAAGGAAGTTTTTTATTGGGATCAAGCTCTTCAATATCAAAACCTTTAATGGCTGCAACCATTTCATTAAGTACGCTACCTGCTGCACCTGTATCTTTATTTTGGACACCTTCAATCATTCTGTTAGATATTTCATCCAGTTCTTCTTGGGCAGAAGCACCAAAATAAATAATTGAGTTTCTATTATTAAAATCTAATTCGTTTAATGCTTTTTCTAATTGAGATTTTTCTTCAGGTAGAACAGTTGGTAGTTTGGCATCTACTTCTTGGTTATTATTTATACTTGTTTCTATAATTTCTTTTGTTTTTGTTTCCATATATTTTTTCCTTTTTAATTTTTAATTTGTTCTTGGAGTACATCAATATGGACATCTAAGTCAAATTGATTGTTCTTTTTAAGTCGTAATATTTCACTGTCAAATTTATCTTCTACATCACTAAGTAGAGTATTTAGTTTACTTTTAGTGTTATCAGTTATTTCTTGCTCATCCATATCTGTATAAGCGTGAATAACATTTTTAATACCATCAATATAGACAATAATAAATTTCCTAGCAACCCTCAAATCTTTAGGGTCTTTTTCTATGTTATTAAGTATCTCATGTGCTTTTTCTATGGCAATGTGAAGTTTACTATGAAGTGAAGGATCTTTTATTTGTAATAATTTTTCTTCAATATCTTTAAGTTTTGCTCTGGCTTCCGCCAAAGTTTCTATAACAAATTCTGCAGATATATCACCAATATTTTCTAATTTATCAACTTTTGGATCAAATCCATAATATAAAAAATAGCCAGTAGTAGATATTAATGCTAAAAAAAGACCAGTGGTAAAAGGTTCATCTCCTGCAATCCAAGCAGTAAAAAGAGTAGATATCCCTAACATAATGGCAGTTAATGCTTTGTAAGGTATTTTAGGTGCCTTTGTTAAGGTTGTTGTATGATATTCATACTCTTTGGTTAATCCAAGTGTATTGAGCTTTGCAGTTGCGAAGAATAGTCCAAATGCAATACTATTGTTAATAAAGGCATATATATTTTTGTCAAGTAGGGCTAAAATAATGGCTAAAAATAGTGGTGCTAAAAAAATATAAAGAAAGTTTCCTCTCTTTAATGAAAATGGTTTATGTGTTGTCTTGTTAGGGTCATAACGTTTTGCTTTTGACATGGCTTATCCTAAAAGCTTTCCGAGTGGATACCAAACGGTTAATCCAGAAGAGAGAAGGATAAATAAAAATCCGAATAATTTTTGCAAGTTAGATTCCTTAGTTATAATTAGTTAATTTTTTAACTTTGTTGTCAGTTTAGTTTATCTTTGTTACATTTTATCTAAATCTTGCCACATTTTTTATAAAAACAAGGTAAAGATTTGAAGTGAATAAATTTAATTTTTTATTCTATTCTTTTATATTTCACTTAAAAAAATTAAATTTTCTTTAAAACATGACAATATGCCATATTTATGATAAAAATTATTTTTTCATGTTAAAATATCTTTATGAAACAGATTACAGCATTAAACATATTAAAATCAGGTCAAAATCTTTTTATAACCGGTTCAGCAGGTACAGGAAAAACATACCTGCTTAATCAGTATATTCAGTATTTAAAAGAACGTCGTATTTACCCGACTATTGTCGCTCCTACGGGTATAGCCGCCTCACATCTTAAGGGACAGACGATTCACTCTTTTTTTGCTTTGGGCATTCGTGATACAGTAGTCGATAATGGGTATGTGGATTTTTTATTGGGAAAAAGCTATTTAAAAAGTCGTTTTACAAAATTAAAAGTTCTTATAATAGATGAAATTTCAATGGTTTCTCCAGAAATTTTTGCCTCAATAGATAAGGTTTTAAGAGCTTTTAAAAATTCAACAGAACCTTTTGGTGGTGTTCAGGTTGTTATATCTGGTGACTTTTTTCAGTTACCACCTGTCAGTAGGGAGACAAAAGAAAAACGTTTTGCGTGGCAATCTCCTATTTGGAAAGCATTAAATTTAAAAAGTTGTTATCTTCATGAAAAGTTTCGGCAAGATGACAATCGTTTAATACAGGTTTTAGATGAAATACGTAGTGGTGAGGTTTCCTCTTCTGTAATGGAATTTTTAAACAGTCGTTTTAACGTTAATCTTAATGATACATATACGCCAACTAAACTTTATACGCATAATGTTGATGTGGAAAGAATAAATTTAGAAGAATTAGAAAAATTAACAGAAAAAGCAGAAACCTTTCAATATACAGCCAAAGGGTCATCTAAGAATATAGAGAAAATTTTTAAAACTGCTTTGGTATTAGAAACATTAACATTAAAAAAAGGTGCATTGGTAATATTTATAAAAAATAATCCAGAAAAAGGTTACCTTAATGGTACAACAGGTGTGGTGCTAGGTTTTGAAGGTGATATTCCTGTGGTTAAAATTTCATCAGGAGAAAAAATTCGTGTTGTATCTGAAGATTGGACGATTGAAAATGATAAAGGTGAAACATTGGCAACGGTTTCACAAGTTCCTTTACGACTTGCATGGGCAATCACCATTCACAAATCACAAGGAATGACACTGGATAGTGCAGAGATAGATCTTAGCAAAACATTTGAAGTAGGGCAAGGGTATGTTGCACTATCACGAATTAAGAATTTAGAAGGTTTGCGATTAATAGGCTTAAATGACATGGCACTCTGTGTAGACCCTTTAATCCTACGCATTGATGATCCTATTAAACAAGCGTCTATAAGAGCAGAGAATGAAATATCTACATATAGTGAAGATGAATTAGAAAAACGTCATTTAAACTTTATTAAAAGTTTAGGGGGTTTGACCAGTTTTGTTCAAATTGAAGAAGAAAAAAAGTTATTAAGGTCAGGCAAGGTATCTAAAATGAAAGATGATACTCCTACCCATTTAAAAACAAAAGCGTTAATAGAAAAAGCGAAAAGCTTAAAAGAGATTGCAAACAGTCGTAGTTTGACAGAGGGAACCATTATTAACCATCTGATGAAAGTACGAGAAGAAGATAGTAGCATTGATTTATCAAAGTTTCGTCCAAAAATGGATAATTTTGTGCGTATAGAAGAGGCAATTTTTACATTAAAGCGTAGAAATACAAGAGAAGATTTTTCTGAAGATGGTCGATTACGGCTTAAACCCTTATATGATCATTTTAATGCAGAAGTAAGTTACGATGAATTACGTATGGCAATGTTATTCTCATAAAGTTATTAATAGATAATTCGTGCTAAATAAAGCCCCTCAGGGGGAGCTGGTTTAGAGATATATCGCTTTTTTAAACTTAACTGTTCATTGAGCTCTTCTACCGTTAGTTTTTTTAAGGCAACGTTCATGGCACCCTCAACCATCATGCGTACTTGTGAACGTAAAAAACCATTGGCCTCAAAGTAAATAATATGATACTTGCCATATGTTTTATAGTGGGCTTTGTAAATATGTCGAATATTGGTATGGGTGATACTACCTGTTTTAATAAAGTTTGAAAAGTCATGTTCTCCTTCAAATAGTTTAAGTGCCTCTTCCAATAATAGAGAATCAAAAATTGGATAATGAGAGATATGATTTTTTTCAAAAATTGAAGGAGTTGTACTTTTAAAAATATAACGATAGAGTCTTTTTTTAGCTGAAAATCTTGAGTGAAAATTTTTTTCAACCACAGATATATGTTTAAATGAGATATTTTTTAGTTTTTGGTTAAGTACCCGTTTCAGTTGCTCTAAGTCTGTCCAAAATTCAGGAAGTTCAAAATCAATAACTTGACCGGTTGCATGTACCCCCGCATCTGTTCGACCACTACCTCGAATTTCATTATAAATACCAATTGAGTTTAATGCTTCTTCTATGGCAGTTGTTATGGTATTTTTGGTAGATGTTTGCTTTTGAAATCCTTTAAAATATCCACCATCATAAGCGATAATAGCCTTTACACGCATTTAGAAGTACCTTGAAACATAATGTTTAAAAAGCAAACGTCCAAATATGTAAATACCAATGATAGCACCAAGGGTGAGATAGTAGTTTCCCTGCTTCTCTAAAATGGTTGCTGTTGCATAAAGACCAATGGTTGTTAACCCTAAAATAGGATAAGCATAATTCTTCTGATATCGAGGATTAATAATAGAAAAAGACCCAACAATATAAAGTCCAATCATGGGTAAAAGACTTAAAAAGATAAAGAATAAAATTCTACCTTTTCTTTTGGGAATCATAGAAAGTTTAACCCAGTATGCAACAATGCTATTGTAGGTAAAGGGAGGGGCATTGAGATTTTGAAAAACTTGCATTTTTTCATAATCTATTTTTTTAAGTGTTTCATCGCTAAATGTATAACCTGAACCATTTTCGAGGGTTAAGGTAACAATAGAGTTTTTATTTTTAATGTCTGCTTTTTTGGCTATAAAAAGTTGGTCACTGTTCTCTTTATCAATGTTATAGATAACAATGTTATTCATACTGTCACCAGTTTTACTTTCAACATAAACAAAAAGATTACCAAATTTTTGTCCCAATTTTGATGGGCTTATGTTTACTTGAGCTTGAGCAGCTTTTTGTTGTTTAAAAGCATTAAATTGTTGTTTTGTTTTGGGCATTAGCCCCAATGATAAAATAAGTAAGACAATAGAAAAAAGTGTCGCAATTAAAAAAAATTGACGCATAATACCTTTAGCTTGTGTTCCCAGTGAAAAGAGTGCAATGAGTTCATTATCATTGGAAAGTCGAAGTAGAGTCGTGGCAATGGCAACTAAAAATGAGATGGGTAAGGTATAAAAAAGTATAAAAGGTAAGTTATAAGAAAAAAGGGTCATCATTTCAACAAAGTTGATTTTTATTGAAGCTGTTAATGCTGAGATTTTAATCAGAAAGACCAATGACCCTATAAAAAATAGGGGCAAAAAAAGGGTCAAAAAAGATTTGGTAAAATTTTGTGACAGATAAGCTGATAACGATGTTTTCTGTACTTTAGCCATAAATTATGAAATCCACAAACGTTTGAACTTGGGTATCAAAAATATAGACAATAAAGGTAGCGATGGCTAGAAATGGAACAAATGGAACCATTTTGTCTTTAGCCAATAAGGATGGAGCCAATGCCAAGATAGCGGATAAAAAGAGTGCATAAAAAAAGTTTGGAAATCCAAGTAAAGCACCCATCGTTCCTGCAACAATAATATCTCCTTCACCCATGGCTTCTTTGTTTAAAAAATAACTCAAATAAAAACGTAAAAGTGTTAACCCTCCGGCTGCAATAAGTGCATCATGTAATGAGGTTAGAACGTTGGGTGAAATAACAGCCAATGCTAAAGCCAAAAGATTAAGACTATCAGGAATTTCCATATATTTAAAGTCTATCATGACCAATGCTAAAAGTAATGCAAAAACCACAAAAACAACAGGCATGTACCATGTTAAGCCAAGTTTATAAAAAAGCGCAACAGCAATAAGACCGGTGGTTAGTTCTATAAGTGGGTATTGTATGGCAATTTTGTCTGAACAAAAACCACATTTTCCTCGTAAAAACAACCATGAGAAAATGGGAACATTATGATACCACTTCAATGGGGTTTGACAAGATTGGCATTTAGATGCAGGATAGGCAATGTTTTCTCCATTGGGAATTCTATAAATGAGTACGTTCAAAAATGAACCAATTAAAATACCAAAAATAAAAACGGTAATAGCCAAGTATAGTTCTATCATTAAACACCTCCAAAGCGTCGATTACGATTAATATATTGATTGATGATTTTATCAAGTTCTTCCGTTGTAAAATCGGGCCAAAGTGTTTCGGTAAAGAAAAACTCGGAGTAACTTAATTGCCAAAGTAAAAAGTTAGAAAGTCTCTGTTCTCCACTGGTACGAACCATAAGGTCTATGTCAATGTAGGGGGTATTGAGTTCATTTCCTAATGATTCTTCGGTAATTTCTTCATCTCTATTAGCCAGACGGGTGGCTGCTTTGGCAATCTCTTCACGAGAACCATAGTTGAGTGCCAATATTTGTGTTACATTGGTATGATGAGCCGTTTGCTCTTTTATGTCAGCAATTGTTTTTTGTAGTTTTTTAGAAAAACCCTCTATATTGCCTACAGTTTCAAATCGTGCACCAAATTTATGATAGGTTTCTAGCTCTTTTTTTAGCCAACTATCTAAAAGTTTCATTAGAAACTCAACTTCATATTTAGGACGTTTCCAATTCTCTGTACTAAAAGCATAGAGTGTAACTGTCTCCATCGTAGGATGTTCTGCACAATAACGTGTAATATTACGTATTACATCAGCACCTTTTTCATGCCCTTTTGTGCGTATTAAACCTTTTTCTTTTGCCCATCTTCCATTGCCATCCATGATGATAGCAAGATGGGTAAGCTTATTCTCTTTCCCCATTGATCTAACTCTCTTTATATATTATTAATTTTTAGATAGCGTTAAGTTTTTACTTTCATCAAGTATTTTAAATGAAAGTGCTAATTTATCTGCTTCCCCTAAATTAACAGAGGACTCTTCTGAAATAAAAGTGATGGCATTGGTTGATGTTCCAAAACTATTACTATCTTTCAAAAGATTATAGCAGACTCCGTCCACGCCTTTGTTTAGTATAAGGGATTTTGCATTGTCAAATCCTTTTTCTGAATCCATTTCTGCTTTAAATCCAACAGTAGTTATACCATCTTTGTTAATAGAAGTTAAGATGTCAGGATTTTGCTTGAGCTCAATTTTCCACTCATCCCCAATATCACTTTTTTTCATTTTACCTACTTGAGGAAATTTGGGTGTGAAATCAGAAACTGCAGCTGCCATAAAAAGATAAGGTCGTTTTTGTATAAGGTGAATCGGTTCTGAACTGTTCATAGTGGCACGACTCATTTTCCCTTTTTTTGCGACACGAACAGCGTCAATAGTATACTCTAACATCTCTTCCGCATCTTCAACATCAATCGTATAAATTTCTGATGGTATTTCACGGTGCTCTTTGGTACTAATAAGACAGACATCCGCACCTTTTAAATAGAGTGCCGTAGCAAGAGCATTTGCCATTTTCCCAGAAGAGAAGTTAGAGAGGTAACGTACCTCATCTATTTTTTCACGCGTTCCACCACCTGTAACTACTATCTTTCTATCTTTCCAAAAATCTTCCTCTAATAGGGCTTTCGTGGTCTGATAAAAAATTTCTATGGGTTCAGCTAAAGCACCATTTCCTTCATCACCACAGGCTAAAAGTTTTGATTGTGAGTTAATAATAGTTACTTCATTAACAGCCAACATTTTAAGAGAGCCAACAGTGTAATGGCTCTCAACCATGTTGGTATTGGCAGCGGGGGCAATGAGTAGGGGTTTGTCAAATGCCAATGCTGTTTGAAGTAAAATATTATCGGCAATACCTTTGCTTAGTTTGTTGATGCTATTGGCAGTTATAGGTGCTATGACAAAAACGTCACATTTTTTACCTATTTCTATATGGTTAAGTTCAGATGCCCATGACTCTGTAGTTTCTGTTAAAACAGGGTTTCGTGTAAGTGCTTCAAAGGTAAGGGCAGAGACAAAACGTTCAGCAGAAGCTGTCATAACCACATGAACTGAAGCTCCAGCCTTAATGAATAGTCGTGCTAAATCACACGCTTTATACGCAGAGATACTTCCTGTTACTCCTAAAAGCACGGTTTTATTGGTTAAATTTATTTGCATTATTTAGACTCACTTTTTTCTATAATTAAAGTTATTTTATTGAGTTTTGCTGTGGGTTAGATGAAATGGTTAAAAGAATATAGATTCAAATAAAGGTTGGGAGTTTGTAGGTCGGGGTATCTTCTCCCCGACAATAATTTATCTATCCTATTTCCCAAAAAACTTATAAAAGAACCCAGCAATGGTTTTTTGAGGAGTTCGTGTCAATGCCAATGAACCCTTTGCTACATCTTTAGTCAATGTTGTTCCTGCGGCTATCATAACATCGTCTTCTATGGTAACAGGGGCTACCAGTTGACAGTCCGAACCAACAAATACATTTTTTCCAATGGTGGTTTTATATTTGTTTTTTCCATCGTAGTTACAGGTAATCACACCCGCACCGATGTTAGAA
>Ga0256826_1002459_pt1 | contig 11272 bp, 8 predicted proteins | sample CV79metaG_FD_185975 | JGI IMG/M metagenome (GOLD analysis project Ga0256826, IMG submission 185975) | Hydrothermal vent microbial communities from East Pacific Rise, Pacific Ocean - CV79 | ecosystem: Environmental > Aquatic > Marine > Hydrothermal vents | place: Pacific Ocean: East Pacific Rise... | reverse complement strand
ACCATCTCATCTGGTAAGTTTTTACTTGCAATAGAATCATAATGAAACTGTTTAATTAATCTTCTATAGTTCTTCTTTACAACATCAAACTCATCTGTACTTTTCGACTCGAGAGTCTCATAATATTTATCTAGTGAATTAAAATGTGTTTGAAATGAGCTTGACTGCCCAGAGTAACTTCTATTTTGAAACCTCTCTTTTCTCTGTTCAACATAGGTTTTACCATATATAATAGTAAGTCCTATAACTAAAAAAAAGTTAAAAGGGAAAAAGAGAATTCTTGGAGCAAATATAAGTAATAATATACCAATGATAATGGTCCCAAAACAGACTCCAAGCCATAAAAACTCTAGAAATGCCCCAAGAGCTATAACTGCTAAACCTAAAATTTTATTCATATATTTTTAAATCCTTATTTTTTATAATCAATTTAGTTTATAAGCTGATAATATGCTAATGATACTTAATTATCATACAAATTTGGTTAATAAGGTATTAGAATTTATTAACTCTAGTTTCTGTTTTTTTTTCATATTTTTTATAATATACTCACGCTTTGATGCACTACTTCTATCACCAGACTCTTCTACATATACTAATTCAACTGGTCTTCTCACTCTTGTATACTTTGCCCCTTTTGGAGAGCTATTGTGCTCTTGCACCCTTCTTTTCACATCTACAGTAATCCCTGTATAGAGTGTATTATCATTACACTGCAACATATAAACAAAATATGACATTATTCCTCCGTAGATATTTTTTAACTATATCACAGATATGTATAATTAACTATCTGTATCATTTTGTTACGAAATTATAGTAAATTATAATTTACTATTGTAAATAATAAAAAGTTATAATATAATCTCTATATTAAATTTATCACAAAATAATTATTTTTTCTTGATATAAAAGGAGTGAACATGGAAACTAAAACCATTATTATTGTTGAAGATGATGAGATTACAGCACTTAACCTTAACCTATCACTTCAAAAACATGGCTATGATATTTTAGCTGTTTGCGATAATGCTGCACAAGCAAAAAATAAAGTAGCCTCATTTCAGCCAGACATTGTGATAATAGATATATCACTCCAAGAGAGTAATGATGGAATTGAGTTAGCTAAGGTTATCCGTAACAAACATAATATTCCATTTATTTACTTAACTTCCTATAGTGACGATGACATTATTTCCCAAGCTAAACTTACTGAACCTTATGGTTATATAGTTAAACCATTTGACCCTAGCTCTCTGCATGCCACTATACAGATGGCACTCTTTAAGTATGAGATAGAAAATAGCCGTAAGGATGACATAGATTCACTCAAGGTAGACAAGCTTAACTTAGAGAAGCTTCTCTACTCTAAACGTGCTTCAGACAAGCCTATAGTCCCTTTTGGAAACTTATATCACTTGGACATAAGTATTTGTGAAACTTTCTACAAGGGTAAAAAGATAAAACTCACAAAAAAAGAGAATGCTTTTTTACGTCTACTTGTTGCACAACTAGGTTTAGTAGTCAGTTTTGAGCAAGCTATGAATTATGTTTGGGATGAGAGTGGTGCTACTGAGAATAGTGTAAGAACACTTGTTTGGCGCTTACGTAATAAACTTGAGACTGACATTATCAAAAATGCTTCAGGCATAGGTTACTACATAGAGGAGTAGCTTTTACCCTCTACTTTTAGAGTATCTCTATTTGATCTACTCTATTTTTTATCTCCATATATACTTTTTCATAGTTATACTTGCTATTTTCATTTTTTGCCATTTTTTCCATCTCACACGATGCATCTTGCAAAGATTCAATTCTAAAATTTCCACTCGAACCTTTAATGGCATGAGCACACAAGGCAATTTTTTTGTAATCTCTGTGTTTAATAGCATTTTGTAAATCATCCAAAGAGGTAGCCATTTTTTTAATAAAAAGTGTTAAAAGCATTAGAAGTTCATCACTGTTAAGCATTAGCTCTTTGGCTAATTTATCAGTATCCAAACCTTTAATAATACCTACTAGCTCTAAAGCATTGCTCCCTTCAAGTTTACTATCAGCAGAACTCACTTTTAAGTATGTTAAAAAGACTCTCTCAAGCTCTTTTAGAACAATAGGCTTCCCTAAAAAAGAGTCAAACCCACTCAGTAATCCTCGCTCTTTAGCACCTTTAATCACGTTGGCAGTAAGTGCAGAAACCGGAGTATGCTGCAGATGGTTTTTAAGTTCATACTCTAAAATCTTTCTTATAGCCACATTACCATCCATGACAGGCATCTGCTCATCCATTAAAATTAAATCATAACTATTTTCTTTATAAAACTCAACAGCCTTGTATCCATTTTCAACCAAATCATATGTAAGTCCATATTTTTTAAGCAGTATCTTTATGAGCTCTTGGTTTGCTTCATTATCTTCTGCTACAAGAATATGCCCTTGAAATTTTTGAGCAGATTTTTGTGAGTATGTGGCAGAAATTTCAGGGTAGAGTAGCTCTTCAAATACTGTATGAATTTTAGAGCAGTATATAGGAAAACTCATAGTACCAATATGAGAATACTTATCATATTCATCATAACGCTTACTCATAAGTGCTATAAACTTTTTATCAGAGTTTATAATCTCATTTTTAAATCGCTGTTTTATCTCTTCATGTACAAATATTGCAACATCAAAATCACACTCAAGGCTCTTAACAACAGTAATATCCATATTGAATATATTGGCATACTTTAAAAATGATTCATGCTGATAGAGCATCTCTCCATCAACATAAACAACCATTTTAAGCTTTTGAAAATTCTGAATATTGTCAAAAGTTTGGCACTGAGCAGTATGTACATCTACTGGAATTTCCATCCAAAATATACTCCCCTCACCTAACTCTGAACGTACTCCAACATGTCCACCCATATGCTCTGTTAACTGATGACAAATTGAGAGTCCAAGTCCTGTTCCATCGTAATTACTAAGTTCACTATATTGTGCCTGAGCAAATGCTGTAAAAATATTATGTATATCTTTTTCATCTATTCCAATACCACTATCTTCAACACTAATCTTAAGCATTTTATTTTCACAACTAGCAGATACACTTATTACACCACCACTTGGAGTAAACTTAATTGCATTACTCAAAAAGTTAGAAAGAATCTGTTTAATTCTTAGAGCATCTGCGAATAACTCTTTTGGAATGTTAGGATCTATAAAAGAGACTATAGTTATATCTTTGTTATTTGCACTAGCGACAAACAATTCCATAGTATGACTAATCTCTTCATGAAGAGAAAATATTTTTGATTCAATAGTAAACTCACCACTTCTAAGTTTTGAAAAGTCTAAAATATCGTTAATAATACTTAGTAAGTTTTCACCACTGCTTAAAATAATATCCAAGTACTCTCTATGCTTTTTAGATATATCTTCAGCTATAAGTAAATTTACAAAGCCCAAAATAGCATTTAAAGGGGTTCTAATCTCATGTGACATATTGGATAAAAAGTACTCTTTTGCTTGAGAGGCCTTTAGTGCTTCAGCTCTTGCATCAATAAGTTTTGTCACATCATAAGCAACCGACATATACTCAGTCTCGTTATCATGGGGATCATTAATTTTTACAATAGTAGCATCCATATAGTAGTAGAGACCATTTTTCTTTTTATTTTTTATTGTACCTTGGTATATATTATTCTCTTTAAGCTCTTTCCATATTGCTTCTTGTTCCTCTTTAGTTACATCTTCATGGTTCATAAATGTATACTTTCTACCTAGTATCTCCGACTCACTAGATTCACAGAGACTTAAGAGTTTATCATTAACATAAGTAATATTTCCATTCATATCTGTTTTAGAGATAAGAGCACTTGCATCAAGTGCTTTTTTATACTCACTTAGAAGCTTTACACTTCTGTTAATCTCTTGCTCTTTTTGAAAAATAGTATCTGTATAGTATTTTAAAATACCTCTAAAGTTTTTGTCAAATACATAGGAAATCTCACCAAATAATGCTTTTGAGTTTAGATTAGCATCGTAAGAAAAATCAACCATAGCACGTCTAAAGTGACTACATATTTCAAAAAGCTCATCTGCACTCACTTCTCTATCTTTTAAGTACGCTAAAAGACTCTGCATAATCGGGCAATTCCCTATCTCTGTCTCTCCTGCAATAACACCCATAAAGTAGTCAAACACACCACCAGCATAATCATTTATAAAAGTATCAGGTTCAATTTTATGTCGAATTAAAATCTCCCGTGGAGAATCAAATGCTATCCACTCTCGAAGTATCTTAGATTTAGAATCTTTGAACTCTTCTTGAGAAGCAATAAGAAAAGGTATTTTTAGAAACATTTTTTCTCCTAAATAGTTATATTAAAAAAAATGAGAGCAGTGTTAGGGCAGTAAGTTTTATAATTGAAATTACTGCAGTGCCTATTATATTGCCACTTTGACAACTTATACAAGATGTGTAAAGTTTCGCTTCATAATGTGCATAAAAAAAGTAAATAATAATAATAGTAAGTGATGCTAGTGCGAGGTATGACTGATAGTGCCAAATCTCTGCTAAGGTCTCTTCTGCACTTATAAAAAATGAAGTAAAGAGAACGAGAACCATAATAATAAGAGAAATATTAAAAGCTTTTGCTACATAGTCACGTTTAAAAGTTGTAGGACAACTATCTGCGGCTACTGCAAAATCTGCACCAAATTCTAGTTTTTGCTCAAATACATTTTTCTCTTCTTTAGAGAGTTTTGACAAAAAGTTAGAGCCAAAAGTATAGTCAATTTTTCGCTGGAGTAAAACACTAAACTCACCCTCTGCTTTGAGTGAAAGTTGTTCCATCTCTCTATTTTGGTATATAAGACTTATTTTATCATGTCGTGTTACTGAAGCACTAAGACCAGGAAAATAAGCTGTTGTTTCAGTTGTTGTAATTTTACCACTTGTACTGAGTAGCCTAGGATTAATTAACTCCAAAAAACTACCATCATCTTTTTTTATGACCACTAGATTATAATAACTGCCTATCTGAAAAGCCGCTAAACCAGGAAAATTATACTCATTTATAGTATCTTTGAGATCTTCTAAAATTATTTCTATCTCTTCATTGAAAACACGTACATCCGTAGAATACTCTGCACTTGGAGGTGTTGGATATTGGATTATTTCTTTAAGCATATAAATAACCTTTTAAAAATTATGATTGGTTTGGTTGTTGAGGCACTCGCTCTAGTAAAACATAGAGCGAGAAAATTGAGTTAGTGGCTTTTACCAACTACTACGAGCATTTTTATATTTATCGCGATAAATCTGATAAATTGAAAAATCACACAAGTTCTTAGTTTCTTTTGAAACGAACCTGGAGTCATTGTTGTAAAGTTTTGGCTATATGCCTTAATATGTTTCTCATCATGTAATGCCATAATTATTTTCCTTATAATTTATTTTATAAATTTGAGGGAGTTTCTCCCTCATTAATTGCTCTAATCTCTATTCAGGGATAAGAGTCCAACCTGGTTTAAGCTCAGCTTTCCAGATAAATAGGTGGTGAAGGATATGTTTAATCCAGTGTCCCGCAAGACCGATTTCACCAAATGTATACTCAACATCACGACCTGTTCCTGGATATTTCTCAAAGTCAGGAACAACAGGATAAATTGTCATTGCAGCAGCAGTACCACTAAATAGACCTTTACCAGCAGAAGCAACACAAGCTGCACCCATATTAGCCATAGAAGCTTCATGTAATGGAGCATCTTCGCCTTTTAACATTCTGTCACAGATTGAGTGTGCAACAGCTTTACCGATGATACCTGAAGGCATACCCGTTCTTGGAGGAGTTGGTCCAATTGGAGTTCCGTTTGGTGATTTCATTGGTTTAGAAATTGGATGTGGAGGAGCAAATGCGATACCACAAGCAAACATATTTGAGTATGTTGGATTTTGGTAAGTTGAAGGCCAATCAGATGCTTTCCAGTTCTCATAAGCACCAGCACCGTAGTTAGCATCAACTTTTAAGAAACCATTTGGAGCAAAAATAGTATCTGTAATATCAGAACCATCTTTACCGTAAGCTTTAATACCAACACCAGCGAATGGTGGAATTAACATTGAAAAGTCAAAATCTTCTTCACCCATTTCACCATCGAGAAGCTCATAATGAACTTTTCCAGCTTCAACTTTATTTACATGAGCACCAATAATCCAAGGAATACCACGTTCAGTAAAAAGAGACTCAGCAAAGATTTTTGAACTAACAGCAAATCCCATAGATTTCATGTGAAGTCCACCAACACCGAAGTCACCTAAGAAAGACTCATTAGAAATCCACTTGATGTCTGCCATATCACGAACACCAGCTTTATTTATCTCATGTTCAATATTGAAAATGTACTCAAATGCAGCACCTTGACATGTACACATACCATGACCTGTACCAATTAAGATTCTCTGACGTTCGCCAGCTTTCATCTTTTCAATTACTTTGTCAAGCTCATGAGCAGCATGCTCTGCATGATCTGCTGTACATACTGAAACAGTGTGCTCACCAAGGTTACTACCTTCACCAAGACCTTCTGTTGCACCAAAATTAAGTTTTGGTCCAGTTGCATTGATTACATAATCGTACTCAACATCTTCACTCTCTCCAGCTCTATCTGGTGATGTATGCTCAATTGTAACAAAAGGCTTCTCACTCGCTTCACTTCCCTCAGGATTTAAAGAGACCGCTTTTGCTTGCTTGTATGTAATTCCAGCTTTTTTATAAACTGGAGCTAAGTCAAAAGTAACTTCTTCTTTAGTCATTTGACCAACACCAACCCAAATATTTGATGGAATCCAGTTCCATTTTGCATTTGGAGTTACAACGATAACCTCATGCCCATTACCTAACCATTTTGCTGCGAAAGTAGCTGCAGTATGACCTGAAACCCCTCCACCTAAAACAACTAATCTTGCCATTATTCTTCCTCATTTTTAGTTCTACAAAAACTTTATCACAAGTGTATCACAAAATTATCACAAAGAATTATTAATTTTTAAATAATTTTTATACTCTGAAGTTATGTAAGAATAAAATCCCTATAAATAGGGCTTTTAAGATTTAATTTCATCTAAATTATGTGATTTTTAAAATTTTACCAATAATCTCATAAACATTTTTTGAAAGAGAGTGTGTAGAAATTACACGGTCTAACTCTTGCTTCATCAATATTTTATTTTTTTGGTTTAATTTTTCATAAATTTTGAATGCACCTGCAAGACCTGAAGCCATCTGTGCATTGATTTTATCTATCTCAATAATTTTGTCTGCTACAAAAGCATACCCATGTCCATCTTTAGCATGAAAATATTTGTAGTTTCTTGCAAAAACACCAATAAGTGAACGTACTAGATTTGGTACTTTTTCATCATATACATCATTACTTTGCAATGATATAACTCTATCGAGTGTTCCACTACGTTCAGATGCAGATAGAATAGAAAAGTATTTATTCATAACTAAAGTATCATCTTTATATTTTGTATAAAAATCAGCTAAAGCAACCTCAGCCAACTCTGCTGATGAATTTTCAAGTATATCTAATGCTACTACTCTATCAGTCATTGTAAGAGACTCTCTATACTGTTTATTTACTAGAGTTAATACATCATTTGTTCCTAGAGCAGAAAGCAATTGTAAACAGCGATTTTTAAGTGCTCTTTCTCCCATACTTTGAGAGTCTATTTTTGTATTGAGTGGTTTATGGTTTGTAATGTAAATTTCTAGAAGCTTCTCTTTGTAGCATTGTGCTAAATGGTAAGATAATTTCTCTTTTACCTCATATATAGGTTCAAAGTCAACTTCACTCTGTCTCTGCATAAGTGTTGAGACCGTAGGGAGTTCTAAAAGAAGTGCTTTATAAGACAGATCTACCTCTAAATCTAAAAGATTTCCAAAGGCTGTAACAAACTCTTTATTTATAGCTTGATTCTTCATCATTAACTCTAATGTCTCAACCCCAAAAGATTGTGCTGTTTCATACTTAATAAAACTGTTACTATCATGCTTCATTAGAAATGCAAAATCACTCTGCTCTTGTTCTATTATTATAGGGGCAGAAAAATCACGGTTTATGGAGAGTGTAGGTTTTGCATTAAGATCTTCAAAAACAAACTCTTCACTCTCTTTTGAGATTCTAAGGGTTTTCTCTAAAATATCTTCCCCATCTGCACTTAAAAGAGCCATCTTCAGAGGAAAATAGTATGGCACTTGAGAAGAACCATCTACCGCATTAGGAATTTTTTGCGTTAAAGTAAGTCTATAAGTACCTTTTTCATAACTCTCTTGAACTTGAAGTGTTGGTGTACCCGACTGATGGTACCAAGTCTCAAATGCACTCAAGTCAATACCACTCGCCGTACTCATAGCCCAAAGGAAGTCTTTTGTAGTTACCGCTTGTCCATCAAAAGTTTCAAAGTACAAATCAGTTGCTTTTCTATAGTTTTCCTCTCCTAAAAGAGTGTGAATCATACGAATAACCTCAGCACCTTTCTCATAAACAGTAGAGGTATAAAAGTTATTCATAGATATATAAGACTCTGGCTGAATTGGATGAGCTGTGGGAGAAGAATCCTCCACAAACTGACGTTCACGAAGTGCCTTTACATCTTCTATTCGTTGCACAGCCGCGGAGTTTAAGTCTGCAGAAAAGCACTGGTCACGAAAAACAGTAAGCCCCTCTTTAAGTGTAAGCTGAAACCAGTCACGACAAGTAATACGATTCCCCGTCCAGTTATGAAAGTATTCATGAGCAATCACAGACTCAATACCCATAAAGTTAGCATCACTGGCCGTATCTTCATCTGCTAAAACATAGTGCGAGTTAAAAATATTGAGTCCTTTATTCTCCATTGCACCCATATTAAAACTATCTACTGCTACTATATTATAGATTTCTAAGTCATATTCACGACCATATTTCTCTTCATCCCAAATCATTGATTTTTTTAATGAAGTCATTGCATGGGTACATTTAGACTCATTACCTAAGTCACAGTATATGTTAAGTTCCACTCGCTCACCACTAGCAGTTTTAAACTCATCATTTACAACTCCTAAATCCCCTGCAACAAGCGCAAAAAGGTATGCAGGCTTTGGATGTGGGTCTTCCCACGTTACACCGTGACGAGCATCAAAACTATCATGACACTGACGTTTGTTACCATTGCTCAGCAGAACTGGGTAGCTCTCTTTCTCTGCAATCACAGTAGTTCTAAAGACGGACATAACATCGGGACGGTCTAAATAGGGAGTGATACGACGAAAACCCTCTGGCTCATTTTGTGTACAGAAAATTGAACCAGATTTGTAAAGACCTTCTAGTTCGGTATTGTTTTGAGGGTATATTTTGTTAATTATTTTAAGGCTAAACGTGGCTGGCACATCAAAAATTGTAAGTTTTTCTTCTTTATATGTATAACATGGTTCACTCAGTTGCAAGTCATTGAGCCATAACTCTTGAAGCTCAAGGTCGATACTATCAAGCACTATGTTTTGAGCCGAGGCATCTTCCTTGCTTATTTTCATAGAGTTTGTAACAGTTGTGTACTCTTCATAGAGGTCAAAAACCAAATCAACATTCTCTATACTAAAGGCAGGTTTTACATAATCTTTTAAAAATATCGCTTTCATTTGGCTCATACTATCTCTCACTATTTTTTGCAAATGATAGCAGAGTAAATTAATGCGGGGCTTAACAACTTTTTAGGAACTCAATCCCACGTTAAGAAGCCAATCAATACTATCTAACATTATTCTAAGAGAATTATTGTAAAATACTGCCATTATTTTACAAGGCAATTTTATGAGCATATACAGAGAGTACGACATACGTGGGATTTATGAGAAAGAGTTAAATGAGCAGAGTGTTACAAGAATCGGATTTGTTCTGGCTTCTAAAATAGAAGGCGAGTATGTAGCGGTTGGTTACGATGCACGTTCACACTCCCCTATCCTCTTTGAGTACCTTGTAGCTGGGCTTAATGCTGGTGGGAAAAAAGTTCTTGGCATGGGACTAGTACCTACTCCAGTAAACTACTTCACAAACTACCAAGAGTGGGATGGTATTACACCTTCTGCTTCTGTTATGATTACAGGTTCACACAACCCAAGTGAGTACAATGGTTTTAAGATTACTGTAGACAAAGCTCCATTTTTCAGTGAAGACATCTATGCTCTTGGTCGTGAGTGCGAGGCTATGGACTCCATTCCAAAACCGGAAAAAAGAGATGTGACAGAGATAGATGCAGTCACAAGATATGTAGACTTTTTAGTAAGTGAATTCCAACACCTTAAAGGGATGGATACAAAAATTGTTTATGACTGTGGAAATGGTGTTGCTGGTGTAGTTACGGAAGATATTTTCAAAGCGTTAGAGTTTAAAAGTAAGGGGATTTATGTAGACCCTGATGGAACTTTTCCAAACCATCACCCAGACCCAAGTGAAGAGCACAACCTTGTTGATGTTAAAAAACTTTTAGCGGCTGAGGGAGATATCGCTTTTGCTTACGATGGTGATGCTGACCGTATTGCAGTTTTAACTCATAAAAACAACATTAAGGGCGATATGATGGCTCTTTTATACTCTATGAAAATGGACAAACCAACTGTAGTTGGCGAGGTTAAATGTTCACAAGTAATGTACGATGAGCTTACTCGTCGTGGCTGTAATGCAGTAATGTACAAAACAGGTCACTCAAACCTCAAAGTAAAAATGAAAGAGATAGATGCAGACTTAGCATGTGAAGTAAGTGGTCATGTCTTTTTCAAAAACCGTTATTTTGGTTACGATGATGCTATCTATGCAACACTTCGTATGTTAGAGCTTATCCACGATGGGATTGACTTAGATGCAGAGCTTGCAAAACTTCCAGTTGTCTACTCAACGGAAGAGTTAAAAGTAAAAACAACAGAAGATGAGAAGTTTAAAATTATTGCAAAAGTAAAAGAGCTTTTAAAAAATCCTCCTGCTTCATTTCCAACTATCAAAGATATCATCGATGTAGATGGTGTGCGTATCAACTTTGAAAATGGTTGGGGTTTAGTTAGAGCTTCAAACACAACACCTGTTCTTGTAACTCGTTTTGAGTCAACCGATGAAAACGAGGCAAAAGTGTACGAAAAAGCGATTAACGATTTAATTGCAGAGGCTCAGAACTCTTTATAATCACATTACCCTTATTTAGGTATAATTTTCTTAGAAAAACTATACTCTATTTAAGGAAATTCTCTTG
>Ga0256826_1002458_pt1 | contig 11273 bp, 10 predicted proteins | sample CV79metaG_FD_185975 | JGI IMG/M metagenome (GOLD analysis project Ga0256826, IMG submission 185975) | Hydrothermal vent microbial communities from East Pacific Rise, Pacific Ocean - CV79 | ecosystem: Environmental > Aquatic > Marine > Hydrothermal vents | place: Pacific Ocean: East Pacific Rise... | reverse complement strand
CAAATTGAGGAAATTCTCAAAACAGGTTCTTATAAAACTCCTAAATTTTCAGAAAAATATGAAAAAGTTCAAATTGAACTTTTATGTCTAAATAATGCTATTGAAAATCTTAAAGTCAATGAAGCCTCAAAAATTCTGATGACTGAAACTCTTTACAGAGATTTAGGTGTAAATACAAATTATCTTCCAAAATATTCTGATGAAAATCATTCAGTTTCTCTATCATCTCTTTTGAAAAAATTTGATGTTGGAATCTCTGCAAACAAATTTAACAAACTGCTAATTGAAAAAGGGATTTTAGAAATTCTAACTCGTAAATCTTCAAAAACTAAAGAGAATGAGAAAGGTGAAAAAACTCCAATTTACAAAGAGTTCAAATCTTTAACTAAAAAAGGTGAAGAATTTGGTAAAAATAAAGTTTCAACTCAAAACCAACTTCAAACTCAACCCCACTATTTTGAGGATAAATTTCAGGAGCTTTTGGAAATAATTCAAATTCAGAAAACACTTTTTTAATATTTAGAACTCTAAAAGAAGATAGTATTGTCAAGCTAGATTGTGGAAATAATAGTTCATTATCTAGCTTGTTTCAAATACTTTGAATTATATTTAAAGTAAATTAAACCTCATCACTTTTCCATCTTTTTTGATTAATTAGTAGAATCGCCTTACTGTTATAAGCAACTTTATTTAAAAGTTTTTGGTGGTTATTATTTTTCAGTCGGTTATTAAATATTTTTAAAATACTTAACCGATTCAAGTTTTCTAGCTCTTGAGGAATCTCTTTCAATTTATTATTTTGAAGATGCAATCGGTGTAGATTTACAAGATTTCCTATCTCTTTTGGAATTGATTCAAGTCGATTGTTATGAAGAAATAGCTCTTTTAATTGAGTTAAATTTCCAATCTCTTTTGGAATTGATTTTAACTGGTTGCCCCATAATTTTAATCGAATAAGTTTTGAAAAATTTCCAATATTTGGTGAAATTTCTTCAATTTGATTATCCAATAAATTTAGTTTAGTTAAATTTGTCAAACTCCATATTTCAGCAGGAATAATTTTTAACTGATTATTACTTAATTTTAAAGAGTTAAGTTTTTTCAAGTTTCCGATCTCTTTTGGGATCGTTGTTAATCTATTTGTGCTTAATTTTAATAAAGTTAAATTTTTCAAAGCCCCTATTTCTGACGGAATCTCTTTTAATCTGTTTTGATACAGGTCAAGTTCCTCTAAATTTATTAGATTTGAGATCTCTATTGGAATAGATTCTAATAGATTTTTGTTCAGGTATATAACTTTTAATTTTCTAAGCTGACCAATCTCTTTTGGGATAGTTTTAAACCTATTATTATTCAAAATAAGGGTTGTCAAATTCTTTAGATTTCCTATCTCTTTCGGAATAGATTCAAGATGTTGATTACTTAAATTCAGTATATCAATATTTAAGAGTTCATCTCTCTCTCTCGGAATGATGTGTTCAGAAATCATATTAAAATCAGCCCATTTAAAAAGCTTTTCGATCCAACCGTCATAAGTTTTAATAGTTTGTGAAGCTGAAGTTTTTAAAACTCTATTTGTAATATGCATCATTTTTCTAGTTTTTAATAGAGTTAAATCTTTTTTTTGAACAGTTAAATTTTTATCCATTTTTACCCCTTTAAAGGTTTGATAATAAAATCCAAATCTTTGAATTTGTATCTATCTTTATGTTTAATATCGATTTTTAGATTTTTCCATATTTTGGAATTTATAACTTTTTCACTGCCGATATAGAGTGTTTTGATGATTTGATAATCAGTGCTTCTTTTTATAACATCTTGAATTTTCTTGATATTAAAGTTATATTTAATCTGCAAAAACTTTAAAATAACTGTGTGCGAAATAGCGATATAATCAAGATCATAGTTATTTAACTTTTCATGAATCAGCTCAATATCTTCTAAATATATATCTTTTGTCGTCCAATTTTTACATTGTATCAAATTAATTGTTTTATATTGATCAGAAATTGAGATTAAATCTACACCTTGATCTTCATAACTTCGGATAAAACCGTTATATATAACAAGCTCCTCTCTTTTTTCATACTCTTTGCCAATAAATTTTTCATAAATAGAACCCCCCTTTATTCTATGTAAATTTTGAATCTCTTTTTCTAAAATTTCCTGCTCTTTTTCAAAATATTGTTGCCATAAAATTGGATTTGAAGCAACCCCAAAAAAATCTTCATCATCTCTTAAACTTTGCAGATATTCTCTAGTTTCATCAACTCTATCTTGAAATTTTGTAATTTTCAACTTTAATAGATCTTTATCTGTTAAAGTTGTAAAGTTAGAATCACTTAAAAGATGTTCGTAAATATCGATAACACCCTGTAAATTATTTACGGAATAGGCATAATTTAAATTTTTGGTTATCTCAACAGCTTCAACTCTATTGTTAATTGAAACTATATCGGGGTGACAAATTTTCATACTTTTTTTATAAACACTCCTCAACTCATTTAACTCATCTTTAGTTAGGTCAGCATAAATATCATTTTCATTTATAGAATCCCAATCATCTTCAGTTAAAATATCTTCATAATTTTCAACATCTTCATTATGCTGATTTTCCAAATCTTTATTTTCTAACTCATTTTTAGCTTTTTCAAAGTCTGCTTTTTTTAAGTTAAGTTGATGTTCTTTCTCCTCAAGCTGTTGCTGAATCTCTAAATACTCTTTTTTAACTTTAAGATACTCATTACTAGAATTGATTAAACACTTAAGTTTCTGTTCTATCTCAATCTTTTGGGATTCTAACTCCTGAAAAACAACCTTTAAAAATTGATATTCAGACCTAGATTTTTCAAACATATCTCTATTTTTAGAGATTTTTTGATATGAGATCTCCTTTTTTAGATATAGCATCTGCTGAATAAACTCACCTAACTTCTGGTTGTATAGATAACTAAAACGATTTGTATTCTCTTTATACTGAACTTTTATCTCTTCTAAAGTTTGTAGCTCTAACTTTTTATTTTGCAACTCAATATTTAAAACCTTAATTTCACTATCTTGATATATGACTAAATTATAAATTTTTTCCAAACTCTCTCCATTAAATTTACTATAAAGTCATATTTTATCAGGTTTTAAAAAGAGAGATGATAGAGTTATGCAAACTGTTTTTAGAGGTAAGAGATTCTTACCAATTATATAAATTAAATTTAAATATTTTCTACTTTATTTGATGGAATTCACTATTTTCAAGCTTATAGACTTTATCACATCGAAAGGCTAATTTTTCATCATGAGTCACTAAAACCATTCCAGCTTTTTTTGTTTTGATATATTCAAATAGAATATTTACAACATCTAAAGCAGATTTTCCATCTAAATTTCCAGTCGGTTCATCAGCAAAAATAATTTTAGGTTGTTTTGTTAAAACCCGAGCGATAGATACTCTCTGCTGTTGTCCGCCTGAAAGTTGAGTTACTTTTTGATTTAAGTTTTGATCAATTCCAAATTTTTTAAATAGTTCAAAATCCAACTCTTTTCCAGATAAAATTGATGCCACCTCTAAATTTTCTTTAGCAGTAAAACCTTTAAAAAGATAATGAGATTGAAAAATAATACCAATATCAGTTCTACGAAAATTTTCTCTCTCTAGATCTGTTCTAGTTTGAAAATTTTTATTAAAATGAGATATTTCACCTTTTTGAGGTTGAATTACTCCTGCCAATATATTTAAAAGAGTTGATTTTCCACTTCCGCTAACTCCAATAATTGCAATAGTTTCAGTTGGTTTTAACTCTAAATCAATGTCAGTAAAAAGAGGATAATTAAAAGAGTGAGATATTTTTTTTGCAATTAACATAATATATTAAATTTTTCCATCTTTAATAAGTTGAGCGATCTCTTTTGCATGATATGAAATTATAATATCAGCTCCAGCTCGTTTAAAACTTATCATAGTTTCAATTAGAGTTCGTTCATAATCTATCAAGCCCATTTTTCCCGCAAATTTCAACATGGAATATTCACCTGAAACATTATAAACAGCTAAAGGTTTTGAAATATTTTGTTTAATCTCTTTAACAACATCAAGATATGCTAACACAGGTTTAACCATTAAAATATCAGCACCTTGTTTATCATCTTCAATAGATTCAAGAAGAGCTTCTCTCCCATTTGCTGGATTCATCTGATAACTTCGACGATCGCCAAAACTTGGAGAACTTTCAGCTACATCTCGAAAAGGTCCATAATATCCACTAGCAAATTTTGTTGAATAACTCATAATTGGAAGATTCTCATAACCGTTTGAATCTAAAGTTTTTCGAAGAATTTCTATAATTCCGTCCATCATTCCGGAGGGAGCAACCATATCAGCTCCAGCTTTTGCATGAACTAAAACCTGTTGTGCAGAAATTTTAAGAGTTGCATCATTATCAATTGTTGCAGTCTTATCTAAAACTCCACAATGTCCGTGGTCTGTATATTCGCAAAAGCATAAATCTGTAATTACAAACATATCTGGGTGGGCTTTTTTTATCTCTCGGACAGCTCTTCCAATAATTCCGCTATCACAAACTGAATCACTTCCGATACTATCTTTTGTTTCAGGAATTCCAAAGAGAATAATAGAGTATATTCCTAACTGTTTTAAGGTTTCACACTCCTTTACAACTTCATCAATTGAGAGTTGAAAAACATCAGGCATACTCTCAATTTCAACTCTAATATTTTCACCAAATTTTATAAAAAGAGGATATATAAAATCATCAACTCTTAGATGATTCTCTTGAACTAAATTTCGTAGTTTTGGATTAATTCGTAATCGTCTAAATCTTTCAAACACTTTTTTACCTTTGTTTTCAAAAATAGATTATAGCAAATGAAAATTTAGAGAAATTATCTTACAAAATATTTTTTATAGCTCTCCATCTTTCAGTCTTTTTTCATATTTCTCTTTATGATAACCATTAAGAATAAAAGTTAAAAACAGGATAAAAGCTCCCAAAACTATAATATCCAGTAACATATTAGTTAGTTTCCTCTTTACCAAATTTAACTAAAAAATCTTCAATGTCATAAAGCTTTCTATAACTATCTGTCATAATATGAACTAAAATATCTCCTAAATCTACAACAACCCAACCATCTGAAATTTCTACATTGACAAATGCCTCTTCAGGTTTAAGCTCTGTTTTCATAAAGTTTAAAAGTGCTTCATTATGTCGTTCCCCTAAACCTGTTGCAATTACCACAGCACTTACAAAATAATCTGTTTCTTCAAGGTTAAAAGATTCAATATCTTCAGCTTTATTTCTATCTAAAACATCTATAATTTTTGAAATTCTATTTTCCATTTTATTCCCTATTTTTAAATTGAAATTGTAGCGGAAACATAAATTTTAATTTATAGTAAAATTAGTTTTGCCAACCCTAAAAACACAAAGAATCCAAAAATATCAGTTGCAGTCGTTAGCAAAACTGTACTTCCAATTGCAGGATCAATTCCTATTTTTCTTAAAGTTAAAGGCACAACCGAACCAAAAAGTCCAGCTACAAATAGATTTATTATCATGGCAATTGCAATTACAACTCCAAGCATAAGATTGTCAAACCAAAAATATGTAATTATTGATATAAAGATTGCAAAAATCAAACCATTAATTAGAGATATTATCACCTCTCTCTTTATAACTTCCGATCCATAACCATTCTCAATTTCACCTAAAGCTAACTGTCGAACAACAATCGTTAAAGTTTGAGTTCCAGCATTTCCTCCCATTGAAGCAACTATTGGCATTAAAATCGCTAATGGAATTAAGGTTTGAAGAGTTGTATCAAACATAGAAATTACAAATGAGGCTAAAACTGCAGTTAAAAGATTTAATAAAAGCCAAGATGATCTAGTCTTAATAATCTCTTTTAGATTTTCATCTTCTTCAACATCTTCATCAACTCCTGCCATATTATAGACTTGTCCAGTAGCGATCCCAGAGATAAGATCATAAGCATCATCTGATGTTATTCTCCCAATCATCTGATTTTTATTGTCAAGTACAGGAATAACTTGTAAATTATATTCTTCAAATTTTTTACTTACAAGTTTAATATTATCAGTAGCTAAAACACTTACATCTTTATAATCTAATTTTTTTACTATCTCTGAAAATTTAATATTAAGATTTTGAATTAGAAGATTGTCAATTTTCATAGTTCCTAAAATTTTAAAACTTTCATCAACTATAAAAAGTTGATGTACTTCACCAAGTTCCCCTGCATTTTTTAACTCTTTTAACTTTTGAATCGCATCTGCAACTGTGTCTTTTGTAAATGTGTAGAAAAACTCTGTTTGCATCCAAGCCCCAGCCTGATTTTGCTCATATTTTAGAAGTAGATTTATCTCACTCTTATCATCGTCACTAAGAAGTGAAAGAACCTGTTCAACTTTTTTTTCACTTACACTTTTTATATCTTGAATTAGGTCGGTCGCATCATCAGATTCTAAACTATTTGTAGCTTCAGAAAGATCCTTTGATGAGAGAAACTCTATCGCCTCATTCTTTAATTTTTCAGGCAGTTCAAGAATCACTTCACCTATATATCTATTTTCTATTTTAGATATATGTCTAAAAAAACAATTTTTTTCTTTATGAAAACTATCTTTTAAAATAAAAGCGATCTCTGTCGAATGAAGATCTAAGCTATTTTGAGGTGAATTTAACCATATTTTAAAGGATACTTTTAACTCTTTTATATTTCTCATATTTCATAATCTTTATTAATAAAGTAGATAATCTTCTGAAAGCTCAAGCTCCTCTTTATCATCGCTATATTGAAATTGCTGATATTCCTGCTCATGTAATATAACCTGTTTTTCACTAAATATATAATCAACATCTATATCCTCATTCATCTGTTCATCTGCAATAATATCTCTATTTAATTGTAGATCATCTTGAGATGGAACTGGCTGAATTAGATCTATTTCAATATTTGTTAAAGTGGTTTCACATACTAGTTTTTCATACTTATATCTTTTGGTGACAAACCGACCGCTTTTAAAATCTTTAACTAATATCTCCATCTGTTCTTTATATTGATCGCGAGACTCTTTAAATTCTGTATGGTGAATACTCTTTTTTATATCTTTAAATTTAATTGAAACTACTGATTCAGGGTCTGTGGCAATTCCATCTTTATAAAGTCCAAAATGGAGATGAGGTCCAGTTGAAAGTCCAGTTGTTCCTACAAAACCGATATTTTGACCAATTTTAACTCTGTTTCCAACTTTTACACCTTTAGCAAATTTTTTCATGTGAGCATAGAGAGTTAAGTAACCACCTTTATGTTGAATCTTTACAAGATTTCCATAGCCTCTAGTTTTTGATGCAAAAACAATTTTTCCATCTCCTGCACTATAAATTGGAGTACCTCGTTTTGCTGCATAATCGATTCCAAGATGAGCACGATATTTTTTAAGAATTGGGTGCCATCTTTTTTTTGTAAAACGAGATGAAACTCTATAAGTTCCCTTTTTAACAGGTCTAACAAATTCATGTCTTTCAACATAATTGCCGTTTGCACTATAATTTTTAGATTTGTAGTTTATGACATATCGTTTTCTATTTCCAGTTTCTAACATAGCAATTTTAAGATTAACTCCACCAAAAGGGTAGCCGAGACGATATTTTCTTTTATAAAGCATCGCAACAATACTACCTTTATGAATATCTCTTTTAAAATTGATTCGATCTTTTAAAGTTTCAACAAAAAAACCAGCTAAAACAGAGGAGTTTGTGATTTTTTTTATATTGTTATAAACAGAACTACCTACAATATTTGTAACAAATTTTTTATTCTCTTCTTGAAATTCAATAGGAATATTTTCTAAAAAATACTTACCATTTAATTTATAGATATGAATTTGAAGTTCTTCACTCAAAGGGATTAGAACTTGTTGCAAATTTCCATTATTATCTTTTAAAATAAAATATCTACTTCTTGCTTGAATATCTTCAATCGCTTTTTTATCAGCATCATCTGCATTAAAATATAAGTTTCTAGGAAGTTTCTCTATCTCTAAAAACTTTAAAAAAGTTAAACCACTTTTCCATTTCTCTATTTTAACCGTAGAAGAGATAAGAAAAGTGGTACAAATCATTACAAAAACTAGAATCTTCAAATATAAACTACTCCGTAAATGCCCTATTTAAAGCTGAAAAAATAGCTTTGATAGAAGCCTGTGTTGTATCTGTGTCTATTCCTACCCCGAAAAAAGTTTCATAACTTTCGATTCTAATTTGAATATATGCGATTGCAACAGCATCAGATCCTATCCCTTTTGAGTGTTCATAAAAAGATATTATTTCAAAATTATTTGGATAAATTGTTGAAATAGCTTTCTTACAAGCATCTAAAATCCCGTTTCCAGCTTCGCCAATAGAGTATTTAGATTGCAAATATCTAAAATCTAATTTACACTCTATCGATTCATCATCTTGAACTCTGATAAAATTTAAAAACTCTATTTTTTGATTTTTTTTATTTAAATACTCTTTTTCAAATTCAGCTAAAACCTCATCTAAAGATAGTTCTCTTTCTTCAATATCACTTTTTTTCTGAATCAGCTTACCAACTTCTGGATACATATTTTTTGGAATTTCATAACCAAACTTACTCTCAAGAATATAAGCAACTCCACCTTTTCCAGATTGAGAATTAATCCTAATAATATCTTCATAAGTTCTGCCAACATCATTTGGATCGATAGGAAGATATGGAACTTCCCAAAAATTATTATCTTTCATATTTTGATAAGCCAAGCCTTTGTTTATCGCATCTTGATGAGAACCTGAAAAAGCAGTATAAACAAGTTTTCCAATATATGGATGGCGGACATGAGTTTCAATTTTCGTTACATCTTCAATGATTTCAGCAATATAATTTATATCGCTTAAATCAAGTTCAGCATCTATTCCTTGAGTCGTCATGTTTAAAGCCAAAGTTAAAATATCAACATTTCCAGTTCTTTCACCATTCCCTAAAAGAGTTCCTTCTACTCTATCAGCTCCAGCTAAAAGTGCTAACTCTGTTGAAGCAATTGCTGTCCCTCTATCGTTATGAGCATGAAGAGATAAAATAATATTTTCTCTTTCAATCAATTCTCTACTCATCCACTCTATTTGGTCAGCATAAATATTAGGAGTCGCCATCTCAACAGTTGCAGGTAAATTTATAATTACTTTTCTATCTTGAGAAGCTTTCCATCTTTTTACAACAGCATTACAAATATCTCGTGAAAATTCTAATTCTGTTCCAGTAAAACTTTCAGGAGAATATTCAAGCATAATTTCTGTATCACATTTTTCAGATTCAAATTTTATAATATCAACTCCGTTTAAAGCTAAGTCTATAATTTCATTTTTAGTTTTTCTAAAAACAATTTTTCTTTGAGCTGTTGATGTTGAATTATAAAGATGAACAATAGCTTTTTTAGAACCTTTTAATGCCTCAAAAGTTCTTTCAATTAAATTTTTTCTTGCTTGAACTAAAACTTGAATTGTTACATCATCAGGAATTAAATTATCGTCGATAAGTTTTCTTAAAAAATTAAATTCTGTTTTTGAGGCTGATGGAAATCCAACCTCAATATTTTTAAATCCGATTTTTACTAAAAGGTTGAAGAGTTTCAGTTTCTGATTTAAATCCATTGGAGTTATAAGAGCTTGATTTCCATCTCTTAAATCTACACTACACCAAATCGGTCTCTTCTTAATAGTGTTATTAACCCATTTTCTATTGGGCAAATCTATCTTTTTATAAGCAACATATTTACCAGTCGGAATACTCTTCATTGTAAAACCTTTAAACCTTAATATCGCCGTAATTTTAGCAGAAATTGAGGTTTAAGAATTAGTTAGTTTGTAATTTAAAATTATTCAATAATACAAATTTCTCTGTGTAATTTTATGTTAAATCTATCAAAAACTCTTTTTTCAGCAAGTTCAATTAGTTTTATAGCATCATCAAATTTACCATTTCTCAAATTGATCAAAAAATTTGCATGAATGTTTGAGAAAGCTACATCACCAATTCTGTAACCTTTTAACCCAACATCTTGAATTAATTTTCCTGCAGATAATCCAAGTGGATTTTTAAAAGTGCTTCCTGCACTATGTTCTTTAGGTTGATTTGACCTCATTTTATAAAATTGTTGAACTAAATCATGTGAAAAAGTTTGAGATATTTTAAATTTAGCTTCAAGAATAATTCCATTAACTTTAGAATATCTATAACCAAACTCAATATCACTTTTATCTATTTCACCATTTTCAGTTTTTAATGAGATGAGGTTATTAAAAATTTCATAAGTTTTAACTCCAGCATTCATTTTTAACATTCCACCAAGAGTTGATGGTAAATTTTGAATAAATTCAAATCCGCCAATATTATGTTTTTTAACAAAATGAAAAAGTTTTCCATTTGGAGTCGCTCCTCCAACAGTTAATGTAGAGTGTTCAAAAAATATATAGTCAAAGTTTTTTGAGAGAATTATTAAAGGTTGAGAGTTTAGAGGAGAAACTAAAAGATTATTTCCTCCTCCAATTATTTTACATTTTTCAATATTTTTAATATCTTCTATTTTGTCAATTATTGCTACTTTAGATTTTCCACCAATTTTAATGCTTGAAAATTTTGCAAAATCTATATCTCTATACTCAATTTTTCTATCTAACTTCATATTCAAAACCACCCAAAGGATATAGTTCAATTAGAAAATAAAGCATTTTTTCTTTATCGGAGTTAGCTCCATCTTGTGTTAAAACAGGTCGATATTCCTCTTTATAATGAAGTTTATAGTTCCAACATCTTTTTTTCATATCGTAACCGATTCCCCAACTTCTTTTACTATTATCTAAAATATTATAAGCATAATGTCCAAAAATTGAGTATTTATCATTTAACTTTAAAGAAGCAGTTGTTGATACAAATTCCAAATTATCGATAATATTATCTCTATCTTTCTGTTTAAAGTGTGATATATCAAATTGATAATCTCTTTTTTGATATTCTAATGTTGAAGAAAGTTTAGTTAATTGATTCTCCTTAAATGAGAAAGCTAGATTATTATAAAATGAGAGGTTTTTAGTAAATCTATATTTGAACTCATTATCTAAAACATCTAATCTAACAATTTTACCTCCTTCAACTATGACAGGCTGAAAAATCTTATGAAAGAAAATTTCATCTCCAGATGAGTTATGAAGATATTGAGA
>Ga0256826_1002457_pt1 | contig 11274 bp, 7 predicted proteins | sample CV79metaG_FD_185975 | JGI IMG/M metagenome (GOLD analysis project Ga0256826, IMG submission 185975) | Hydrothermal vent microbial communities from East Pacific Rise, Pacific Ocean - CV79 | ecosystem: Environmental > Aquatic > Marine > Hydrothermal vents | place: Pacific Ocean: East Pacific Rise... | reverse complement strand
TTTCTTAACTGATATATTCAGTGGATTCAAAAAAATCACAAGCACTACATTTAGAGTAACTAGAAATGCTGATATTGCCATAGAAGAGGAAGAAGCCGATGATTTTATGGAGATATTAGAAGAGGGGGTTCGTTCCAGAAATAAAGGTAGATTTGTTAGACTTGAACTCTTAAAAAGTACTGATTCATCTTTAATAAAATTTCTAAAAAAACATCTTAAACTTGAACCAAAAGATATATATTATTACAAAAATATACCTCTTGATTTGGGTAGTTTGTGGTTAATAGTGGGAGACAAAGAGTTATCTTATCTGACTCTTCCTAGCTTTAAACCAAAAACTTTAGCACCTTTTAATAGTGAAGATATATTTAAAGCAATAGAAGATAAAGATGTACTTTTATACCACCCTTATGATAGTTTTGAGCCTGTTGTAAAATTTATTCAACAAGCTTCAAAAGACCCAAATACTCTATCTATAAGAATGACTCTATATCGTGTAGGAGCAAACTCACCAATCGTAAAAGCTCTTATTGATGCTGTAAGAGACGAGAAACAAGTAACTGTTTTGGTTGAGTTAAAGGCAAGATTTGATGAACAAAATAATCTTCAATGGGCAAAAATATTAGAGAATGCAGGGGCGCATGTTGTATATGGAATAAGAGGCTTAAAGGTTCATGCAAAAATAGCTCAAGTTATTAAAAAAGAGGGTTCTAAACTTAAATCATATCTTCATTTAGCTACGGGGAATTATAATCCATTTACATCTAAAATTTATACGGATATGTCATATTTTACAACAAAAGAGAGCTTTACAGATGATGCAACTAGATTTTTTCATTTTTTAACAGGATTCTCTACAGAAGCCAAATTAGATAAACTTCTGATGTCTCCAAAACAGATTAAACCCAAATTAATAGCCCTAATTAAAAATGAAGCAAAAGCAAAAGAGAGAGGACATATTATTTTAAAATCAAACTCTTTAGTTGATGGAGATATTATAAAAGCACTATACAAGGCATCTCAAAATGGATGTAGAATTGACTTAATTATTAGAGGAATATGTTGCTTAAAACCAAATGTAAAAGGGGTAAGTGAAAATATCATCGTTCACTCTATTATTGGTAAATATCTTGAACATCCACGAGTATATTATTTTAAAAATGATTTAGTTAAAGTTTATATATCTAGTGCTGATTTAATGCCTAGAAATTTGATACGAAGAGTTGAACTATTAACACCAATAGAAGAGGCACATCTATCTAATAAGGTAGAACAAATTTTAAAACTTCAACTTCAAGATAACAAATTAAGATGGATTTTAAAAGAGAATGGAAGCTATCAAAAAGTTGTTAATGATGCAAAAGAGATTGATAATCATAAAGAGTTAGAGAAATATGTGTCTAAACTTGAAAAGAAACAGAAACAGATAGATATGAAATATGTGGATAAATTAGCAAATAAATTACTGCAAAATGGTTAAAAAGGAGAATAAATGGGAATAAATATAATAGCAAATAATAAAAAAGCCTATCATGATTATGAGATAATAGAGAAGTTTGAGGCTGGAATTGTTCTTGTAGGTAGCGAGGTTAAAGCACTTAGAGCCAAAAGAGCCAATTTAAAAGATGGATTTTGTAGATTTATAAAAGGTGAACTTCATCTGATGAATACACATATTGCTCTGCTAGAAACTGCAAATAGAAACTATATAAAAGATACAAGAACACCAAGAAAACTCTTATTACATAAAAAACAGTTAAACAAAATTTTTGTTAAGATGTCCAGAGAGTCTTTAACTGTTGTCCCTTTGATGATATATTTTAATGAAAAAAATTATGCTAAAATAAGTATTGCAATTGCAAAAGGTAAAAAACTTCATGATAAAAGACAAGACCTAAAAAGTAAAACACTTGATAAAGAAGCAAAACAGGCAATGAAACAGAGAGTTAAAGATTTTTAAGAGTAACACATATTTTTTAGAATAAAAAATTAAAGGTAAGATACAAATATAATGAAAATAGAATCATTACGAAAAAATGACTTAGTTAATTATTGTCATGTTTTAGGAATAGAAACTTATCAAAAGACTATACCTGATTTGAGAGAAGCTATTTATTTATATCGTAAAGATGAGATAAATAGAGCTAAAAGAGATGGAACAGATCGGTTTTTACTTAAACAAAAGATAAGAGAATTAGCAGATGAGTATGCTTTTAATCTAAAGAATAAGATTAAAAACCGTAGAGAAGAGATGAAATTAGATAATAATTCTCACTATCTGATTTATCAAGTGTTAGGTATCTCTTTTGAAGAAGGAAAACTTATAGATGAATACCAAAATACAGGTCGTTTTTTATACAAATATGCAGGTTCATTTTTAGAGGAGGCTTCTTCTCTCTGTCTATTTTTTGCTAATAATTATGGTGGTAAATCTTTCATAAAAAATAGTATAGGAAAACGACCAAAAGAGTTTGAAATAGATTTTTTAAATAGAAAAGATGCGATTGAATTAAAATGGAGAGATGCTACAACTGATGGTGACCATATAACAAAGGAGCATACTAGAGTTCAAGTGATTAAATCTCATGGATTTAAACCTATACGAGTTATGTTCTATTATCCTCAACGAGAACAAGCTATAAAAATTCAAGAGACATTAAAAACACTATATCATGGTATTGGAGGAGAGTATTATGCAGGAGATGAAGCTTGGAATTATCTCTATAAGATAACAAATTATGATTTATTATCCATATTAAAAGAGATAGCCAAGGAGAGAATATGATAGATACTATTCTTTATGGGGATTGTTTAGATAAAATGAAAGAAATAGATAAAAACTCTATTGACCTTATCTATCTTGACCCTCCTTTCTTTACTCAAAAGAGTCATACTCTTACTAACAGAGAGAGAAGCAAAGAGTTTAGTTTTGATGATATTTGGAGTACAAATAGAGCCTATGCTATTTTTTTGGAAGAGAGAATATCTATAATGAAAGAGCTTCTAAAAGATACAGGTTCTATATTTATACATTGTGATAAGAGTGCAGAGCATATTGTCCGTACCATCTTAGATAAGTTGTTTGGAAGTAAAAATTTTCAATCTGAAATTATTTGGACATATAAAAGGTGGTCAAACTCTAAAAAAGGGTTATTATCTGCTCATCAAAATATATATTTTTACTCGAAAACAAAAGATTTTAAATTTAATAAAATATATACTGCTTATTCTGAAACAACCAATATTGACCAAATACTACAACGAAGAACTAGAGACAAAGATAATAAATCGGTTTATGATTTAGATGAAAATGGTAATCCTAAACTATCAGATAAGAAAAAAGGTGTTCCTCTTAGCGATGTGTGGGATATTCCTTATCTAAACCCAAAGGCAAAAGAGAGAGTTGGGTATCCCACTCAAAAACCACTACTTCTTTTAGAGAGAATTATCAAACTCTGTAGTGACGAGGGAGACATTATTTTAGACCCGTTTTGTGGAAGTGGTACAACTTGTGTAGCATCTAAGTTACTTAATCGTAAATATATAGGGATTGATAAATCTTTAGAGGCTGTGAAATTAACATTAAATCGTTTAGAAAATCCAATAAAAACAGAATCCAATCTCCTTAAAAAAGGGAGAGAGTCTTATAATAGTGTAGACAAAGAAGCATTAGGACTTCTTCATGGAATCGCCTATCATCCTGTTCAAAGAAATAGGGGAATAGATGCTATCTTACTAGAAACATATCAAGATACTCCTATACTTGTTAGAGTTCAAAAAAGCAATGAAACCATAAGTGAATCAGCACAATTTTTATTAAAAGCAATGAAGATTAAAAAATCAAAGAAATCAATTCTTATTCAAACACAGACCAATGGATTATTTAATGAAATAGTTGATTTTGAGGGGATTATTTTATTACAATCTATATCTTTATTAATTAAAGAATCTTTAGATACCACTATAAATAATTTTTATAGTGCATAGTTTTTAATTTTCATTACTAAACTTTAAAATAGAACTTATTGCAAAATGATACAAGGTTCAGTTAAAACTGAACTTGTATAATCTAATCTTTTAAAGCCTCTCTATCAAGCTCTCCACTTTTAAGTTTTGCCATATAATCATCTAAATATTCTCTTACATCATTTGATAATATAAATAGTCCCAATATATTTGGCAGAGCCATACTCAAAATTAACATAAAACTAAAATCAACCATAATATCAGTACTTACAACAGAAGCTATGATAATAAAACCTAAAAACATTATTTTATATATAATTGAGCTTTTACTACCAAAAAGATATATCCAAGCTCTCTCTCCATAATATGACCACGAGATAAGTGTAGAGAAAGCAAACATTACTATTGAAATTGTTAATATTGTAGGAAACCAACTAATTACAGTTCCATAAGCAGCAGAGGTTAGTGCAGCACCCTGTTTTGCCTCTATCAATGCTCCATATCCATTTACTGGGTCATAAACGCCTGTGATAATAATAACCAAAGCAGTCATTGTACATATTATAACAGTATCTACAAAAGGCTCATAAAGTGCCACCATTCCTTGTCTTACAGGATATTTGACTTTTGCTGGTGCATGAGCAATTGGGGCAGAGCCAAGACCTGCTTCACTAGAAAATACTGCTCTTTGAAATCCTTGAACAATAACTCCAATAACTCCACCAGTCACAGCAGTTGGATTAAATGCTTCTGTAAAAATTAAATAAAATGCGTGAGGGATAAGCTCAAAATTAACAATTAAAATCCACAAAGAGGCTGATATATATATTACCACCATTAAAGGAACAATCTTTTCAGTAGTGTGAGCAATTCTATGAATACCACCGATTATTACAGCCCCAGTAAGAGTGGCTAATATCAGACCAAAAACTATCCCATTATTAGCAAAAAATGGAATCTCAACAGATATAGCACTAAGAGCCTGAGATACCTGAAAAGTATTTCCTCCTCCAATTGCACCACCAATCATAAATATAGCAAATATTATAGCTAATACTTTACCACTTTTACTCCATCCTTTAGATGCTAAACCTTTGGATAAATACTCCATACCACCACCCATAACAGTTCCATCAGGTAAAAACTCACGATATTTAAGAGAAAGTGTAACCTCTGTAAATTTTAAAGTCATTCCCAAAAATCCAGCTATAATCATCCAAAAGGTTGCTCCTGCTCCACCAATAGATATGGCAATAGCAACTCCTGCAATATTACCAAGTCCCACCGTAGCAGATAGTGCTGTTGTAAGAGATTGAAAAGGAGTAATATCTCCTCTATCCTCTTTGGTTCTATATTTGCCTTGAATAATTTTAAGAGAGTGACTAAATACTCTTACATTAATAAATTTCATTTTAACTGTAAGATATATACCACCCATTACTAACCAAGCCACCAAAAATGGTATGGTCGTATTTTCTATACTTCCAAATAAAATATCAAAAAAGAGAATAGACTCTAAAAATCCTGTAATTGACTGAAAAATTTCATTCATAAAAACTCCATTATTTATATATATATCACTATTTTATAAAAAATATAGTTTTTTTTGCTTAATATTAAAAAAACTCTTGACTTTTATTTAGTTTTTAACTATACTTGCATTCCGATTTTATATAAATCGTGTTTCGGAGTGTAGCGCAGTCTGGTAGCGCACCTGGTTTGGGACCAGGGGGTCGAAGGTTCGAGTCCTTTCACTCCGACCATTAAAATTTTAAAATAGATAATAAATGCTAAATCTGTGGTGGATGTAGCTCAGTTGGTAGAGCCCTGGTTTGTGGTGCCGGTTGTCGCGGGTTCGAGCCCCGTCGTCCACCCCATAATAGTTGGAACAGTTGGAGCGCTAGTGGCTCAACTGGATAGAGCATCAGACTTCGGATCTGAGGGTTAGGGGTTCAAGTCCTCTCTGGCGTACCATTTATTACTGTTAATTTGTGCACTCATAGCTCAGCTGGATAGAGCATCGCCCTTCTAAGGCGAGGGTCTTAGGTTCGAATCCTAATGGGTGTACCATTTATAATTTTAAACTTACAAAATATGCGGATGTGGTGAAATTGGTATACACGCCAGACTTAGGATCTGGTGCTTCACGGCGTGGAGGTTCGAGTCCTCTCATCCGCACCATCAATATAAATAAATCAAAACTACTTTTTATTAATAAATCTCTTGTTAAAATATTTTAATTATGTTATAATAAAGAACTTACAAAATATGCGGATGTGGTGAAATTGGTATACACGCCAGACTTAGGATCTGGTGCTTCACGGCGTGGAGGTTCGAGTCCTCTCATCCGCACCACAGTCAATTATAATACTATTACATATGAAATAACAAATCAATTATTCTATAACTATTATTATATATATTACTAGAGGATTAAAATGAATAATAAATTAATACTTCTTTATGTTGAAGATGAAGATGGAATAAGAAACCAATTAAGTAGATTTCTAAAATATTTTTCTGCTAGAGTATATACAGCTAGTAATGGAGAAGAGGGTTTAGAACTTTATAGAAAACATCTTCCTGATATTGTTATTTCTGATATTAAAATGCCTATAATGAATGGTATAGAGATGGTAAAAGAGATTAAAAATATAAATCCAAAACAACATATAATTTTTACAACAGCCCATAGTGAAAGTAACTATTTTATGGATGCTATTGATATGCAAGTTGATGGATATATTTTAAAACCTATTAATTTAGATAAATTAGAAAAAAAATTGGAACAGATAGAGGAACATATATCACTAAAAAGATATTATATAAAACATCAACAAGAGCTAGAAGATAGAGTATATAAAGATGAACTTACTCAAATTTATAACCGTAGATATTTTGAGGATGAGTTTAATAAAGAGATAAAAAAGTATAAGTTAAAAAATAGACCTTTAAGTATTATAATTCTTGATATTGATAATTTTAAACAATTCAACGATACTTATGGTCATCAAGTTGGTGATATTATTCTGCAAACTTTAGCCAAAATAATACAAAATAGTATAAAAGATATAGATACTTTTGCTAGATGGGGTGGAGAGGAATTTGTTTGTATTCTGCCTAATACAATTCTAAAAGATGCAATAATTTTGGCAGAATATCTAAGGAAAATCGTAGAAAATTATACATTTAAAGATAATTTAAAAGTAACTTGTAGTTTTGGAGTGGCTACTTTTACTCAAGATGATACCAAAGAGAGTATAATAAAAAGAGTTGATAATGCTCTATACCGTGCTAAAGATAGTGGTAGAAATAGAGTAGAGGGGTGATAAGTAAAAAGATTATTCTCTTAATTATCTTTATTTTTATTGTCATAAATGCTATTGTATATAAAATAACTGATATAAATGCAGATGAGAGAATTAATATGGCATTAAATAAGAGTATGAATACATTAAGTACTCACTATGAGATACTTTTGCACACTCAAAGTATTACAGCTCAATCTCTTTATAATGAGACTATCAAAGATAAAAAATTTATAGATATATTATCCAAGGCTAGATATGCTTCAGAAGATGAAAAGAATATTCTACGAGAAGAGATGAAAAAACTATTGTATTATAGATATAAAGAGGCCAAACAAAAAGGTGTTTTACAATATCACTTTATTTTTCCTGATAATATTGTATTTTTAAGAATGCACAAACCAAATAAGTTTGGAGATAATCTTACAAATATTAGATATGATTTTCAATACACAAATAGAACAAAAAAACCAATCAGAGGATTTACACAAGGAAGAACATCTCATGGATTTAGAAATACATTTCCTATATTTGATGAAAATGGTAAACATATTGGAGCTATGGAAATATCTTTTAAAAGTGAAGACTTTCAAAATTATTTAACAGAGATAAGCCATATTCATACACATTTTTTGGTAGATAAAAAAATATTTAACACCAAAGCTTGGAAAAGAGATAGTATGATTTTAAAATATTCACAAAGTTCTGAGTATAAAGATTGTATGGTTGCTATCACAAAATATCACTCCAAAAATAAATGTATTAATGAAAATAAAAAAAGATTAGAGGTAGTAAGAGATATTATAGATAAAGGTATTCAAGATGGTGAGAACTTTAGTACATATATAAAAGATAATAATACAATCATTATAATATCTTTTTTATCAATTAAAAATATTAGAAATCAAAGCATTGCATGGTTGGTATCTTATACCAAAAGTGAGTTTATAAAATTTACTATTGAAGCAGTAGACTCTGTTAGAATATTCTCATTTATATTAACTTTAATAATTTTATCTTTTTTTCTTTTACAAATAGAGAGTAAAGAGAAATTAAGGTATTTACATAAAGAGTTACAAAGGTTAAATCAAGACCTTGAGGGTAGAATAGTTGATGCTTTAGATAAAAATATAAAACAACAAGAGCTTATGCAACAGCAATCTAAGTTGGCATCAATGGGTGAGATGATAGGAGCAATTGCACATCAATGGAGACAACCACTTAATGAATTAGGTCTTAGTATTCAAAATTTAAAATATGATTATAAAGCTAATATAATAGATGATAAGTTTATAAAAGAATTTATAGATGAGAATAAAAAGATTATAATGTTTATGAGTAATACAATAGATGACTTTAGAAGTTTTTTTAGAGTAGATAAAGATAAGCAAAATTTTAAAGTAAAAGAGGTTACGAAATCTGTAATATCTATGTTAAATGCTCAACTAAAGAGTAATAATATAACTCTTAACATTAAAGGTGAAGAGTTTATATATAATGGTTTTAAAAGTGAATATCAACAAGTTGTATTAAATATAATTAATAATGCCAAAGATATTTTAATATTAAATAAAATAAAAAATCCTAAAATAGATATAGAGTTAAAAAAGAACCAAATTATTATATCAGATAATGGAGGAGGTATTCCACCAGATATTATAGATAGAGTATTTGAACCATATTTTACTACAAAAGAGCAAGGAAAAGGCACGGGAATGGGATTATATCTATCTAAAATGATTATTGAAAATAATATGAATGGAGATTTAAATATTAAAAATGGTAGTGATGGTGCTATCTTTATAATAAAACTATGAGAATATATGAAAAATTTACTTATACTAATACTATTTTTAACCAATATTAATGCAAAAATACATTTTACAAAAGATGAATTAGCATATCTTCAAGATAAAAAGACTATTACTATGTGTGTAGACCCTAATTGGATGCCATTTGAAAAGATAGAGAATCAACAACATATTGGATTAGCTTCTGATTATATTAAAATAGCTCAAAAGAGTCTGGGTATTCCCATCGCTCTTATAAAGACAGATAATTGGAGTGAATCTGTAGAAAAGGCAAAAGCTAGAGAGTGTGACATATTTTCAATGGTTCCAATTATAGAAAAACGAAAAGAGTATATGAACTTTACCTCACCTTATTTAAATATACCAATGGTTATCTCAACAAAAATTGATAAATATTTTATTGATGATATTAAACAAATCCTAGACAAAAAAATTGCTATTGTTAAAAGTTATTCTATATCAAATATATTAAAAGAGAAATATCCCAATATGAATATTGTTTATGTAGATTCTATCTATGATGGTTTAAAAAAGGTAGAAAATGGAGATGTATTTGCTTTTATAGATAATCTTGCAACCATAAACTATGAGATACAAAGAAGATTTATGAATATACTAAAGGTTTCAGGAAGATTGGATACTAGATTTAAATATAGAGTAGCAACTAGAAATGATGAACCAATTTTACAAGATATATTTGAAAAAATTATTATAGATATTGATAGAGTTACTAAAGATAAGATTTTTCATAAATGGGTGAATCCACCTGAGCAAGAGATAACCATTGATTATAATTTAATATGGAAACTTTTGGGTATATTTTTTATTATTTCTATAATTGTTTTTATATTTATTTTAACTTTAAAAAAGAGTAATATAAAATTAACAAAACTTTTAAACTCAACCATAGAGGCAGTTGCAATATCTAAGAATGGTATAATTATAGAGATAAATAATGTATTTCTTGAGATGTATGGTTATGACTCAAAAAAAGAGGTTCTAGGAAGAGATGGAATGGATTTTGTAGATGAAACCCAACATCAATTTTTAGAGCAACAATTAAAAGAAGATAGAAAACCTTATGAATTAAATATGAAAAGAAAAGATAATACAATATTCCCATCACTTGTAAAAGGAACTTATATTAGCCAAAATATTAGAGTAAGTAGTATTATAGATTTAACTGAATTAAAAGATACATACTATAAACTTGAAGAGCTAAATAAAAACTTGCAATATACAATTGATACAAAAGTAGATGAGATAAGACAAAAAGATAGCATATTACAACAACAATCTAAAATGGCACAAATGGGTGAGATGATTGGTGCGATTGCACATCAATGGAGACAACCACTTAATGAATTGGGTCTAAGTATTCAAAATCTTAAATATGATTATAAATTTGGTAAAGTAGATGAAAATTTTGTGGATGGATTTATAGAGTATAATAAAAGAACTATTATGTTTATGAGCGATACTATAGATGACTTTAGAAACTTTTTTAGAGTAGACAAAGAGAAGAAAAATTTTAAGGTTAAAGAGGCAACAGAGGCCGTTATCTATATGCTATCTGCCCAATTTAAAAATAGTAATATAAAAGTTAGAGTATATGGTGAGGAGTTTGTATATAATGGTTTTGCTAGTGAATATCAACAGGTTATATTGAATCTTATAAATAACTCTAAAGATATTTTAATAGAGAATCAAACAGAAAATCCAAGAATAAAAATTATACTAAAACATAATATTATAACTATAAAAGATAATGCAGGTGGAATTCCTAATCATATATTTAAAAGAATCTTTGAACCATATTTTACAACAAAAGAACAGGGGAAAGGAACTGGAATGGGGCTTTATATGTCTAAAATGATAATTGAAGATAATTTTGATGGAAAATTAACAGTTGTAAATGATATTGATGGTGCTGTATTTATAGTAGACTTAAATAAATAGTTTAAGTTTGATAAGATAAAATAAAATAAACTTCTTGTAAAACTTGGAACTGGTGCTTGAGCTTCTAGCTTTTAGTGAGGCTAAAGCCGATGAGTTTTGCAAAAAGTCTAATAATTAAAAACTATTTTATAGAGGATTATATATGAATATTTTTGAAAAAGGTGATTATCAAATAGTACCAAATTCATTTAAAATGAAAGGCATTATTGCATTAGAAGAACTTACAAAAT
>Ga0256826_1002456_pt1 | contig 11277 bp, 10 predicted proteins | sample CV79metaG_FD_185975 | JGI IMG/M metagenome (GOLD analysis project Ga0256826, IMG submission 185975) | Hydrothermal vent microbial communities from East Pacific Rise, Pacific Ocean - CV79 | ecosystem: Environmental > Aquatic > Marine > Hydrothermal vents | place: Pacific Ocean: East Pacific Rise... | reverse complement strand
ACCACCTTTAAAGGGAATGGATTAGACTTCCGAGAGATTCGAGAGTATGAACATGGTGACGATATTAGAAGAATCAACTGGAAAGCTACAGCTAAAGGTGCAGGGCTTAAGACCAATGTTTTTAACGAAGAGCGAGAGTTGAACATTGTTATTGCATTTATGTTGAGTGGTAGTCTGAATTTTGGGACAGTTCGACTGAAACAAGAGGTTTCAGCTGAAATTTTAGCATTGCTAAGTTACTCTGCACTCAAAGGAAACAATCGTGTTCAAGCACAGTTCTTCTCTGATAAATCTGAGAAGTTTTTTGAACCAACTAAAAGTGATAGCATTGTTCCACGTATTGTTGATGAAGCCATTACTTTTGAGATGATTGGAAAAGAGGTAAACTATAAAGCCTTTTGTGATTTTGTTAATGGAGTGGTACGTAAAAAGTCGCTTATCTTCATGGTGGGTGACTTCTATGGTGACATTGATTTGAGTGAAATTGCCCATAAAAATGAAATTTATGCATTGATAGTGCGAGACAGAGTAGAGGAGTATCCTCTACTCAATGGTGAGTTTACTTTGGTTGACCCAAATTCTTTGAACAGCTCTGAGTTGATACTAAATAAGCGTGTTGCTAAGGCGTATGAGAAGATTATTAAAGAGCAAGATGAGAAGCTTCAGGAACACTTTATTGAGCATCAGATTGTTTCTGGAAAAATCTATACAGATGAAGATGTTTATCTACGTTTGTCTGAAATTATAAAAGGTTAAGCAATGGAAGATTTACGAGATATAAAAGATATTGTAGAGATTAATGACTCTAGCTTTGAACTTTTTATTGCTTTGGTTATTGTGGCGTTATTGTTACTCTTAGTTACTGTTTATTTGTTTAAAAATAGACGACGAAGAAGAAAGAAAAAGAGTCAAAAAGAGTTAGCAAAAGAGGCACTAGAGCAATTAGATTATGAAAACACTAAAAAGGTCGTCTATGATTTTATAGAAAATGGGTCACTTTTTGTCAATGAAAAAAATGAAGAAGCGTTTAAAAGCATTGAAAAAGCACTATCGTCATATAAGTATAAAAAAGAGGTTCCTCCATTAGATGAGGAGATTAAAGAACGTATAAAAAGTTTCATAAAAGGAGTTAAAGCATGATGAATATTACCTTTGAATACCCTTTTACTTTTTTATTGTTACTTCTCTTTTTTGTGTGTGAAAAGTGGTGTAAACCCAAGAGTGTGTCGTTCTATTTTCCAAATATTGCACTGCTACAACAAGTTTCTAAAAAGAGTCAATGGCTCTTAAAAGTGGTGAAAATTTTAGCACTTATTGCTCTTGTAACAGCATTGGCAAGTCCAGTCAGAGAAGATGACATAGTGGTAAAAAATGATAAAGGGTATGAAATTTCCCTTATTTTAGATGCCAGTGGTTCCATGAAAGTACCTGGTTTAAATAAGTTTGCGATTGTTAAAGATATTGTTAATGATTTTATTGACCAGAGAAAGCATGATAAATTGGCATTGAGTATTTTTGCTGATTTTGCTTATGTGGCAGTGCCATTAACTTATGACAAAAAGAGTATTAAACGACTGCTTGAAAGGGTTGATGTAGGAATTGCTGGACGACAAAGAACGGCTTTAAATGAAGCGTTATTTTTAAGCTCAAACCTCTTTAAAGATTCTCAATCAAAAGAGAAAATAGCTATTTTACTTACTGATGGTGTTGACAATGCAGGAACCATTCCTCTAAATGTTGCCATTAATACAGCGAAAAAATATGGAATTAAAGTCTACACTGTCGGTGTGGGTGCAGAGGGGCAAGATTTTGACCCAAGACCTTTACGAAAAATAGCAAAAGAGACAGGTGGTCACTATTTTAAAGGGGACAGTGTAGAGCGATTAAAAGAGATTTATGCCACCATAGATAAGTTAGAAAAGAGTGAGATAAAAGCTGACAAGTATGTGAAAAAAACTTACTTTTTCCAATATTTATTGGTATTGGCTCTGCTCTTTTACATAAGCTACTTTGTTGTAGCAAATAAGGAGTAGTGATGTTGAGTTTTAATAACAGTGAATTTTTATGGCTTTTGCTTCTTTTAGCTCCTTTGGCATACCTTATTCAAACAAAAGGGGATGCGTTAGGGAGTATTTTTTCAAAAGAGGTACGTGCAAGGGTAGAGTTAAAACGTAGAGGTATATCAAAAAGAGTACGAAGTCTCTTGATGTTACTTTCAATAGCATTGGTCATAGTGGCTTTGGCACGTCCACAGATTGACAATGGCGAGGTAAAGGTAAAGTCAAGTTTCATCAATGTTATTGCTGGAATAGATATGTCAAAGTCAATGTTTGCCAATGACATTTATCCTACACGTTTTGCTTTTGCACAGCAGAAGTTCTTAACGGCATTGAGTCATTTTAAAAATGCAAAGGTAGCACTCATGGGCTTTAGTTCTCAGACGTTTCTTATCTCTCCATTGACACAAGATTTTAACTCGTTAAAGTTCTTAACAAAAAATATGCGTCCTGAGTATCTCTCTTTAGCTGGGACGGATATTTTAGCAACGTTATCTTCTGCTAATGAGATGTTTGGAGAAGAGAAAAAGAAGATTGTTCTTCTCTTTACAGATGGAGGAGATCAGAAAAGTTTTGAAAAAGAGATACGCTATGCAAAAGAGCACAACATAGTGGTTTACATTTACAATATTGGAACCACTAAAGGGGGTGTGATTAAAGAGGAAAATGGTGTACTAAAAGACAAAGAGGGCAATATTGTGGTGGTTAAACGAACCGATAACATTAAACAACTTGCTCTTGAAACAGGTGGAGCATACATGAACTACTCTTTTTCAAAAAATGATATAAAACGTTTGGTCGATACCATTCAAACAAAATTTAAAGCTAAGGAAGAGGAGAACAGTACCATTAAAGATAGAAAAGAATTATTTTACTACCCCTTAAGTGTAGCCTTACTACTACTTTTTAGTTCACTCTACTCTGTAAATAGATTGGTTGAAAGAGGTCAAAAATGACAAGAAAAATACTACTACTAATGCTCATAAGTGTTGGATTAAATGCTTCACTTTTAGATTTTTTGACCGTAGATAAGGCAAATGAAGCTTATGCTAAAAAAGAGTATCAAAAAGCAGAGGGTTTTTATCAAAAACTAGAAGGTGATGAGGCAAAATTTAATGAAGCTGATGCGCTCTATCGACAAAAGAAGTACAAAGAAGCATTGGAAAAATATGAAGCAGTAAAAGAGGAAAAGTTGTCCTTTAGTAGACTGTATAATATGGGAAATAGTTATGCCCAAATGAATAAAATCGATAAGGCGATTAGTTCTTATGAAGAAGCTTTAAAAATAAAAGATGATGCTGATGCAAAGTATAACTTAGAGCTTTTAAAAAAGAAGAAAAAAAAGCAAGAGCAGAAAAAGAAGCAAGATAAGAAAAATCAAAAAGATGAGAAGCAGAAGAAAAATCAGAAACAAAATGAAAAAAAGAAAGATTCAAAAAGTTCTGACAAGAGTGATGTTAAAAAGGGTAATGGTAAGAAAGATGATATGAAAAAAGATGAGGCTCAAAAGAAGAGAGAGCAAGAGAAAAAAGAAGAGGCTAAAAAAGAGGCAGAGAAAAAGAAAAAAGAAGAGATGAAAAAAGCTCAAGCTCAAAATGAAAAAGATAAAAAAGCAGAAGATAAAAAAGAGCAAGATAAGAAAAATGATAAAAAACAACAAGCAATGCATCAAGCCCAAAAAGAGGCTCCTATTTCTAATATGGAGGAGCGAAAATGGCAAAAAATGCTTAACAAAAGAGGGGTCAATACCTTAATGATACCTCTTCCAACGAAAGGAGAAAAACACAATGAAACAAATCCTTGGTAAACTACTGTTTATACTATTTTTATCAGTGAACCTTTTTGGAGAGGTACTGAGTTCAGTGCAACCCCAAGCCATCTACAAAGGAGAGGTAACCCGTTTTGTTATCTCTGCTAATGGAGAAAATATTGAGTTTCCAGTTATTAACGAAATCAATGGTATCCCTATTGAGGGAAGTTCATCTTCTCAATCGATACAGGTGATAAATGGTGCCGTTTCAAAAACCATTTCTAAGAGTTATAGCTTTAGACCAACGAAGTCAATGACCCTTCCCTCTTTTGAAGTGAAAGTTGACGGAAAGAGTATTAAAACAGAAGCATTAAAAGTAGAAGTGATTAAGCCTACGGCAAGCAAGAATGGTGAACCTTTTGTTGTTGAACTTAAAGTAGACAAGCCTACTGTCTATGTTGGGGAACCCATTGATTTGGCTGTAAAGTTTAAATATAAAATGAATGCACATGCCGAAAAAATACAGCTTGGAGAACCAAAGTTAGAAAACTTTTGGATTAAAAAGGTTGAGAATGTTGAGCAGAGTCAAGAGGGTGATTATAGAGTTGAAACCGTACATTATCAACTTTTTCCTCAAAAAGCAGGAGCTTATGAGTTACAACCTCTTGAAGCTTTGATTGGACAAAAAAGTCGAAGTCAAAGAGGGGGTATGTTTAATGACCCATTTTTTAATGACTCCTTCTTTGGACAGCAGCTTAGTTGGAAAAAAATCTATTCTAATGGAGTAGACTTAACGGTTAATTCTCTTCCAAATGGGCTTGAACTCTATGGTGATTTTAGCGTTAAGGCAGAGGTAGACAAGCGAAAAATTCATGCCAATAAACCTGTAAATTTAACCATTACGGTTGCAGGAGAAGGAAACATTGACGATGTGAAAAAGTTTGACTTAGCGCTTGATAATGCCATTGTCTACGCCGATGAACCAAAGATAACTTCGTTGAGAGAACGAAATGTTTTTACTCAAAAAATTGCAATTATTGCCGATGCAAACTTTACTGTTCCTCCATTGAGTCTTAAGTTTTTTGATAAAAAAACACAAGAGGTTAAAACCATTCAAAGCAAAGCAATTGAGATAGAAGTGATTGGTGGAGGGAAAGGACTTATGCACGCATCTAAAATTGAGATGAGTCCAAAGGAAAAAGTAGCCAGTAGTGTTGAAACAGAGAAAAAAGTTTCTACGATAACAGAAAAACCATTGATTGTAAAAGAGGATGAGAGAACGAAGTATCTCTATCTGTTGCTTGGTTTTATTTTAGGTGCAGGGGCAACCTACATGCTTGTAGCTTTCAAAAAAAGAGAGCCTAAAAAAGAGCATGACATGGTAAAAGCCATTAGAAAATCAAAAGACGACCGTGCACTGTTTGAATTGTTATTACCGTACAGTAAAGAGAGCGAAGTGATTGCTAAAGCGTTAAATAGATTAGAAGAAAATCTTTATAAAGGTGGAAAAAATAAGATTGATAAAGAGGTATTGATGGAATTTTTTGAGGAGATAGTTTAATACTATCTCTCTTTAGATTCTTTTAAAGTAAGTGGGTCTGTTTTTAAGAACAGTGTCCACCACCACAACAGCCACCAGCAGACTCTTGTGGTTTCGCTTCTACACCAATGTTAATGTCTTCACCATTTTCAGTTACGAAAAAAAGATGTTTTTGACAGAATTTTTGGTTCATGTGACTCTCCATAAGCATTGCTTGTTGTAACGCCTCATCTTTGTTTGCAAACTCCATGCCATTTTCGTAAGCACTTTTCTTAAAACACCCACACTCTAGTTCTACATTGACTTTTGCCATATTAATCCTTATTGATTTTTCAGATAATAACGAACTATTCTTAAAATAGGAGTAAATGACTCTGATTTGAAAAATAAATGCTTTATTCTAAGGTGAACTTCTTTAAAGTTTGAGTAGAATAATTCTAATTATTCACCAAGGGTTCCCAAATGACAATGAAATTTGACGTAAAAGAGATAGAGAGTGTATGTACTTATTGTGGTGTTGGCTGTGACATTACAGGGGTTGTAGAGAATAACAAAATTACTAAAATCTATGCTCAAAAAGATGGGGTAGTTTCTCAAGGAAAGCTCTGTATCAAAGGTAAATTTGGTTTTGATTTTGTAGATTCTGATGAACGGGTACGTGAGCCTAGAGTTCGTAAAACTTTTTTAGACAAAAATCCAACAATTAAAGCAAAATTTGAAGATAAAATGCAAATTTTTGATGACACTTTTTGGACTTGTGATTTAGACACAGCAACTTCGATTGCTGCCATGAAACTACAAGAGATAAAAGATACCTTTGGTGGTGAGAGCTTTTGTGCCATTGGTGGAGCTAGAACCAACTGTGAAAGCTCATACTCTTTTCAAAAGTTTTGTAGAGAGACCATGGAGTCTCCTCACGTAGACAACTGTGCAAGGGTTTGTCACTCGCCAAGTCTGAAAGGAATGAGAGCAACCATGGGAGAGGGTGCTGCTACGAACCCTTACGATGACATCTATGACTGTGAGTTTATACTGGTTATTGGTTCAAATACCATGGAAGCCCACCCCATAGTTGCAAATCGTATTGTTGATATGGCAAAGAAACACAATAACTTAGCCATTATTGATGTACGTGAAACCAAAATGGTGAAGTATGCGAAACACAATTGTGTCATTCCTTACGAAGCCAATCTTTTGGTCATGAACATGATGGCATATGTCATCATGGATGAAGAGATTTACGATGAGAGTTTCATTAACAATCGTACCAAAGGTTTTGAGGAGTTTAAAGAGAAGATTTTAAATGACCCTTATGCCAACCCTAAGTTTTTTGAACAGATAGAGGGCTACGAGTATTTGGCAAAGATGATTCCCAACATTGCAAGAGAGTATGCTGTTAAAAAGTCCATGATTTTTTGGGGACTTGGAATTACAGAGCATTTAGATGGTTCTCATGCTGTCATGGCAATTACCCATTTGGCACTCATGACAGGAAATGTTGGTAGCCGAGGAGTAGGGCTAATGCCTCTTCGTGGTCAAAACAATGTTCAAGGAGCGTGTGACATGGGTTGTCTGCCTTACTTTGCACCAGACTATGAACAACCCAAAGAGATTGGGCTTATGACGCCACAACTCATTGACGCAATGGTTGATGGAAAGATTAAGGGCTTACTCAACATGGGGGAAGACATTACCCACATTCACCCGAACCTCAACAAGATTGACAAAGCCATTGAGAACTTAGAGTTCATAATGGTGCAAGAGCTGTTTATGACGGACATTGCACAACGTGCTGATATTGTTATTGGAGTGCGTTCTGCCTATGAAAAAACAGGTGTTTACGTCAATGCAATGCGTAGACTTCACCTTTCACAACCCTTGGTAGAAACTGACCTTCCTGATGATTGGGAAGTCATAAAAGAACTGACCAACAAATTGGGTGGTGACTTTAAACATGAGAGTTCAAAAGAAGTTTGGGATGAGGTAACAAAAGTTGCTCCAAAACGTTTCTCTGGGGCTCAATACTACCGTTTAGAGCGTCACCGTAAACGTGGTATGCAGTGGCCTGTCTACTTGGAAGATACCCCAATTCTCCACCTACTAGACTTTAGAACCGACGATGGTCTTGGAATGTACGTCTACAAACAATACGAACCAAGAGGAATGATTCAAGAGATTTTAGACAAAGCATTTTTTGCAGAGGGTTTAGACGGTTTCTACCTTACAACAGGAAGAACCTTGGCACACTACAACAATGCTGCTCAAACCAAACAGACACAAAAGCTCTACAACAACCACAGTGAAGACACACTCTTGGCTTCGGTTGAAGACGAGGGGAAATTTGGGGACAAGGTTATTTTGAAAACAGAGTATGGTGAAACTTCGGTCTTAAGTGTAAAATACACCAAGAAAGTAAAACCAAGAACCTTGTTTATTACTTTTCATCATGCACGTTCAAAGATTAATGCCATCTTTGGTGACGAGGCAGATGAGTTGATTATGACGGCTAGGTTTAAGTCATTGAGAGTTTCTGTGGTTCCTCAATAATATAAATAATATGACAATTTGACATATTATTTATATTTTTAACCTTTTTTATGTATAATTGAAATAAAAAAGGATTCTCCTATGCGAAATGAGCTCAATACACTTATTGGAAATCAAAATGAAGAACTGGCTATAGAGTTTTTGGAGGCTGAGGGCTTTCGCATTGTTGAGCGAAATTATTATGCTCGTAAACTAGGGGAGATAGACATTATTGCTCTTCGTGATGATGTTTTACATTTCATAGAAGTGAAGTCAGGGCAGGCTGACTTTGACCCTGTTTATAATTTTACCCCCTCTAAACAACGGAAGGTTATTAATTCTGCCTACTATTACATGAAAGTTAAAAATTTAGACTTGGTTTTTTCTATTGACTTAATTGTCATTCGTTGGGGTGAAATTGAATTCTTAGAGAATGTAACGATGTAATTATTAAAAGATATTCTTGATATTTACTTATTAAAAGTTTTGCTATAATATTCAATTGTTAAAAAATGTTTATATATAGTTTTTTATATTTACATTGAATATGAGGAAAAATACTGTATGGCATGGCGTATAAAGAAAACAGAACATGGTAAAATTTTTGATAGATTCAACTATTTTGATATTAATAAAATTAATAAGAAACTTGACCCAAAGGTCTTAGGAGGTCAGTTCGCTTCTAACAATCAAGTTATTGATGAGACAAAACGTACAGCAGATGAATCTGTTTATTTGCGAGAAGTTAACCATTATATTAAAGAACTAAATGAGTATGGAACTAAAAAAGCCGTTGAGATTAAAAAAGATGTAGTTACTGTTCTTCAAAACATTGATAAAGACAATAATACTTTTATTAAACTTGAACGTTTTTTTAAAGAGAAAGCCAGTGTTATTAACGATGCATTTATTCATGAAGAGGAGAAGAATCAAGAACAGCGTATTGACTTACGTTCAGAACTCAATAATTTCCGTCTTTTAAATAAATTGACCAAGCGAGAGGCTTATTATCCGAAAAGTTACATTTTACACTTTGCATGGATTTTTGTTTTTATTTTTTTGGAAGCACTTATTAACTCTTACTTTTTTGGTGAAGCTTCTAGTTTAGGTCTTCTTGGTGGAATCTTTATTGGGTTTGTAACCTCTTTCTTTAATGTCATACTCTCTACCATTGCAGGGTTTGTGTTGCGTTACAAGAATCATGCCTCTTATTTTAAAAAGTTTATAGGTCTAAGTATTTTTCTTCTTCTCTTGGCTGGTATATTGTTTATACATTTATTTATTGCTCACTATAGAGAAATTTTAAGTGTTAATCCTCATGTTGATATTTGGGCTGTGTTAAAACCTACTTTGGAACACCCCTTTGTATTGCATGATATGGAGTCCATTATTTTAATTTCTATTGGACTGCTCATTACTCTTTTTAGTATTTTAAAAGGGATGAATTTTGATGATGAGTATCCAGGGTATGGTAGAGTTTATAGACGCTGGAAGATTAAAGAAGATGCTTTCCTTGAATCTAAAAAGCAGGCGAGAACCTTGATGCGTGATCTTCATACACTTACGTTAAAAAAGTCTGATGGCATGATGGATACTTTGGGTGCATCAAAGAAGAAACTAGAAGCATTTGATTCTGATTTGGATGCATTTATAAATACATTTAGAGGTTACCATCTTCGCGCTGTTGAAGGAGCTAGAAAAACACTTTCAGAATATAGAGCTGGTGCAAAGTTTGTGTATGGAGAGCAAAAATCGTTTGAGTATAACGATAAGCTTTTAGTAGGAGAAGGGGGTTTGTGTAAACTCAATATTCCTATGCTGTTGGAGTCTAAACATCTTATTCAAAATGAATTAAAAAACATAAATGCGTACATTGATGACTTCTATGTTAATCAACAGAAGTTTGAACTGTCGTTAGAAAAGATGAAAGATAATTATTTGAATGATGAGAGTATTGAAAAAATACTTCATCAGATTAAAAAGAATAGAGAGGTAGAGCTATGAGTCGAGATGACCTTAAAGGGATTATAATTATTTTACTTTTAATGATGGTAGGAGTAACAGCATTTGTGTTTGCCTATAAGTTACAACCTAAATCGTACGATATTGATAAGCAGTCAATGTGTTTAAAAAATGAACCCATCCCCTTAACAAAGATTGTTTTAATTGACAAGAGTGATAAATGGAACGCTGCAAATGTAGAAAAAATTGACAATTGGCTTTCAGACATTTATGAAGGTCTTCCTCTCAATGGTCGTTTAAGAATTATGTCTCTTACTGGTGCAGCAAAAAAAGAGACAAAATTGAACCAATTGTTTGATAAGTGTAGTCCAGGAAGTGAAGAAGATTGTAATGCTCTTTATGAAAATTGTCGTGATATTAGAGCCAAATTTATTAATGCTTTTCAAGACCCACTTTTTGACATTACGACTATGTTAAGTAAACCAGGTACAGCAGAAACCTCTCCAATTTTTGAGACCATGACAACAATTGTGGATGATTTAAAAAGTAAAAAAGCTGAAATTCATATTATTAGTGACTTTATGGAAAATGGCTATAAATTTAACTTTTATCATGGAGCTTTACCGAGAGTAAAAGATATTATAAAAGAGTATGCTTTACCTACCAATACAAAAGTTACCATCTATTTACATATGATTGAGCGTCGAAGACATAAAATAGAACTCATTAACGAAGTTAAAAAAGTTTGGCGAGAGTACTTTACACAACAAGGAATTCGGGTAAAAGAAGCAAAACGTTTTTTCATTACAAATTAAGACTTAGGCTTAATGACAATGGTACATTTCCCTCGACTTCTTCCTGAACCAGTGGTAACAGAAAAAGGGATGTAATAGTTTTCTTTTAAGCTTCCCTGTGCATAAAGCCAAGGAGCTGTAAAAGGCTCTTTAAAATTTCCTATGCCAAAAAATATAAAGTCAGCAATCTCTTTTTTCTCTTGAATGATTTTAACAATCTCTCTCTTTGCATAACGTTTTATTTTCTTTAAACATTTTTGGCAATTGGTATGGCTTACAGAGTGGATTGGTATATTTAAAGCTTTAGAATAAAAATTAAAAAACTCATCCAACTCAACTCCCCATGTTTTAAGTATATTTTCATTGAATGTGAGTTTTTTCTTCTTTTTGTAGTAAAGTGAAGCTCCAGCAGCCAAAATGTTTGAATTAAAAAGTTTCTCAAAGGTAGAAGGTGCCATTTTTATGATTTGATAGTGAGTAGAGTCAAACTGTTTGATGGAAATACCCGTATCTTTCATAGGTGTTAGTTGAAACTTCTTCACATCATCTTCATTTAAAAAGTTCTGATTGAGTTTTAAATAATTGGGAGGAATGCTACCTTTTGCAATAAATGCATCAGCTTTTGCCCAAACTTTTCTTTGATTTACT
>Ga0256826_1002455_pt1 | contig 11278 bp, 14 predicted proteins | sample CV79metaG_FD_185975 | JGI IMG/M metagenome (GOLD analysis project Ga0256826, IMG submission 185975) | Hydrothermal vent microbial communities from East Pacific Rise, Pacific Ocean - CV79 | ecosystem: Environmental > Aquatic > Marine > Hydrothermal vents | place: Pacific Ocean: East Pacific Rise... | reverse complement strand
TTCGATAAAACTATTTATAAAACCCTTATAGTTTCTAAATGATTCCTCTACCTCATTAAAACCAATTTGAGGACGGTCGGTAAGTTTAAAGTTTGGAACACTTTCTTTTAATAGGTTAACTCCGTGTTCTAATTCTTCGGATGTTTGATTAATCATAGATTCGCAAATACAGCCCAAAGTAACACCCATAATTCCAATATTGTAATCTAATACATTAAATCCCAAATGTTGCCCAATTTTACTTGAAATTATTTCTGCCCAGAACTCCGATGGATAACGTTCAATAGATTCTTTAAAGAAATATACTTTTCCATCCTCAGGGTTTTCAATAAAAACCTTATCTCGTGTACCTCCTGTACCAATCCAGTTTTTATAACTCCAATCTGATATGTTGTATATCTCTGCCATTTTTTTATAAATCTACTTTAACTTTATAATTAAAGATTACTTTTCTTGTCTGCTTTTTCCTTTTTCTTTTTTTTACGTTCCTCTTTTCTTTCTTTTAAATACCACCATTCATTTTTATCATCCTTAGCATCTTTTTTGTTCACTAAAACAGCACCTACTTCATTTAAAAGTTGTCTTAATTCTTTATCATCGTATCCTCCAATCCTTGCTGAAATTGCTTTAAAAGAACGGTCAATAAATTTTCTATGATTTAAGAGTTCAAGCAATGTTTCTTTTACACTTTCTTTACTCTTGTTCTGTAAATAATACATTTCTTTATTATGCTTAAATTGAGATAACTGAAGCACGTAGTTAATAATGCCAGTAAGCAATGCCCCTATAATAACACCTATTAGTGCCCACAAAACAGAATTATTTTCCATAATTTATTATTTTAAACATCAATAGTTTGCCAATATTTGCCATCCTTAACATCAACAAATTTGGTTGTACTTCCATTCTTATAATTTATTTCAAGCAATGACTTTAATATTTTTACTCTTGAGTCTTCGTTAAATTTTGACATTAAGGTTTTCTTATAGTATTGGTCGTACTCCAAAAGTAATAATTATTATAGAGGGTAAGAAAGAAAGTTAATCATTTGTAAAAAACAAATCGTCATCAGTCTCTGTATATTCAATAATATGCCCACATTTAGGACATTTGTATTTCTTCAGATATTCAATCTCGACAAAACGTAAACCTGTATCATCATCTTCAACAGTTCTGTGTTGGGGGATTTCTTCGTTTTCATTGACGTATGTGAAAAGAATGCCGTTAAAAGCAACGTCTTCTACTAATTTACATTCATCACAAAAAAGCAATTCTCTTTCGTTTGTAAAAATGCCGAGAGCTTTGGCTTGTTTTATTGTTTCCTCAAGGCCTTTTGCCAAGTTAATTATATCCTTTGATAATTTTTTCACATCTTCATCGTCTTCTTTCATAATTAAATTAGCTCATTTTGGATTAGAATTTTTTTTACAGTTTTATTTATTTACTCCGAACTTATTTCCCAATACCCTCCTTTGTCGGGCCCAACTCGTTTAATAATATTTTCTTTTTTAAGTTTACTTAATTGGTATTCAACGCCTTTTGCTGATATACCAAGACTTTCTGCCAATTCTATTGTTGTAATATCTTTATTTTTCAATATTAATTTAACTATTTTCTCCCTAGTTTTCTCCCTAGTTTTCTCCCTAGTTTTCTCCCTAGTTTTTTCTTGAACTCTGCCATTTACTTTGTCAATAGTTCCCTCAACACTTTCTATATCCGTTGGAATAGAAACTTTAAAGATATCGCCTTCTATAAGTTCGGGTGTTCCGCCTTTAGAATAAACCGAGGTATATTTAAAAAGGTTTCTAACTCCTGAGCCTAATTCATCCGCAAAGCCAATTTCTTTAAATACTCTTGCAATAATTGGATTCTTTGGCGAAGGCGAAAAGTTATTTGGATCAATTAATCCAGAACCATTAGGGCGGTTTGCATTTTCGAATACAACCTGGTGTTCTTCTATAATCATCTTTGCAGGAAAAAGATTAGAATATTCTCTGTGTATAAGAATATTAGCAACAGCTTCTCTAAAAATCTTGTTTCGTAAACTTATACGAATATCGCCTTCCAAATAAAAAGGGTCGGGCAAATGCTTATTTATAAAGGCCATCAACCTGTCATAACTATCGAGTAAATTTGTTCTAATATCATCTCGATCATCGTAACGATCCAAATTTTTACGTCGTAAGATAGCATCTATTCGATGGTATGTTAGCGCACTTAATATGGTTTGGTCTTTACCAAAAAGCAGAATACCAGCCAGTGTAATTCCTTCCTTGCCTGTTTGCAAGTCTTTTTTGTATAGTTGAGCACTTTTTAGTAATTCTAAATCGCTCATTTCGAACCAAGGATGCGAACCATTATTCTCGTTTTTGGCTCTAATACGTGCACGTTGTAATAAACGGGGATCTAGATCATCGACAGTTGCATAAGGAAAAACTTTGTTTTCTGTAAATATGCTCTGTTTTCGTATATATAGTTGAGAAATATGTGATTGATTTTTTGTTACATCAAAATCTCCATCGTTATTTCTATCAAAAATTCGTTTTACTGTAGTGTGTACCTGCGAGCTTTCTGGAACTAAAATATGTATTATCTTTTTACCCTTAATATCAAAAATCTCAGGGTATATATGAATTGTAGGTTCTAGTTTAAGTGGATCATTGCACTGTGTGGTGAAATTTTTTATTATACCGTCTATCGCATTTTCATCTACTCCAAGAATAGTTCCGTCATCGTCAACACCTAAAAACAAATGTCCACCTGTACGATTAAGAAAAGCACAAACAGTATCGAACACATCTTTGTTTAGCTTATTTCTTGATTTTTTAAACTCAACATTTATGCTTTCGCCCTTTTTAATTATTTTTATTAGATGCTCGGTATTCATTCTTTTTACCGTTTTTTTTGATTCTTGATAATTTGCTATTTCTCAAATGTAATAATTAATATAGAGGGTAAGAAAGAAAAAATGATTATTTGTGGGATATTTATTCAAAAGATAATTTTGCGTTTTTCCATCTTAGGAGAGTTTCTGGTGCAATTGTTCCTTCTAAACTTTTAAAGTGATCAGAAGCCTTTCTTGCTCCATTGTATCTGTTGATAAAATACATAGCTAATTCTCTACGGTAAAGATTTAACAAATCGGTTTCATTGTGTTTGTCTGAGAATAATTTATACATCAAATCATTTTCATCACTCTTCTCTACTTCTATATATTTTTTATATTCAGCTTTTGTAAAATCAAGAGCCGAATTATAATTTATTATTTCTTTTAATTCTTCATCAAAATCATTATATGTTTTATATAAAATGGCTATTCTTTGTAGGTCTCTAAAGTTACCTTTAAGCTCTAACGTTTTTATCCATTTTATTAATTCTTTGTCATTGGGGTAATTGGGAAATTGCATATTTTTCTCTCCCCATACATCTTTAAATAACTTTCCCAAATCTTTTTTCGAGTCCCTTAACGATGGTATTTCAATTACTAATTGAACTATTCTATCGTAAAAATCAGGAAGTAATTTTTTTCTTAATTCTTGAATCGAAATATTTGTAGCAAAAATTAAAGTTGTTTTTATTTTTTCTTCTTTATCCGAGCCTACTTTTCTTATTTTAAAATTATTATTCTCATCGGTTTGTATAGCCCTAAATAATTGACTTTGAATACTTTTTGACAAATGATGTATTTCGTCAAGAAATAATATCTTTCCTTCTGCTTGTTGAAAGAACCCATTAGTATCTTTGTCGGCCCCTGTAAATGCCCCTTTTACATACCCAAACAATTGACTTGCAGCTAGATCGTCATTAGCGAAAGACGCACAGTTTGCTACAATTATTTCTTTTTTTTCAGCGTTACTTTCTGCCATATGAGATTTTCCAATACCTCTTTCTCCTATTAACAGAATTGAAAAACCTTGCTTTGCATAATTCCGAAATTTTTTCTCTGCAATAATATTTCTTTTTGATTCAGGTTTGGTATCTCTTAACTGTAAGTTTTTAATTTTAGTAACAATTTTTGCAGAAATTTCCTGTATATCAAAATCTTTAAACCGCTCATTAGGGTTGTTTGCTTTATTGTCATAAGTTCTTATAAGTTTTGTGTTTTGGGGAAGAATATCTAATTCGCTAAGAATTTGCCACACAACTTGAGTTTCGTTACTACCTAAAACAGCATTAATAACTATATTTGCCTTTGGATGTATTTCTTTAATCTGATCAATAAAAGGTTTAATATTTTGGTAAATATCAACAGGATCTCTTAAATCTTTTAAATTTTCAAATTTCTTTTCAATAAAAATATTCTTTTCTCTATAGTTTTTGTGCGTATTGCTATGTCTCCTGAACCAATTAATCTGATCATCTATTTTAAAATGCTGAATATCTCTCCATATTTGACTTTTCCACTCCTCAAATAAATTAGGAAATTTTTCTTTTACATAAAAAATAACCTCATTAATATTATCAAATCTATTATATAAATTTATGTTCTGATTGTTATTTTTTATGTATTCTTTTTCAAGGTCTTGCCATACTTTTATTGCTTTGGTTTGTTTTACATGATCGTCTTTTTCAACTATTTGTTGCCAATAATTAAAACGCCGTGCTGAAATTTTATCAAATATATCTTGGCCAGCTGTTAGATAATATACTTTATCAAAAAGAAAACCTCGCGACTCTATTTCAAAAACTTTATTCATGCCTATTTGAGATATGTTAGTTTTAGTTAAACTATCGAAACTTATAGACCTGTTATAAAAAGCAGATAAAATATGTTTTAAATATGCAATTCCATGTGTTGTATAATGCCAAGTAATAAATATATTTTCTTTTTTCATAATAACAATATTAAGATAAAACAAATGTACGATATTATGATCTATTTATCATAGATAAAATAATTATATCATAATAAGAAATAAAGATAAATCCAGTATATAACTGATTACATGTGTATTACATCGTTGGCATATATATTGCATTCGGCCTTTATAATAATTAAGATATATTATGAAAGCATCACTTTATAAAACAGACCACCTATACTTAAGGGCATGGGAGAGAGGAATTAATCAATCGGAAATCGATAAAATCTCAAAATTGATAAACCCAAAACAATTGGGAAAGAAATCAAGAATAATTATTGGAAAAGAAAAACTTAAACAATTAGGTATAAAAACAAGAGAAAGTGGTTTTGTTTTTATAGCCATAGGAAAAGCTCTTATTACAGCCTTTCCTGTGGATAATATTTTTAATTATCTAAAATCACAAACAGAGAGAATTAACACAATTATTTTATAAATCTTTTAAATTTTTAAATTATGGGACTAAATGATGATTACGATCACAGTCAAGAGGAACTTGACAATCATGCAGATCAATTAAATGACAATAACGATGCTTATTGGCAATCGAGAGGTGAAGATGAAAGACCTGACGATTGGGACGAAAGAGACTAATTGATTGTGAAATTGAGAGAAGGCTAATTACCTTCTCTCATTAAAAGAGAAAATGATAATATTTAAATTATCTAAAATATCAAACAGAGAGAACTAATGCAATTATTTTTTAAATTATGGGTAAAATTAAACCTACCGACAATTCGGCTAATCAGCAAAATGCCAACAAAGGTAACAAAGGAGTGAATAAGCAAAATGCACAAGTTCACGGGAACAGAGGGAAACAGATTAATACAGTAAAAAAAGAGGTGTTGAATGCCTGTAAACCTTCCAAAGAAATTCGGAAATATATTTATGAGAAACAAAAAGAATATCACAAACACATAAAAGAAATTATCCCTTTACTACAAAGTGAAAAAGATAAATTAAGCAAACCTATTAAAAAAAATAGTATCTTATCAAAAACACAAAGCCTGGTTGATAAATGCAAGGCAAAATAAAGAAATAGATGCATATACTAAAAATAATACACGGATATCCACCAAATTATAATGCAGGTTCGGAGGTTTACAGCCAGTCGATTGTTGATGAGTTGAAAAAATCGAATAAAGTAACGGTTTTTACTCGTGAGGAAAACGAATATGAACTCGATTTTAGATTTAGAAAAGAAACAAAAGATGATGTTGATTTTGTTTATGTAAATATGCCAAGAGGAAAAGATGGTTATAATCACCACTTAATCAACGAGAAATTCAACAAATTATTAAACGAAATTAAACCTGACATTGTTCATATAGGGCATTTAAATCACCTTTCAATTGGTATTATTGACGAATTAAAGAAGTTGAATATCCCAATTCTTTACACTTTACACGATTTTTGGTTAATGTGCCCAAGAGGACAGTTTTTACAACGCAATTTCGATGGTGAAAATTTATTTCAACTTTGCGATAAGCAGGAAAACTCAAAATGTGCTAAAAATTGTTACAGTATGTATTTTTCTGGATATGAGATGTCGTTTGAACAATCTTTAAATTATGAAATTTCTCATACAGAGCATATCGGAAAAGATAAATTAGATGATTTAGAGCATTGGACCAATTGGGTTGATGCAAGAATGTTTGCTGTAAAAGAAATAGTTGAAAAGATTGATTTATTTCATGCCCCATCAAAATATCTAATGAATAGATATATCAATGATTTTGGGATACCAAAAGAAAAAATCTTTTATTTGGATTATGGCTTCCCAACACATTATTTACAACCTGTTGAAACTTGCGAATCAGAAGAATTTACTTTTGGATATATCGGCACTCATATCCCTGCAAAAGGGATCAATTTACTCATTGATGCCTTTAAAGCAGTAGAAGGCAAAGCACGATTAAAGATTTTTGGAAGAGAACAAGGGCAAAATACATTGGCGTTAAAAGAGATAGCAAAAACAAGTAAAAATCCAATTGAATTTTGTGGTGAATATGTAAATCAAAATCTTGCAAAGGTAGTTTTTAGCAATGTGCATTGTATTGTAGTACCATCAATTTGGGCAGAAAATTCACCATTGGTTATTCACGAAGCACAATCATGCAAAATACCAGTTATTACAGCAGATTATGGAGGAATGAAAGAATATGTTGCAGATAATGTAAATGGACTTTTATTTCAACATAGAGATAAAAAATCATTAAGCGAACAACTTCAATTTGCAGTTGATAATCAAGATAAAATGAAAGAATTAGGACAGAGAGGCTATTTGTATTCTGATAATGGAGAGATACCAAATATCAAAGAGCATTGTAAGGAACTAATTAAAAAATATAAAGAAATAGAAAATAATGGATAAGCTTTTTAGAATAACCGTAGATACCAATCCCGAAGATTGCAATTTGAATTGTATCATGTGCGAAGAGCACAGTAAACACAGCGACTTTAAAACAAATCTTTTAAACAAAGAAGGTGTTAAATTCAGGAGAATGCCTTCTGGTTGGATTGATAAAATTTTTGCCGAAGCAAAACAATTAGGGGTTAAGGAAATTATACCTTCAACGATGGGCGAACCTTTAATGTATAAAGATATTGATAAATTCTTTTTGTTGGCAAGAGAATATAATATTAAAATCAATCTTACTACTAACGGAACTTTTCCGGGTAGAACAGTTCAAGAATGGGCAGAGCTAATAATTCCTGTTACAAGCGATACAAAAATATCATTAAACGGAGCAACAATGCAAACTGCTGAGAACATAATGGAAGGATTAAATTTTGAGAAACAGATTGCAGATATTCGTGCATTTGTTGAATTTAGAAATAAATATTACAAAGAAACTGGATATTACAGTAGAATTACGCTACAACTAACTTTTATGCAAAATAATATGCACGAATTGGTTGACATAATAAAATTAGCATCAGAATTAGATATTGATAGAATTAAAGGGCATCACTTATGGACACATTTTGAGGAAATTAAAGATTTATCCTTTAAAAAAAATGCAAAATCAATGGAGTTATGGAATAATATTGTTGATAAGGCATACAAAGCAGTTGAAACTTACAGAAAGCCAAATGGTGAAAAGGTATTATTAGAACAAATAAATTATTTAAAGCCAGAAGAAACAAACGAAGTTCCTAACGAATATAACTGCCCGTTTTTAGAAAAAGAACTTTGGGTATCGGCAATAGGAAAAATTTCGCCTTGCTGTGCCCCTGATAAACAACGCGATAGTTTAGGCGATTTTGGAAACTATTCAAATACAAGTTTAACCGAAGTTTTAAATAGCAATTTTTATAAAGATTTAGTTAAAAACTACAAACAAAAACCACTTTGTAAAACCTGCATAATGCGTAAAGCAGTTTAGTTATGGACATAGAAAATTTTAGAGATATTGCAAAGTATAATACCACTATAAAAAAAGGAATAATTTATAGAACTGTAAGTTTTACAAAATATGAATATAAAAAGATAGAAGATTTTATTCTGAGACTAAATATAAAAACGATAATTGATTTACGTGCTGAACAAGAAATATTGGAGCGTAAATATGACAATAAATTTATTTCAAAATTTAACTATGTAAAAGCTCATTTTGATCCTTGGAATCAGCCAGAATGGTTTAAAAAAAGTTTAGATGATACTTTATCAAACGAAGATAAAGCCTATTATTTTTTCTTAAAAGCCTGTAAGCAAGAGATGAAATTAGTTTTTGAAACCATTTTAAATTCAAATAATACAATTGCAATACATTGTGTTGCTGGAAAAGACAGAACTGGTTTGATAATAATGTTAATTTCTATGTTAACAGGTGCTTCTTATAACGAATTACTAAACGATTATTTGGCAAGTGAAATGGATACAACAGAACGGAAATTTAAGATTTATTACGATTATGTAATTAATTTTGGTGGAATAGAAGAATATCTAAAATCTTGTAATTTAACTGATAATCAAATTAATGACCTTAAAAACAAGCTAATAAAATGAACAATATAAGAAACGAACTTAAAGGATTTTTTACTGAACATTGGAAATATATGGTTGTACGAACAGCTTGTAAATTGAACATTTTTGATATGGTGAAAAAAGGAGTAAATACTGATGAAAAAATACAATCAAAATTGCAATCTAATTTAAAAGCAACAAAAACATTGTTATTTGCTCTTGTTCAACTTGACTTTTTAGAAATTATCGACAATAAATATTTACTTAACGATAAATCCGAATTACTTACAGATAATAATTCTCAAAGTTTTAAAAATGCTTGTATTTTATGGGGCGATGAGCATCTTAATGCTTGGCAAGAATTAGATTACACTATTAAAACAGGACAACCATCTTTTGAAAAATCAAACATTGCATATTTCGATTATTTAGCTCAAAATCCCGATAAACTTGAAAATTATCATAAAGCAATGCATGAATATGCTATTGAAGATTATAAAGATATTCATAAATATATTGATTTTAGTAAATACAAATCTGTAATGGATATTGGGGGAAGTTTAGGAGCTTTGATATCAAATGTAAGGGAAAATACCAATATTGAAAACTGTTATTTATTCGATAAAAAAGAAGTAATATCACTTATCAAAAATCCTACAATAGAACTTGTTTCAGGAAACTTTTTTGAAAATATTCCACAAATTGTAGATTGCTTAATTCTATCAAGGATTATCCATGATTGGGAAAATGATAAAGCAAATATAATTTTAAAAAATTGTTATAATGCACTTCCAACAAACGGAGAAATAATTTTAATAGAAAACTTTACAGATAAATTGGAAAATAAAGCAAGTTTATTGTCTTTAAATATGATGATAATGTGCAAAAGCTTTGAAAGGACAGAAAAAGAATATATGAATTTACTTGAAAATAACGGATTCAAAGTAGTTGAAATAAAGCAATTAAATAATTTACAATATATAATCAAAGCATCTAAACTATGAACTGGAAAGAAATAAAAGTATCGGACTGTGAAACATATTTCACATATAAAGGCAAAAAACTTTTTAATAAAATATTCAAAAAAGTAATGAAATTTCACGCAGAGGGATTTGCTCCTGTTTGCGACGAAAATGGCTGGTATCATATTGATATGAATGGCAATGAATTATATTCTGAAAGATATTATAAAACGTATGGTTTTTATTGCAACAGAGCAGTTGTTTTAGAAACTGAAAATAAAGGTTTTCATATTAATATTACAGGTAAACGTGTATATCAACAATATTATATTTGGCTTGGAAATTATCAAGGAAACCTGTGTACAGTGAAAGATGCGGATAATAACTATTTTCATATTGATTTGCAGGGCAATAAAGTGTATAAAAAAACGTATAAATATGTAGGCGATTTTAAAGATGGCATTGCTTGTATAATGTTCTATGATAATACATTCACTCATATTCTACCTAATGGTGAGTATTTGCACAACAAACGATTTAAAGATTTAGGTGTTTTTCATAAAGGGTTTGCTATTGCCAAAGATGAAAAAGGGTGGTTTCATATCGACAAACAAGGTAACGAAATTTATAAAAAACGCTATGCTTTAATAGAGCCTTTTTATAACGATGTTGCCTTTGCAGAGGATTTTAATGGCGAAAAAACTTGGATTAAATTATAAACTTAAAAATAATAACAATATGAAGACAAAATTTGTAAATACATTAGACGAAGAAATAAATTTAAAGCAAAACTCGATTTATACTCCTGTTCTGAAAATGGCTTGGGAAGAGTTAAAAACAACCCTTAATTTACCTATAACAAAAATTGAAAGCGATATATTCAACAAAGTTAATGATTATAAATTTTTAGAAGAACCCCTATCATCTAACGAAATAAAAAAAGAAGTTACAATTAATGAAGATAAAATAAAAATCAAAGCGGAGTTTGATAAAAGTCTCCCATTTAAAAAAGAACTTTACGTTAACGGAAATCCATTATTTTTTGAGAAAAAAGAAATATGTTCATTTTCACCGAATAAAAATTGGTGTAAAATGCTATATTATGAAGATAAAGATAATTTTGCGATAAATATTTCTACTAAAAATGATAATGAAGAAATTATTTTAATAAAGAGTGATTTTAACAACAATTTTAATCTACAAGATGAAATAAATTCTACATTAAGTAAACAGAAAAATAATAATGTTGGAATAAATAAGGAAGACACCATTATAGTTCCCATTATTGAAGTCGATTCCTCATCAGATTACGCCGATTTACTTCCTGTTCAGTTATTTACTGATAAGTATCCTTTTATTATAGAAACACTTTCGCAAAAAATTGATTTTACGCTAAATAATAAGGGAGCAGAAGTAAAAGTTCGTGTAATACTGAAAGGAACTTTGCAATGTATATTTCAAATACTGATTATTTGAAAACATAT
>Ga0256826_1002454_pt1 | contig 11279 bp, 11 predicted proteins | sample CV79metaG_FD_185975 | JGI IMG/M metagenome (GOLD analysis project Ga0256826, IMG submission 185975) | Hydrothermal vent microbial communities from East Pacific Rise, Pacific Ocean - CV79 | ecosystem: Environmental > Aquatic > Marine > Hydrothermal vents | place: Pacific Ocean: East Pacific Rise... | reverse complement strand
AGTTTTTCAACATACTGAACTGTTAAAGGTAAAAAATCCTCGTTAGATTCTGCTAATTCGTCCATTACAACTGTCGCTAAAAGCACAGTCCCATTTTCTTGTAACCAAGCTGAGCCGTCAGCCTGTTTTGCAATCTCATTTAATCTATATATTTCTTGAGTTTGACCGAAGTCTAAGTTAATACTCAAATTATTCCTTAATCTTTTAATTTAATGTCTAATTATATCCGTTTAAGAACCTATAAACTTAGGGAATGACTAAATATAAAATTAGCAAGTAGAAAAATTTAAAGTAGATCTCCGTGTCAAGCACGAAGATGACAGGTTATTTTCATTATCAGATTTTACCCGAGACTCTATATTTACTCACTCCAAAACTGATAGCTAAAAATTTAGGACTCTAAGTATAAAAAGTAAAAATTTTAAAATAGATCTCTGTGTCAAGCACGAAGATGACAGGTTATTTTCATTATCGGATTTTACCCGAGAATCTATATTTACTCACTCCAAAACTGATAGCTAAAAATTTAGGACTCTAAGCATAAAAAGTAAAAATTTTAAAGTAGATCTCCGTGTCAAGCACGAAGATGACAGGTTATTTACATTATCAGATTTTACCCGAGAATCTATATTTACTCACTCCAAAACTGATAGCTTAAAAGTTAGGACTCTAAGTATAAACAGTAAAAATTTTAAAATAGATCTCCGTGTCAAGCACGAAGATGACAGGTTATTTGCATTATCAGATTTTACCCGAGAATCTATATTTACTCACTCCAAAACTGATAGCTAAAAATTTAGGACTCTAAGTATAAAAAGTAAAAATTTTAAAATAGATCTCTGTGTCAAGCACGAAGCTGACGGGTTATTGTCATTATCGGGCTTGACCCGATAATCTATATATTTATGAATTCTCAAACTTATAGCTTAAAAGTTATTTTAAAATATAGATGACTTTAAAACCATATAGAAAAATTATCCAAGAGAGATAAATCCAAATAAAGAAAAACATTAAAATAGAAAATGAGCCATAAATAGAAAGATAGGTTGTGTTATATAAAACATAATATACAAATCCAGTTTTTGCCCATTCCCAACTTATTGCAGTTATGAAAGAGGAAAGTAGAATTATCCTATTTCTTACTTTTATTGTAATGGAGATTCGGTAGCTGATAAAAAACAGAAACCAAATGACCAAAAATGGGTATGGAACAGTATTTATAGAAATAATATTCCACATATATCCGCTATTTTCTAAAATATGATAAAACTTGATTGACAGAAAAATAGAGAGAAAAAGAACGATTGGCAAAAGTGTAATCATTGTCCAATATAAAGTTAGAGACTGCCAAAAGCCTCTTTTTTTAGAGAAAAGCATTCGGTTTATAATATATTCGTAGTTTTGAAAAAACATAATTGAAGTAAAAATTATATAAAAAATTCCGACGACTTCGATATGGTTTGAGTTTGAAATAAACATATCGATATATTTCTGAATTATCTCTTTATGGCTAGGCAAAATATAATCAAAAATGGAGTTCTGAATTTCTATATAAAAACCGTCAAAAGAGGGTAGTCTTGTAAATATTGAAAAAAGTAAAATCGTTAAGGGGATAATGCTTAAAATTGTGTAGAAACTTAGACTGGAAGCATAATACACAATTTCAACATCAAAAATCTTTCTGAGAAAAATCAGAACTTTTTTCAGAAAGTCCAATTTAACTAATATATTTATGCTGGTCAGATTTGGGAGTTGTTTTAAATCTAGGAATTTCAATAATTTTATATTTACTAATATCTCCATTTAAAAAAGTAATTTCGATAATATCACCAACTTTGACCTCTTTAGATTGTTTAACCGAAATCCCATTAATCGAAACGACTCCACTTTTAAGCATATCTTGTGCGACTGTTCGTCTTTTGGTAATATTTACCGCATTTAAAAATTTATCTATTCTCATAATTTTAAAAAATTATCCAAAATTTCATATCCAAACTCACTCATAATTGATTCTGGGTGAAATTGTACTCCATAAATATCGTAACCTTTAACTTCCAAAGCCATAATTTCGCCATCATCTTTGCTGAATGCGGTCGGCTGAATAATATCAGGTAAGTTTTTCTGATTTACAACTAAAGAATGGTAGCGGGTTGCGGTAAAATGATTTGGAATATTCTTAAAAAGTTTCGATGAGGTCGTAGTTTCAATTTGTGAAGTTTTTCCGTGCATCATATGTTTAGCTTGGATAATTTCAGAACCAAAAGCTTGGGCGATTGTTTGATGACCTAAACAGATACCTAAAATTTTTTTATCATCTTTAAAATTATTAATAATTTCTAAACTAATACCCGCTTCGTTTGGAGTCGCAGGACCCGGGGAAATAATAATTTTTTCAGGATTCAGATTTCTTATTTCTTCAATAGAAAGCTCATCATTTCTGATAACTTTTAAATCTGCTCCTAACTCTAGGCAATATTGAACAATATTATATGTAAAACTATCATAATTATCTATCATTAAAATCATTTTAATATCCTATATTCTTTTTAATAATTCTACCATCTAAATTGAAAATTATTAACCGAAATTTTTTCGTATTCTAGCAACTTCTCTTTTCATACTTTTCTCTTTTAAAGCTTCTCGTTTATCGTGTAGTTTTTTTCCTTGAGCAAGTGCAATTTCAACTTTGATAAGATTCTTATTATTAATATACATTTTTAAAGGAACAATTGTTTGTGCTGTTTTTGAGACCTTGATAAACATTTTAGCAATCTCTTTTTTATGCATTAATAATTTTCGTTTCCGAATTTCATCATATCTAAAAGATGAATTTGTTGTTTCTAAATGGCTAATATGAGATTGTAAAAGAAATATTTCACCCCGTTCAATTCTTACATAACTTTCTCGTAGATTTACTCTACCTGCCCGAATTGCCTTAACTTCTCCGCCTGTTAATTGTATTCCAGCTTCAAATTTATCTAAAATCGTGAATTCGTGAAATGCTTTTTTATTATTTGAGACAATTTTCATATATAGAATCTTTTTTCTAATATTATCTAAAAAATGAATATTTATTTTTTACACTATTTAAACATTTTTAGTCCAAGATTTATTTTTATATAATTTTTGAAAAAATCAATTTTTATGTCATAGTTCTTTTTATGAAAAAGAAAAAATTATATAAGTATTTAATAATGCTTCTGCTGATTCCAACATTCGTTTATTCGCATAATTGTGAAACAAAAGTTTTTAATATTCGTTCAGTTAAGCATTCAAAAATAATTGATTTTATTGAACAAATTTCTGAAATATGTGAGCTAAATTTAATTATTGATAAATCTTTAAATGATAATTTATTAAATCAAAATATGAGTCAGATTTTTATTAAAAAGAAGAGATTAAAAGATGTGTTACAGCTTTTTTTATCCGAAAATAATATTTTATATACTTTATCAAATGATATTTTAAAAATATCTTATGTGAAAACAAAAACTTACCATCTTGATTATATAGCATCTCAAAGAATTAGCACCACAAATACAGATATTTCAGTCGGTGGAAATAGTGATGATAAAGGTGGTTCTGGAGTTTCTACAAGTTTAGGAACTACAATTAAAAGCACTTTAGCTTTTAATTTTTGGGAAAACTTAAAAGAGGAAATCTATACAATATTAACAAGACCTGAAGATAAATATAAGGCAGATACTCCAATTATAAATGAAAAAGCAGGTTTAATTACAGTTTCAGGTACTTTTAATCAGCTGGAAAGAGTCGAGAAATATTTAAAAGAATTAGAAGAAAAACTTCAAAAGCAAGTTCTAATAGATGTAAATATTTTAAGTGTTAGTCTGAATGAAAATCATTTGACTGGAATTAATTGGAATAATTTTTATAATATTATTTCAGCAAAGGGTTCTGTGCCAATTCCAAATATTCCCTCAAGTATGATAACAACAGCTTCAATTGAACATATTTTAGATTTTTTAAAAGTTAATGGAAAAGTGAAATCAATCTCAAATCCTAGAATCGTAGCTTTAAATAATCAACCTGCCTTAATTTCAGTAGGAAATGAATATTTTTATTCTATTGAAGAAACAAATATTGCTGAAACTTCTGGGGGTGGTGCAACAACAATGAATTCCACCAAAATTGAATCAGTTTTTGCAGGAATTTTATTAGATATTACAGCGGAAATTTCAAAAGATGATAAAATAATTTTGAATATTAATCCTTCAATTAGTCAAACTGTTCAAACAATTTCATCTGAATCTTCTAGAAAAATTCCGCCAGATTTAACAAAAAAACAGTTGTCTTCTGTAATTATTACTGAAGATGGAAAGAAAATTATTTTAGGTGGTTTAATTACAAAGTCAGAAACTAGAGAAAATAGTATTATTCCACTTCTTGGATATATTCCTATTTTTGGAGCTTTCTTTCGTTCAAATAAAAATGTGTCAATTCACGAAGAACTTATAATTATTGTGACTCCACATATTTTAAAAACAGACACAAAATTAGATTTAAATAAGTATAAATTTATTAAGGATATAAAATGATTAAAGAAACAGTATTTGGACCAATAAACTCAAGACGATTTGGAACTTCCCTCGGAGTTGATTTATCTCCAAACTTAAAGCAGTGTAATTTTGATTGTCTTTATTGCGAATTAAAACAGGAAAAAAAGAGAGTAGATTTACAATCTGACCCTATAATTGTGAGTAAAATTTTTACTGAAATTGAAACATCTTTAGATAAATTACAGAATATTGATGTTTTAACTTTTACAGCAAATGGCGAACCTACTTTATATCCAGATTTAGATAACCTCATCGATCAAGTTAATATGATAAAAGCTAAATATAAAATTGAAACTCTGATTTTATCAAATAGCGGAAATATTTGGTTTCCAGATATTAGGAATACTTTGATGAAATTTGATAAAGTAAAATTATCCTTAGATTGTGCAACTCAAAACTGTTTTGAAAAAATTGACCGTCCAATAAATGGAATAAATATTGATGCAATCAAAACAGGAATTCTAGAATTTTCTCAAAAATTTCAAGGTGAGCTTTTTATTGAAATTTTATTTTTAGAACATATAAATGCAGAATATGATGAGGTCAAAAGACTAAATGAGTTTCTATTAACTTTGCCAAAAGTAACTAGAATTGATATTGGAACTGTTGAAAGACCCCCAGCTTACGATGTTAAACCAATATCTTATAATCATTTATTAGAAATTTCTCAACAATTTGATAATAATTTACCAATTCTAATTTCAAAACATCGTGAAAAAACATTTGTCACTCAACATTTAGTTAAAAGTGCAATTTTACATACTTTACGATTAAGACCTTTAACCAAATACGATTTTGAATCTTTATTTGATAAAAGTACAATTGAAAATTTAGATAGTTTATTAAAAGAGGAACTTGTTTCAATCAAAAAAGTTGGAGATATTGAATTCTATCAACCATCAAAAAGTCTTGACGATGTTAATTTATGAGATTTTACAAGGTTGAAATCTTATATCGAGGATCAAAATTACATAAAACTTTTAAAGTAAAATCTAAACAGGATTTATATAATGAAGTCTTTAATAATTATCCAAAATGCAAGATTATCAAACTTAAAGAAGTTTCAGACCCTGAACAAGAAATATCATTACAAGATATTTTAGATAAAGTTGAAGACTTTTTTCAACTTAATTCAATTGATGAAGAAACACAAATTTTTTTTCTAAATCAACTTGCGGTTATGGTTGATGCAGGAATTTCTATTTTAGACTCTTTAAAACAAATTCAAAAAAGTATAAAAGATAGAAATCTTGAAAAAGTTATCACTTCAATTATGAATGATATAAATAATGGTTCTTCACTTGCAGATGCTTTTATAAAATTTGAACATATTTTTGGAAACCTAACTATTACAATGATTAAATTAGGAGATAAAACAGGAGATAGTTCAAAAGCACTTTTTAAACTTGTTGAAATGCTTGAGGAAATTCGAGACAATAAAGTTAAAGTTAAAAAGGCTATGAATTATCCGCGAAATGTTATGATTGCAATGATTATTGCAATGTCAGTCATTATAAATTTTGTCATACCTAAATTTAAATCTATTTTTGATAGGTTTGATTCTGAACTACCTTTTGTAACTCAAATTTTAATTGGGGCAGAAGAATTTTTCTCAAATTATGGATTAATAATATTTATAGGTACAGTTTTTTCTGTTTTTGCTTTCCGATACTCTTTAAAAAACTCCATCAAATTTAAATATTTCATTCATTTTTTAATGCTAAAAACTTATATTATTCGCGACATTTCTATGTATTCTACTCTTAACCGCTTTACAATTGTTTTTGCTGAATTATTAAATGCAGGAATCTCTATTTTTGAAGCTCTTGAAATTTCAATAGGAATGGTGGATAATCTAGTTTTACGGAAAAAACTTCAAAAAAGCTATCTTGAAATTAATCGAGGTTCTCCCCTTTACCAAAGTTTTGAGGAAAGTGGTATTTTTGATAATATGGTAATTCAAATGCTTTACACTGGAGAAAGTAGTGGGGAACTTCAAAAAATGCTAAACAGCATTGCCCAATATTATAAACGAAAATTTGATAAAATTATTGATGGAATGCATTCACTTCTTGAACCAATAATTTTACTTTTTATTGGTGTTTTAGTTACGACTTTAGCTTTAGGTATATTTTTACCAATTTGGAGTTTAGGTGAAGTCTCAAAATAGTTTGAATAAATATCTCCGTGTCAAACACGAAGATAATGAAATTATAGCAATGAATAAATAGAGATTATCGGGTCAAGCCAGATAATGACAAGATTCTGTAATATTCCTTAATACCCCGACAATTATAATAGCCCGTCATTTTCGTGTTTGACACGGCAATCTACTTTAGTTTTTCTACTAACCTATATTTATTTATCCCGAGAGAATTTTGGAGTGGCTAATGTATTTTCTACTTTAAATAGAACTTCAAGTTTTTTCTGAATTTGAGAATTCTGATTTGAAATCTTTTTATATTCAGTATGTTGATTCATTATTTCAATAATTTTTTTAGAATCAAAATATTTCAAAACAGGAATACCTAAATCTGATAAAAATTTATTAGGCGAATCATCGCGGTCTTCTCTTTCGATATAAATCGGTTTTCCGCCTGAAGCTAAAGTTTCTAAAGCAGTTTGATAAGATGAGGTTACAACAACTTTTGACTTTTGAATAACCTCATCATAATCTTCAACTTCAAAAATTTTCTCAAAATATGGGCTTAACTCATCTTCGTAACCAATAAAATAATAAAAACCTAAAAGTAGATTTGGTTTAAAATCGCCAAAATCTTTAGCATATTTCAGCAAATCTTTATCGTAATCATCATCACCAAAGAAAAAAGTTACATCAATATCTTTCTGAAATTTTCCAAAAAATTGAGATTGAACAGGAAGGTGATTTAAAGTTGTGTCTGAATTCTGAATATATGGATTAATTAAAAATTCACCTTGTCGGCAAACATCATTTTCAAGAGTGGAAAGTCTGATAAATTTACTAAAATAGTAAATCATATCTTGGAGCTGTTCCTCATTGTGTTCATCTGAATCATAAATCAAAATATCGCCGTGATTTGCAACATTTGGAATATTCCGCAAAACATCAATTCCGATAGCTTTTTTGATTCCAAATTCTTTTGAAAAACTTGCAATTTTATAATCGCTTGTTAAAAGTGTAATTTCAAAGTCTGGAAAAGAGTTTATAATCGCGACCGCCTTACGAAATCTTGCAAGAGTAAATCGATGTCCTGTGTGAGTGTAGTAAAACACTTTCATAAATATCCCCTATTTTGTAAATTGAGTGCCTAAGCCGTCGTCGGTTAGAATTTCTAATAAAATTGAGTGTTCAACTCGACCATCGATAATATGGGCTTTTTCTACCCCATTTTGAACCGCATCAACACAAGCCTGAACTTTTGGAATCATTCCGCCGTAAATTGTGCCATCATCTTTTAGGTTTTTAACATCTTCTAAAGATAGGGATTGAATAAGATTCCCATCTTTATCCAAAATCCCCGCGGTGTCTGTTAAGAAAAGCACTTTTTTAGCTTTTAATTCTTTGGCGACCGCACTTGCTACAAAATCCGCATTTATGTTATATCCAATATCGCCTAAATCATAACCGCCACCAATCGGAGCGATGACGGGAACAAATTTCTCATCTAAAAGTCGATGAATCACTTGCCCATCAATTTTATCAACAATTCCAGTTCTACCAAATTTTTCAGAATCGTAGGCTTTCGCTTTGATAAATCCTGAATCTTTTCCGCTAATTCCGATAGCTTTTGCTCCGAAATGGTTTAGCATTGCGGTAATCTCTTTATTTATATCTCCGCTTAAAACCATTTCAACAACTTTCATAACCTCATCGGTCGTAACTCTTTGCCCATCAATAAATTCAGTCCCAATTTCCAATTTGGATAAAAGTTCTGTGATTCGTTTTCCGCCTCCGTGAATAATGACAGGTCTCAAACCTACCAAATAGAGAAGCAGAATATCTTGAGCAAATTTCTCTTTTAAAGTTGGGGAAGTTTGAGCCGACCCGCCATATTTGATAACTACAATCTCGCCACTAAATTTTTTAATAAACGGGAGAGCCTCTAAAAGAGTATTCACTGTTTCAATCTTTTTTTTCAATTTTTTTCGCCTTTTAAACTTGAAATAATTATGTCGCCATTTTCAAAACCAGCTGTAAAACCGCCTTGAATATTTGAAGCTTCATCGCCTAAGAATTCGCCACTTCCGTGCATATAAGTTGGTTTAGAGATTGTTGAATCTTTAAAAGTAAAATCACCATTTTCGATTGTTGAACTACTTTTTTTGAAGATAAAAGTTCCATCGTCCGCAATCATATTTTTACCAACAAAATCGATACCATATTTTTGAGAGTCGGATTCAAATTCCATATTTCCATCTATTGTGTTTGCCATAAAGTCGAAAGTAAAATCAAAATTACCATCTACTTTTTTAGCTGAAATATTCTCAATGCTGTTTTCAACAGTTCCGAAAATTTCTCCTGAATATGAAGCTGTAACTTTTTGTTGAACAAATTCAGAAATTTTATCTTTTGAAGTTATTGCTAAATCTGATTTGACCCAACCGCCTCGAATATTTTCAACTCCATTATTTTGGTAAGCCCAATATCCCCAAGAAAAAATATCATTTTTGCCTAACTCTTTTTTATAAATATCAGTTTCGCTAACTTGTTCTGCGATAAAACCACCAACTATAAATTGAGCATTTTCTTTTTCTGCTAGAGTTTTTTCAAAGTAATCTTTTTCTACAATTCCAATTTTTGCATAGGTATTTTCACCTGCAAAATATCCACCTTGATTTGGAAAGAGTAATTTTTTATCTTTTGTTAAAACATTATTTGAAAAATGTAGAAAATTATTTGAAGAAACTGCACCATTTCCAGAATTTGAAAAAGTAAAATTACTGCCTAAATATTGAAAATTTCCAGATACAAAACTATTTTGAGAATCTAAAGTTAAATCTATTTTCTGTCTTCCATTTTTTTCTAAAATATCAGATTTATAATTTGTAACTCCTCCTACAAAAATAATTTCACCACTATATTTTAATATTTTACCATTTTGAGAATTTCCGTCCCAACTTTTTAATGGAAAATATGTTGATGAAATTGCATCATTTTCCGCAGTGATTGAAACATCAAAAGGTCTAGCTTTTTGAATATCTTGTAAAGATAATTTTAAAGGAGTTCCCCAACTATTTACGGACATAAAAACTTTTTTATCCGAACTATTTAATAGTATAGTTTGTGTCAAAGCTTTTGAAAGAAGAGCATCATATTTTAAATTTGCATCTTCAGGAGTCAATTCTTCAACAACTCTTTCTTTTTCCATATTTTCCATATCAATATTATGAATAGTTTTAGGAACAGATGGAATTCCAAATTTTATACTTAACATTTCACCTGCTAAAACATCAATATTTTTACTTCCTATTTCAATAAAAATCGAACCTTTTAAACAAGCAATATCTTCATTATCTTTTGAAATTAAACCTTGGAAGTGAGTGCCACGAATTCCAATATTTGCATTGTTAGTTATTAATTTAAATTTATTTTGAGATATTTTACCTATTTTTCCAGTTATTGCACTAAAAAAACCTCTTTTTACCCGAAAATATGCAGTTGATTTTTTTGTTTTATCAAAAAGATATGATTCTATTTTAAAATGAGAATTTCGCCCAATTCTAATTACAGTTCTGTCTTTAAATATAAGTTGGGCTTTTCCTCGCCTTGATGTTACAACAATATCTTTTTCTTCAAGTTGAAATCCCTTAAAAGCTTTGCTTTTTATATTATATCGTGTAACAAAAACATCATTTCTCATTGCTGAAATATAGCCGATAGAGGAATAACCTGAAACTATAAAAATTAGAGAGACTAAAAATATTCTCATATTAAAATCCTTTTTTCCACACTATTGTTTATATTTTTTTTTCCAATCTTTATCAAACTTTTTTCTCTTTAAATAAGAAATTCTTTCAAAAAATAGTTTTCCATTTAAATGATCAAGTTCGTGTTGAAAAGCGATAGATTCTAAATCTACTAAAGTTCTAGTTTGAATTTCACCAAATCTATCTTGAAACGAAACATCAATTTTTTCAGCCCGTTTTACATCTTCATAATATTCAGGCAAACTTAAACAACCCTCTTCAAAAGTTACACTTCCTAAAGTTGAAATAATTTTAGGATTTATAACTTCGATGAGGTTTTGAGGATTCTCATCTTTTTCATTTTTTGGTACATTTAAAACAAATAATTGTTCTGTTTTACCAACTTGGATTCCAGCTAAACCTATGCCTTTTCGGTCATTCATTGTATCATTCATATCATCTAAAAGTCTATGAAGTTTCTCATCAAATTTTTCTACTATTTTAGATTTTTGCTTTAATTTTTTATTTGGATAAACTAAAATCTCTAAAATCATTTTCTACCTTTTTAAATAATAAGCTATGTATTCTAAAAAAATTATAGCTAATTAATTCTTGAAAAATATATTTTCTACAAAATATATAACTGACTAAATAGAGAATTAAATAGGTAGCAAAACTAATAAAATAGATCTCAGTGTCAAGCACGAAAAGATGACAAAAAAATTGTAATTGTCTAACTTATCTATATTCTGTTAATCCAAAAATAGATATTTATGTCAAGCACAAAGATAACGGGTACTTGTCATTATCGAG
>Ga0256826_1002453_pt1 | contig 11280 bp, 10 predicted proteins | sample CV79metaG_FD_185975 | JGI IMG/M metagenome (GOLD analysis project Ga0256826, IMG submission 185975) | Hydrothermal vent microbial communities from East Pacific Rise, Pacific Ocean - CV79 | ecosystem: Environmental > Aquatic > Marine > Hydrothermal vents | place: Pacific Ocean: East Pacific Rise... | reverse complement strand
TCATCAACTTCCACATTAATAATCATTGTATTGTTTTTCTTCAGTTCTTTTTTATCCGATTGGGCAAAACTCATTACACTATTAAAAACTAAGACCAACATAATGACCATTACTTTGTATAAATTTCCTTTTTTCATTTGTTTGTTTTTATTTGTTTTTCTGTGAGCAAAAATACAACGTAAAGATATTCAAAAGCTTTAGGCTGGGTTAATAAAGGTTAAGCTTAAGTTAAATGAGTGATGTTTTTTTTATTTTAGCTTTCTCAAACCATTTTGTTAGAATCAATTCCTACTGTTTTATCAATAAACTTTCATTATTATGAAAAAACTATTTACTATTTTAACTGTATCATTATTTATTCCATTGTCAATAATTGCACAGGAAAACAAACCAATTACTGGAACTGTAGAAAAAATCTCCGGTATACCCATGTATTTGTATTCTGAGCCACAGGTACAATTTGAAGTTGTAGGTAAAGCAAATACTGCAGTTGATATTATTAAAGTTGGTGTTAATATGAATTTAGATGTTTATAAAAAAGGAGAGAAAATAGTAGAAACTGCTTTTAAAAGGAAAGATTCCGGCAAAATTCCAAACTTTGATGCAATTGTTTTAGATATTCATAAAGAAAAAATTTTGGCCATTAAATATAAAGATGAACCATCTTTAAATGCGAATATCCAATTTGAGGATGGGATTGCCATTTATATATTTTCACAACCAAATATAGAATTTGAGATAATTGCTGATTTACCTGCTGATTTCTCTTTGAGAGCTGAATCCGGAATACTATCGGATAAAATAAGCAGTATGGTTAGAAGATATTTGAAAAAAGTAAATAAAGGACAATTGGACGAATTTGACGCCATCATCTTCAATCCAAAAGATTTAAGCGGGCAGGCCATCAAATTTAAGAAATAGTACACTTCATGGTTATTTTGCCTGATCTTCCAAAATCATTATTCTCAACATATTGATTGCAGTTATGCTGGCACGAGAAATATTTCTACCACGGTGCTCACCAAATTGAAATAGTTTTGCTTTAGTTTTGTTTGGACCTGAAACAGCAATCCATGTGGCTCCTACTGGTTTCTCAATGGTACCACCATCAGGGCCGGCTATTCCACTTGTTGCAACTGCATAATTAGTGTTAAGGTTTTTTTTTGCTCCTTCGGCCATTTGTCTTATTACCTGTTCACTAACTGCACCATACTCCTGTAAATCAAGCCTATTCACACCAAGCAAGGCTTCTTTTATTTCATTTGAATAACTTATAATACTCCCTTTAAAATACTCAGACGAACCGGCAACAGAGGTTATCATGTGGGCAATATTACCACCCGTACAACTTTCGGCACTTGAAATAGTAATGCCAGTCCCTTTTAATAATCTACCAAGAGAGGATTCAATAGGCTCATCATTATATCCAAATACGGCTTTTTCTCCTAAAATAGATATAATTTTTTCTACTTCAGCTTCTACTGCTCTTTCCAAACCAGCTGCATTTTGACCACGTGCTGACAATCTGACTCTAACAATTCCGGGACGTGGCAAGTAGGCCATGCTTATTTGTTTGGGCAAATTATTTTCCACTTCTTCTATTAAACTAGCTAAATACGACTCGCCCAAACCTTGAACCATGATGGTTTTATGGTAATACTTTAAGGGATTAAATTTCTTAATTAACAGAGGCAATACTTCCTTTTCCATCATTTTTTTCATTTCAAAAGGTACACCGGGCATTGAGACAATCACAGTTCCATTCTTTTCAAACCACATTCCATATGCTGTTCCATTTCTGTTGGGAATAGCTTGGGCTTTTTGTGGCAAATAGGCTTGATCTTTGTTTACCTGACTCACTTGAAATCCTCGAGCTTTAAACAATTTTTGAATATGCCGATAAGCATTTTCATGAAAATACATTTCAGAATCGAAATACTCCGCTAGTACTTTTTTTGAAATATCATCATTTGTAGGACCTAAACCACCACTTAACAACACAATATTCGCATTTTCAATAGCTTCATCCAAAGATAATTTAATATCTTGTGCATGATCGGAAATAACACGAGTTTGTTTTACAAAAAAACCATTTCTGCTCAGAAGGTCACCCATCCATGATGCATTTGTATTTATAACCTGTCCTATGAGTAACTCATCGCCAATATTTATAATTTCAACCTTTACTTGCATGATTTTACTATCTTTGTTCTCTTTTTTGCAAAAGTAATGTTTGTTATTTAAAGACAAAGTTAAAACATACACATATTAGCTTTTGCCACTACTATCGTTAATTGCAATAAGTGCAGAATAAGTTAAAATATATAATATGAGAAAACCAATAGCAGAATCAGAATTAATCATCAATCCAGATGGTAGTATTTATCATTTAAAATTAAAACCAGATGATATCGCAAATGATATAATAGTAGTTGGAGATCCGGGAAGAGTAAAAACAATTTCAGACCGTTTTGACCGAGTAGACTTCCGACAAGAAAACCGTGAATTATATACACATACTGGATATATTGGCAATAAAAAAATAACCGTTTTAAGTACTGGAATGGGAACTGATAATTTAGATATTGTTATTAATGAGCTAGATGCAGTTTGCAATATTGACTTGAATACTCGTATCCCTAAAGACAGCCATAGAAGCCTGAATATATACAGGTTAGGAACTAGTGGCGCTCTACAAAAAGACATTCCAGTAGATTCTTTTTTAGCATCCAGTCATGGTATAGGATTAGATGGATTAATGTGGTTTTACGGATCGGCTAATGAGGTTATTGATCATAGGCTCACTAATGCATTTTTAAAAGATCTAAATTGGCCAAATGATTTACCAAAAGCCTATATTGTAGAAGCATCAAAACAATTAATAAATACTGTTGGTAAAGATTATATGAAAGGAATTACTGCCACAGCTCCTGGTTTCTTTGGCCCTCAAGGAAGAGTTCTCAGGTTGCCACTAGCCTACCCCGATCTTAATGAGCGAATTAGTGGATTTAGTTTTGAAGGACAAAAAATTACTAACTTTGAAATGGAAACTTCAGCTTTATACGGCCTATCAAAATCCCTTGGCCACCAAGCAATGACTGTTTGTGCTATTATAGCTAATCGAGAAAGAAAAGAGTATTCCAAGGATTATAAAGCAAGTGTAAGCTTGTTAATTGATAGCCTTTTAGGAAATATTTCTTCCATAGTATAATCCTTTGTAATTAAAACCCTCCTCATGAAGCAAATATGGATTATCATTTTATTCACTGTTTGCTCTAGTGCTTATTCTCAAATTACTATTCTTGATAAATACCCTTTTTCAAATAATGAAGAAGTAGTATATGATGCCGTTTATAAATGGGGATTAATTGAAATACATGCCGGCACTGTGAACTTTCATGTGGATTCTTTACAAGAAGATGGAATCAGTATTTATCATTTCCAAAGCACCGGTATTACCAAAAGTAAATACGACTGGATTTTTAAAATTCGTGATACATTTCAAAGTAAGGTTCGCACAGAAGGCTTTAAACCACAGTATTATCAGAGGAATACTTTGGAAAGAGATTATCAAGTGAATAATGAAATCTATTTCCAAGAGAACGAAGGCAGAATTTATATGCAATTAGAAAATAATAAGGAGGGCATTAGACAAAAAATTATTCCTTATTCCACAAAGCTTCTAGATTTACAAACTGCGGTTTATTATGCACGCCTTCTCAATTTTAAAGAGGCTCAAATGGGCGATACATTTAGATTCGACATTATTATTGACGGGCAAAACTATACTATTCCTATTAGGTACGAAGGTAAAGAATTAGTTTATTTATCAAATGGGAAAAACTATTCCTGCTATAGAATTAGTACACAGGTTATTGAAGGAACTATTTTTAAAAGTGGTCAAACCATTAAAGTTTGGGTAAGTGATGATGGCAGACAAATCCCTGTGAAAGTTGATGCCCCTATTATAATTGGACAAGTTATGGCTGTGCTTGTTGAAGTTCGCTAGTGCTTATTTGTATAAATCCTTTTTCTATTCTCATTTTTTCCATAAATAATTGTTAATACAGACCGACTGGTCGGTATTTTTATTATTTTTGCCACATGACAACAAAAGAAAAAATACTCACCCAGTCTTTTCAGTTATTTCTTAATCAAGGTTATAAAGAAGTCTCAGTGAATATGATAATAAATACCTGTAAAATATCTAAAGGTGCTTTTTATCATCATTTTGAGAGTAAAGACGACCTGTATAATCATGTATTGAATCGTTTCTTTTTCAATTATTTTAAGAGTACCGATTTTGTATACGATAATTCTTTTTCTTTTAAAGAGAAGCTCAATCAGTTTATTATTTCATTTATCACTCCATATGAGGAGCTTTTGAATCTTACGACCAGAAATGATCTACTCCCCTATTTTAGATTTTTATTTCAAGCTGCAGGACATCATGAAACAGTGAAATACAGAGTTAACAAGCATTTCTATAAAAAAGGCTATTATTTAGCTATGCTGATTACGCAGGAACAAGAAAAAAACCATCTCAACAAGAATATAAATGCAAAATTAATTGCGAAACAGCTATTAAGCATTATTTTGGGAATAACAATATTGGATGGAATTTATGACGCATCAATGATTAAAGGTAAGCTAATTGAATCCATTGAATTATATACCGAACAAATATTACATATAAACAACACAAAAAAGAATCAGACAGAAGTGCAATATGCTTAGTGCAAAAAGTATTTTTTACAAACAGGAGACCAGATGAATACATATGAAGAATTATTAAACAAGCAGAGAGTTTTTTTTAATTCCAATACTACTAAATCTGTAAAGTTTAGAAAAGAGCAAATGAAGAAATTACTTCATATTTTAAAAACTCATGAAAAAGAATTGGACAATGCCATTTATGCTGATTTTAAAAAATCATCTTTTGAGAACTTTGCAACGGAATTAAGTCTGATATACTCAGAATTGAAACATTCCATTAAAATGGTGAATTATTGGAGCAAAAAAAAATATGTGGGTACAAACTTGGCAAACTTCCCAGGAAGTAGTTATATAATACCCGAACCGTTGGGAAATACTTTGATTATAGGAGCATGGAATTACCCCTATTTACTCAGTTTACATCCAGCCATTTCTGCATTAGCAGCAGGAAATACAGTCCTAATAAAACCTAGCGAGTTGGCTATGAATACTAGCAATTTAATGGCCAAACTTATCAATGACAATTTTGATAGTCAATATTTTCATGTTGTGGAAGGAGGAGTGACCGAAACGACAGAACTCCTCAAGCAAAAATTTGATAAAATATTTTATACCGGAAGTTCATCTGTTGGAAAAATAATATTGAAAGCTGCAGCTGAACATCTAAGTCCAGTAGTTTTAGAATTAGGAGGAAAAAGTCCAGCTATTATCACCAAAGGTGCCTCCATAAAAATGGCAGCTAAAAGATTGGTTTGGGGCAAGTTTTTAAATGGAGGACAAACGTGCGTGGCTCCTGATTATTTAATGGTAGACAAAAGTGTGAAAAAGAAACTAGTAGAAGAAATAATAATTCAAATTAGAAAAATCCATGGAGATGACCCTCAAAAAAGCGAAGCATTTGTCAGAATTATTAATCCTCGGCATTTTGCACGAATTATAAAATTACTTGATAAAAACAAGATTATTACGGGTGGACAAACAGACGAACAAGATCTTTATATAGCTCCAACAATAATGGATAACGTGAATTGGGAAGACGCTGTAATGAAAGAAGAGATATTTGGTCCTATTTTACCCATTATAGAATACGAAAATCTTGACGATGCCATTGATCAAATAAAAACACAACCCAAACCCTTAGCTCTTTATCTTTTCACAAATAAAAAAAGTATACGAGATCGTATTTTCCATGAGATATCTTTTGGAGGTGGAGCCCTTAATGAAACAATTATGCACTTAGCCAATCCTAATTTACCTTTTGGTGGTGTAGGAAATTCAGGGACAGGGAACTATCATGGTGAATATGGATTTGCTGCATTTAGCCACCAAAAAAGCATTATTCAAAAACCAAATTGGTTTGAACCTTTTGTTAAATACGCACCATATAATGCATTTAAACTAAGCATCTTAAAGAAATTAATGTAAATTATATAACAAAAAAAGAAAAGGAGTTTTAAAACTTTACAAAACCTATTAAACAAATTATAAAACCAAAAATAATAATGAAAGTAAAAGCAAGAGATTACACCAAAAAAGAAGAGTTCTGGAATGTTCTCACTCATGGATTAGGTTTGGCATTAAGCATTCCTGCTTTAGTTTTACTAGTAGTATATTCCAGTATTAACGGAAGTGTTTGGCATATTTTAAGCTACAGTATTTACGGCTCTACCTTAGTCTTACTCTACATGGCATCAACGCTATTTCATAGTTCAAGAAGAAAAAAAATTCGACTCCGATTAAATGTTTTTGATCATGCCAGTATATACATTTTAATCGCCGGAACATATACTCCATTTTTACTTGTCACACTTCGTGGGCCATGGGGTTGGTCATTATTTGGAGTAGTCTGGGGATTGGCCATAGCAGGAGTCGTTTTTAAACTCTATTTTACTGGTCGCTACGATAAAATATCTACATTGGTATACATTCTTATGGGTTGGATAATTATTATTGCCATCAAACCTTTAATTGCCAACCTGTCCACGGAAGGGCTTTTTTGGCTAGCCGCAGGAGGCCTCATGTACAGCATTGGTGCAGCTCTATATCTATTAAAGAAAATCCCGTATAATCACGCAATATTTCATGTTTTTGTATTGTTGGGCAGCCTTTTTCATTTTATTTCAATCTTTTTTTACGTATAGATAAACATGTTAAGTCATATCAATCAATACTATAACAATCTTGAGGAGCCAAACAAAAGCTGCCTTTTGGCACTTAGGCATATCGTGTTGAATTTCGATAAAAGAATTAGCGAATGCTGGAAATATAAAATGCCTTTTTATTGCTGGAATGGAAAAATGTTTTGCTATTTTTGGAAAGATAAAAAAAATAATCAGCCTTATATCGGGCTGGTAAAAGGTCATCATCTGCATCAGCCCGAACTCGTTCAAGGAGACAGAAAAAAAATGAAAGTTTTGCCTATTGACCCTTTACAGGATATACCAATTCAATTAATCCATGAAATTTTAAAAGAATCTAGCTCGTTTTACTAATAGAAAAACTCCACTAAATTTTATAAGTGATCTTTTATCAGCTGTTGTTTTGCCAAATACTAATTATTATCTACCTATTATTCATCCCCTAACAAATATTATTAACTTTACGGAGTAATACAGTAATCATTAACTTAAATTATTTCTATGAAATCATTTTGGTATTATATAATCATCCTTTTTTTAACTGCTCCTCTAAAAATAATGGCAAGCTCTGGAGGATACCTCAACCCCTTACAAGCTGCATTTGATATTAATTATTATAACTTAGATATCAATATTGACCCTATCACACAAACAATTAATGGCTCATTAATATGTCGTGTAGAAATTCTCTCAAGCATCGATACTCTATTATTAGATTTGGATGATCCATTTATAATAACATCAATATTGATACAGATAAATGAGAATTCCACAGTTGAAGCAGTTTTCAATCATGAAAATGAAAAAATATATATTACAATTCCAGAAGAAGTAATTGAAGGAGATATGCTTAGCGTTCAAATATTTTATCATGGAGCACCACGTATTGCCAACAATCCTCCTTGGGGTGTTGGTTTTGTTTGGGAAACTACAAGTACAGGTAATCCTTGGTTAGGAGTAGCCTGCGAAGATGAAGGAGGAGATATTTGGTGGCCTTGCAAAGATCATCCTTCTGATGAACCAGACTCCATGAATATTAGCCTTACCGTTCCCAATCCTCTCACATGCGTATCTAATGGGCAATTTCTTGGAAGTACTGATAATGGCGATAATACAAGTACTTTTAATTGGTTTGTTTCCACTCCTATTAATAATTATAATGTTACTTTTTATGCAGCTGATTATAGTCTCATTGAAGATACTTACCAAAGCATCAGTGGCCAAGATGTTCCATTTTATTTTTGGGTTTTGCCTGAGTACTATGATCAAGCAGTAGCTTATATGGACGTTTTCCTTGACGAATTCAACTTCTTAGAATCTATTTGTGGTCCTTTCCCTTTTGCAACAGATAAACATGGCTGGGCTCATGCACCTTATTGGGGAATGGAACATCAAACAATCATAGCATATGGTCATAATTTCACTGTAAACAGTTGGGGATATGATTATATTCACTATCATGAAATGTCGCACGAATGGTGGGGAAATCATATCACTGCAGAAAACTGGGCAGATATTTGGATTCATGAAGGAATGGCGACCTATACCGAAGCCCTTTATGTAGAGCACTTATCAGGAATGGATGCTTATATTTCGTTTATGAAAAATCATAGGCCTTATGACAACCATCAATATCCACTGGCTCCTCGTTTAGAACTTACAGCTGAACAAGGCTTTGGACTAGATCCTTATTCCAGAGGTGCTGCAGCAATGCACACCCTTCGCTACCATATTGGTGATGATAATTTATTTGAATTATTAAAGAGATGGATATATCCCGACCCCAATGATATGGACAATACCAATGGCCGACTTTCAAGAATACTGAATACAGAAGACTTAAAAAATCAGGCAGAGGAAGTAACGGGAATGAATTTAACTCCTTTTTTTGAAGCATTCTTTAGAGAACAAACTTATCCGGATTTGCATATTATTAGAGAATATAATCAAACATTATTTTCTTGGGAAACAGAAAATGGAATCCCATTAGATGTAAATATTCCCATTTTAATAAATGGTGAAGAGTATACTGTAGTCATGGACAACGGTGAAGGTAGCATTGCCATGTCATTAAGTGATGATTTAGAAATAGACCCCGATCAGTGGATTTTAATGTCAGATCCTACCGTTATAGTATCGCTTGACGAAAGCAACACTATATCAGACTTTAATCGTCTGGAACAAAATTATCCAAACCCATTTAATAATTCTTCAATCATTAAATTCTATATTGGCAAAAACCAATCCACTTCAATAATTATTTACGATATGCTTGGAAATGAGATTAAAACATTATTAAACAAACAAATGAATGTAGGTATACATGAAATTTCCATTAATGCAAACCAGTTTAATAATGGTAGCTATTTTTATCAAATTAATACTGATAATTTTAGCCAAACTAAAAAATTTACAATCATAAGATAATCATGATAGCTTAGGGCAGCTTGTTCAATAAATTGACTGAGCTATCAGCTCTATATTTTATTTATTAGGGAAAGAGAAGCAGCTATGTACCTAAATAATTGTTATAAAAAGATAGAAGAGTGAAATTTTTTTATTGATGTAAACTCCATCTTAACAATAAACATGCACAGTATGCACTGTCATTTTTTTAAAATACAAAACATTGATAATAGTTTTAGATTTTCTATTACATTTGCCCTACCAAGAAATTATTTAATACACTATCATAAAAATTCATGAGAATAAGAGTATATAGTTGGGGCTTACTTTTCTTCTTCTTTGCACTAACAACAATTCAAAGTAAGGCTCAAATGGGCTATCAGTTACATAAATCAAGAAACGAAAGTTCATGGTTTATTGGTGTAAATGCAGGATTAACAAGCTATAATGGCGATTTAGCCAGATATAATTTTGACCCTATTTACAAATATAAGGAGGAAAGTAAATTTGCCATATCACTGAACATTGGCAAAAGTCTTAATCGTTATTTTTCAGCTAGAGCATTTTATACATCGGGTGGATTAAAAGCTTTTAATAATCCTAAATCCATTCGTTACGATGCCAAACTAAATGTATTTGGTCTTCAAATATTGGCTAACTTCAACACACTTATTTCCCAACTAGAATATGTTCCCGATTTCTATATTTATGGTATCGGTGGTATAGCATCTGTTTCCACAAAACCCATGCTTTATTATATTTCAAATGACAGTTTAAACAATACTACAATTGACAGTTTGAATTATACAACTAAAATTTCCTCATTCGATTTAAATGCAGGACTTGGTATCAGTTATACAATTTTAAGAAATTTTGATGCTTATGCTGAGCTTGTATACCACTACACTATGAGCGATGAGCTAGATCTTGTTACTGAAAGTAAAAAAGACAAATTTTTCCATACCCTAATAGGTATTCGGTATCGCTTTGCTTTTGCCGGTAATAAAGGAACATCTATTTTTGAGCGAAAAAGATAGATTCTTAAGCTACTTTAAACTCCTTAGCTCTTTCTTGAATATTAACAATTGGACGAAATCTATCTCTAATAATAATCCAATTATCAGGATATTGCTGCAATAACAAGTTAATTTTTTTATGATGATTTTTAAGTTTATCCGAGATAGCAGCAGCAGTTATAGGTTGTTCCAAAATAGCTCCAACCCGGCTACTTGTTAGTTTAAGCCCCTGTATCACGAGCTTTTTCGAAGCATTTTCTAAAGAATCTAAAAACCGATACATTTTAGTATTTACTGAATATTCGTCTGCCTTTTTAGCAACTGATTGATTTTTAATCGCTTCTGCTTTTTTTAAATCGCTAAAATACCCTTCATTTAAAACAATTTCATTGGGAAGCAAGCCAAAACTCAATGTTTTTGCAAATATCAAAGCTTTTTGTAAAGCTTCTTTTACTAGTGGAATATTTGCTAAATAATCATAAAGAATAAGCCTAGCATCCTCACTAATACTAACAATTTCTCCTTCAGATTTTACCTCATTCAAAACTCCCATCAAAATGGAATCCATTCTTTTTTTCATCTCACTTAATACTTGAGCCTGCTCTTTTATTTTATTCTGTTTAGCGAGCAAAAGTCCTTGCACATTTTTATTAAAATCCATCATGGCATGCCTATTCTGCTGATAATTAGACAAAATTGCTCTTAAGCTACTCTGTAACAAACGTTCAATAACTATTTTTTGTGCCGTTTCCAATACCTTATCATCTCTCATTGGACCAAACTCACTCGCATCACTTCTGAAATAAAACACAAATACATCTGAATCTCCATTTGTTTCGTTTGGAAAACCTATACATAAAACGCTCTTTAGTATCTCGTCAAATATTTCTCCGTATCCAGCAGTTTTTGAGTTAGAAGAAAATGGTAACTCTTTTGGCTCGTACCATCGTGTACCTTTCAGTTTATTTTTAAACGCTAAAATATCTGCTTTCGAATTCTCTTCA
>Ga0256826_1002452_pt1 | contig 11284 bp, 10 predicted proteins | sample CV79metaG_FD_185975 | JGI IMG/M metagenome (GOLD analysis project Ga0256826, IMG submission 185975) | Hydrothermal vent microbial communities from East Pacific Rise, Pacific Ocean - CV79 | ecosystem: Environmental > Aquatic > Marine > Hydrothermal vents | place: Pacific Ocean: East Pacific Rise... | reverse complement strand
GGAAGAGCGTAAAACTCTGTTAGAAAGCCAACAATACGAAGCCAATAAACTACATGGTTTTTATAGAGAAAAATTGAATTTCTTTCACGAAGAGCAATTTAAAGTCAAGAGAAATATTCAAGAGAAGATAGAAAAAATAGAAGAAGCAAACCGTTTCTCTCAAAAACATAGTACTCTTCTTCATGAAAAGTACACATTAGAAGAAGAGCAATATCTAAAAACACAAAAAATCTTGGCTCAAAGTCTTTGGCAAGAAAGATGCTATTTCAATGCAATTATTAAAGAAAAGAAAAATATTCTCTTTACTATAGAAGGCTCTTTTAAAGAGTTTTTACAACAGAGTGGTCTCTCATGGGAAAAAGAACTCTACCCCTTTATGGATAGTTCGCTACTCTCCATGACCACTACGTCTCTCTCTCCTAAAGTTGTAAATGATGAAGAACCTCTAGGAATTAAAATAGATGCGACATACCTTAAAAGTATTCCTACCCAAGAAGACGCAGAAGAGTCCATTAGAGAAGCTAAAGTTAAAAAACAACAACTTTTTAAACACTACCAAACAGAAAAAATAAAAGCCCAACATCAACATGATGAAATACTTATGGCAATACAAAGAGAGCTAAAAAGTAAAAAAGCAGAGATAGTAAACAATCATAAAACAATTGAGAAATATCGTCAAGAGATTACTAAAATAAATACCATTATTTTGGCTGAATATGAGACAAAAATAGAGCTAGAGAAAAAAGAAGCTTTGCAACTCACTAAAGAAACAATTGAGACCATTAGTCAAAAACTTTTAAATGATAAACAGCAGATTAACATGTTAAGTAATGAATTAAAATCATTTATAAAAAAACAGCAAGAATCACTTAGAAAATATCAAAAAGAGCAACAAGAAAAAGAATTAAAGGCAATAGAAACAATTAACCAGTGGTTTAAAGAAGAAGAGAAAAAACTAAACCGAAAGATACTCAAAAAAGAACAAAACAGACAAACACTCTCAAAAGATGAAGTCATACAAGAACTAAAAAAATCAATAATCCTACTTAGTAAAGAGCAAGAAAAAGCACGTAATGCTTACTATTTTTTAGAAGAATATAACAAAACTAAAATCTTTATTGAGACATTTCCTAAACTACAAAGTCAGCTTATTATCAGTCAGCAAAACCGAAACAACTTAGAAAATAAATTAACTCAAAAACAAGAAAATATTTTGAAAAGTGCTAATGCTAACGAAAAAGCTCTTAATGCACTAAAATCTGAAGTAACACAGCTAAAACTTGGTTTAGAAAAATCTCAAAGTTTAAAACTAGAAGAGAGTACCCCCTTAGCCTCTGAACTCTACTTAACTCAATTAATCGAACATTATCACAGTAATCAAAGTCAATACAAAACACTCAAAATAGATTTAAAAGAGCGACTTAGCAGTATTAATAGTCTTAAAAACAATCCTTTTGTAGATATTCATTTTAAACTAGAGAACTTTTCTTATTTTGACAAACTATCTCAAGACTTTGAAACACTAGAAAAACTCTCAGAGCTTAAAGATTTTAAAGAGAAAAAGCTAGAAATTTTGAAAGAGACCAGCAATGAGAAGTATTTCAACTTTATTAAAAGTGAAATTCCGTCAAAATTAGGAAGCCTCTCTCATTCAGAAGACAAATTTCAAGAACAAGTTAAAAAGATTAATGATAATCTTTCTACTATTGATTTCTCTATTATTAAAGGGATTAAAATAAACCCTGAGGTGGGTAATAAAAGAAGTGTTATGACCCTTCTAAATGAAATGAATAATTTAGTACAAAGTCTTACTATTACAGACACGAAGGAGTCGCTCTTCTTTAACAAACCAAAGACCAATCAAGATTTACAAAAAATTGCCAACCTTCTAACTGAAATTAAAGAGACATTAAAAGGAGGAGCCATTACCCTACTCGACACCATAGACTTAAGTCTTGAATTTATCGAAAATGGAACAACAAAAAGCAATGTTACTCAAATAAAAAACGAAAGTTCAACAGGGGGAACTATTTTACTAAAAATGGCATTAGCAATTTCTATTTTAGGACTTTATACCCAAGAAAAAGAGTCTACTTTCTTTTTAATCTTAGATGAAGTTTCACGCCTACACAGTCATAACCAAGACCTACTAAGAAGCTTTGCTAACAGCCGTGGGTTTAGAATTGTATTTGTTACCCCTGAACCTGTCTATGCAAAACCTGATGAGATTAAGTATTATAAGTTTATGAGACGTGAAGATAATAGATTTGAAGTGCTTGGATTAAATGGATAATATTCAACTAGAAAGATTAAAATGACATATGTTTATTTTATTACTAATCAACATAAAACGGTCGTTAAAATAGGTATTGCTAACAGCCCAAAAAGAAGATTAAAAACATTTCAAACAGCCAATCATGAAGAGCTTCTTATATTAAAAACTATTAAATTAAAAAACAGAACAGAAGCATTTCAGTTGGAGACAGCATTACATAATAAATTTAAAAAATTTCATATCCGTGGTGAGTGGTTTAAACTTACCCGTACTGTAAACTCATTTATTGAACGCTATCAACATAATGAACCTTCACTTATTGAACAGTGGATTATCTGTTTGAGTAACTCTATATTCGTTTTGGGTATTATTCTAATACTTCTATTTATGTTCAAATAATTTTTTAAAATACCAAAAGGAGCATCATGTATCAAAAAGAGTTAAACGCCCTAAAAAAAGCCAATAGATTTCGTCAACGAAAAATTTGGGATAAAGAGTTAATTGATTTTGCTTCTAATGATTACTTAGGTCTTGCAAATAATAAAAAGCAACTAAAAAAAGCTTTAAATCTTACAACAGAATATGACTATCATGCACCAAAAGCAAGTATGTTAGTTAATGGGTATCATAAAGTCCATGAACGCTTTGAACAAACATTAGCCAAACTTAATGGGTTTGAAGAAGGTATGGTTGTTGGTTCTGGTTTTTTGGCAAATATGGCACTTATTGAGTCGTTAGTTCGTAAAAAAGATATGCTCTTTATAGATGAAGATTATCATGCGAGTGGCATGATGGCAACAGGTCTTTTAGCTGACCGAGTGATTAAGTTTAAACATAATGACCCTAATGATTTAGAAAAGAAGTTAAACGCTTCTAAAAATAGTGGTCGAAAAATTATTGCTGTTGAGGGTGTCTACTCTATGAGTGGAAACATATGTAAAAAAGAGATTTTTAAATTAGCTGACAGCCATGAAGCTCTAATAATTGTTGATGAGGCTCATAGTTCTGGAGTTATTGGTCTAAATTTACTTGGTATTTTTGAATATTATGATATTACACCTCATGAACGACACATAAAAATGGGAACACTTGGAAAAGCCTATGGAAGTTATGGGGCTTATATTCTAGCATCATCTCATATTGTCTCTTTTTTAGTAAATAGAGGTAAACCAATTATCTACTCAACAGCTCCTTCTGTCATAGATACAGCTTTAGCCTTGGTGAATATAGAACATGTTGCAAAACATCGTCAAAAGTACTATACAAAAGTAAAAAAACGTCATCAGATTGTTAAAGAGATTCTAGGCATAGAAATGCACTCACTCATTTTACCCATTACTATGCCCTCAAATAAAGACACAATAGCGATGCAACAACATCTTATGAAAGAAAATTTTCTTATAGGAGCGATCCGACAGCCAACAGTTTCAGAACCTATTTTACGAATTATCCCCCGTTTAGGTAGCAGTAAAAACAATCTTCTGAAACTATGTCAAAAACTAAGAAAGAGCTAATTTACGCTATAATCATCCTCTATTATGAAAAAGGACACGCTATATGGTTAATAGACTGATTAAAGGTTCAATTGTTTTGGCACTTATATTTGCTGTAGCACTTTTTGCTGCATTTATTTATGCCTACAATGAAATTAAACTTGATGCTGATAAACTAATAAACTACTCTCCCCCTACCTCTTCTATTATTTTAGATGATAAGGGAGAAAAAATTGCCTATGTTTTCAAGGGGAAACATAGACTTTATGCTACCTATGATGAGATTCCAGGTTATGTGGTTGAAGCCTTAGTTGCCATTGAAGATACCCGTTTTTTTGAACACAATGGAGTAAATCCTGATGCAATTATTAGAGCTGCCTTACGAAATGCTAAAGCTGGACATAAAGTTGAAGGAGGAAGTACACTTACTCAACAACTTATTAAAAATACCATTCTAACCAATGAAAAAAGTTATATTCGTAAATTTAAAGAAGCAATTCTTGCCATGAAAATTGAAAATGAATTAACAAAAGAAGATATTTTAGAGCGTTATCTTAATGAGATGTTTTTTGGACATGGGTACTATGGAATAAAAACAGCAGCAAAAGGATACTTTAGAAAAGAGCTTGATCAACTAACACTTAAAGAGTCTGCTATACTTGCTGGGCTAATGAAAGCACCTTCAACTTATGACCCAACACGACATTTAGACAAGTCATTAACACGAGCTGGTACTATTCTTGCACGTATGAAAAAGCTTGGGTGGATTAATCAAGAAACCTATTTAGATGCAGCAAAAGAGATTCCTACTGTTTACAAAGACACTTTAACTCAAAATATTGCTCCTTATGTAACAGATGAAGTAATACGACGACTTAAAAAAGAGTTTCCTGACATCTACAGTGGTGGTTATACTATTTACACAACTATTGACATGAAACAGCAAAAACTTGCACGTGCTGCACTCAAATATGCTCATAAAAAAATTGTAAAAAAGAGAAGAGAAAGTCTAAAAACAACCACACTTAATGGTGCTATTCTTGCTGTCGAAAACAGTACAGGAAATATTAAAGCAATGGTTGGAGGTGTTGACTACAAAAAATCTGAATACAACAGAGCAACCATGATGACACGACAACCTGGATCAGCATTTAAACCATTTATTTATCAAGTTGCATTAGATATGGGATACAATCCAGCAACAGAGTTAACAGATGTTGCTCGTACTTTTCAATATTATAGTAATGGTGTACGAAAAATTTGGAGACCTAAAAACTACGAAAATGATTTTCAAGGATTCATAAAATTACGTGAAGCACTGGTACATTCGCGAAACCTTGCGACTATTAACTTGGTAACAGAAATAGGACTTAAACGTATTCTTGAACGATTAAAACAACTTAATATTAAAAATATTCCACAAGATATGTCTGTCTCTCTTGGAAACTTGGGCTTAAGTCCTGTAAAAATGGCTCAAATCTATTCTGCTTTTGCCAATGCTGGACATATGATAGAACCAAAACTTGTCTCTAAAGTTCTTTCACGAAATGGTACTGTTATTTATGAGAGTAAAACACAAGAGATTACAGATTTTACAACACCTGAACAAGCCTTCTTAATGACCGATATATTACATGACATTGTACTACGTGGTACAGGAAGGAATGCCCGTGTCAAAGGAGTTGAAGTGGTTGGAAAAACAGGAACAACCAACAAAAATGTTGATGCTTGGTTCTGTGGATATTCACCTGCTGAAGAGGTCATTGTTTGGATGGGTAGAGACAACAATAAACCCATTGGACGGGGTGGAACAGGGGGTGGAACATCAGCTCCTGCATTTTCATATTTCTTGAAAAGACTACATAAGATGTACCCAGAATTACCACGTAAATTTACACGACCAAAGGGTGTCTACAATGCAAGAAATGGTGTCATTACAGAGTTATATACTGACATTTCACCTCTTCCAATTGTTACAGCATCAGAAACAAATCCTTACAGTGATGAAGACCCTTTTTAAGAAGATTATTCTTAAAAAGGTAACCTTTTCTACTTTTGTAACTCTATTAACTTCTCTTTTACTTCAGCCACATGATTTTTGACTCTCACTTTTTCCCATTTGTAAGCTAATGTTCCATTGGGTGCTATTAAAAAAGTACTTCTTACAACACCCATGTATTCACGTCCCATAAACTTTTTAAGTTGCCACATTCCAAAGCTTTTACAAAGTGACTTATCTTCATCTGCCAAAAGTGTTATTTTCAATGCTTTCTTTTCAATAAAGTTTCTATGTTTTTTAGGACTGTCTGGACTTACACCTAAAATAATTGATTCAAGTTTTGAAAAATCAGGAAGTGCCTCAGTAAACGCACATGCTTCAGTTGTACACCCAGGAGTATTGTCTTTTGGATAAAAATAAATTACAGCCCATCGTCCTTTAATATCTCTAAAACAAATCTCTTCTTCATCTTGATTTGGTAAACAAAAATCTGGTATAGCATCACCTATTTCTAACATATATAATCCTTACAATAATATTTTTTTGGTAGTATATCCAAATGAATGAAAAAGAAAATTTATTAAAAGAAATCGAAGCACTGCTCTCCTTTAAACCTAATGAGACAACGACTATTAATCCTAACTACTTAGAATATTTAGAACTTGAAGATTTAGAATCTATTAAAAAAAATCTTATTGCTAAAGTAGGCAAATTAAATATAGAAGATTTAAAGTGGTTAGAACAGTTCAAGAAGTATAATTAGTCAAATATTCTTCTGCATCCCAACACTCAATGCCAAAGTCTAATGCTACTTGCACCATAAGCCCTGTTCCATTCCTATGCAAAAGCTCTTTATTTTTATTATAAACTTTTGCACTATTCACCCCACAACTAGGACTTCTATCTTTTCCTATTAATAAATCAATATCTAAATGATTATTGAAAAAAGATTTTGCATACTCAAAAATTGGTTCAGATAAATTATTCGCGTTTTCATTAGAGAAGGCTAGAACAGTTATCTCATTATCAATTAAATCCATAGTTGGTCGAGGTGAACCAAATGCATGATCTTCAGGACAAAAAGAGAGTATTTCATAAGGTGATAAAAGTTCTAAAAGTTTTTCATTTAAATTATGACTTGCATCATAACGACAATTACAACCTAAAAGACAGGCAGAGAGTGCTACTTTTTTCATTTTATACTACAAATAATGTCCAATAAATAGCAACTGATGAAAGTGCATTTAATAAGATAAATAACCATGTCATCTTTCCTGATTTTACATGAGCCTGAGTATAGAGACCAGGTAAAGCTCTTCTTTTTCTATCACTAATTGCATAGATAATTGAGAAAAACCATTTAAATACTACTATTATTGAAATAAAAATATGAATACCCAAATAGGTATAAACTTGAGAAGAACTAACTGAACTTTTTTCAATAAGTAATAATAATCCCTCTTTATAATGTACAATATAGCCAAACCAAGATAAACAAAATACTGTAAGTAAAAATAATAAGATTTGAAGAAACTGATGTATTCTCAAATAGCCTTGTGTTACAAAAAAAATAGCAATGGCTACCAATATTGGTAAAAACGCTAAAAAAGAAATAAGTAAATCAATAGAGAAACTAGCTCTTGTTCCCAAAAAACCATCTCCTCCTAAAATACTCGCATCATAAATAAACTGTTCAAACATAAATTCTCTTCCTCCAGCATCTGCTTTAACAAAAATAAACCCCTTTATGTTTTTAGTATAACATATCTTTATTAAAACTTATCTAGCTCTTTTAATTCATGTAAGTTATTTTATTAATTACAAATAACAACGCTCTTTACTTCGGTAAACTCTTCCAATGCCCACTTCGGACCTTCACGTCCTACACCTGAAAGTTTGGAACCTCCATAAGGTTGAACATCAAAACGCAATGTTGGAATATCATTAATAACAACACCCCCACACTCTGCATCTTCAATAAATTGTTGTGTTAATTTTAAATTATTCGTAAAAATTGAAAACTGAAGCCCATAAGGAGAGTTATTCATTTTAATAATTGCTTCTTCATAACTTTCAACTTTAACCAAAGAGACAATAGGAGCAAAAACCTCTTCACACACAATTTTCATGTCATCTGTTACATCTGCCATGACTGTAGGAGTAAAACTACCATCTACTATCTCAGCACCTGTTAAAAGTGTTGCACCTTCATTTTGTGCTGAAGCGACCCATGTTTTAGCACGATGAAGAGACTCTTCATCTATCAATGGTCCCATAAAAGTATCTTCTTCATAAGGAGAACCTACTTTCAGTGTTTTTGTCTCTCGGGCTAGTACTGCTGCAAAGTCATCATAAATTTCAGCATTAACATAAATACGTTGCAAAGAAATACAAACTTGACCTGAATTTACAAAGGCACCAAATGCACAACGAGATGCTGCATATTCAATATCTGCTGAGGTATCAATATACGTTGCTGCATTCCCACCTAACTCTAAACTTACTTTTTTAATTCCAGCTTGTTGAGTAATAATATTTCCCACAGGTACTGAACCTGTAAATGAAAGTACTCTAGGAATAGAACTTTTAACAAGAGTACTTCCTACTTCAACATCTCCATATACAACAGAAAGAGCATCTTTTACGGCATACTTTGAATTGTTAAAAAGCTTTGCCAGCTTATATGATGTAAGTGGTGCTTCAGGTGTTGGCTTTAAAACAACAGCATTTCCAGCACCAAGAGCAGGTGCTATTTTATGTGCAACGAGGTTTAAAGGAAAATTAAAAGGAGTAATACACGCTACTACCCCAACAGGAACACGTGTAAAATATGCAATGGTTTTTTTACCACTTGGAGCAATATCAGTAGGAATAGTTTCTCCATGTAAGGCAATAAGCTCCTTGGCTGTTAAGCGAATTGTTTCAATACATCTATCAACTTCAACACGTGCAAATGCTAATGGTTTGGCTACTTCATTGACCAATGTTATTGCCATATCCTCATGATACTCTTCTAACATATTTGCCACATCTTCTAACCAAGAAATACGCTGATGAAGAGGAGTTTTTTTAGCTTCTACAGCTGCTTTTTCAGCAATTTTTAAAGCACGTTCCGTATCTTCTGCTGTACAAATAGGTGCAGAACTTACTATATCACCACTATAAGGACTTTTGCGTTCTAATAATGTATCTCGTGTCTCCTCATCACTTCCCATAAAAACTTTTGCATCATTAATTTTATGATTACTATGAAATATTCCAAACATGTCTGTTTCCTACCTTATGAATTTGGTTGATTATAACAGAATTAAAAGAAAAAGAAAGAAGAAAAAAAGGAAATAAAGTTTATGAATGAAATGAGCAAAAAAACTGCCCATAATCGTCTATTTTTTAATTTTGGCTGCTAATTTATCTATATCAGAATCTGAAAGTTTTTCCACTTGACCTTTCATTACTTTTTTCATAACACCACCATAGTTACCGTTCTTGTAACCTTTTAATGCTTTTTTAATCTCTGCTTTTGTCATATTTTTAACAACTTTTGACTTCCCCATTGCTTTTTTTTCAAAGTTCTCACCATGACAACCCTTGCATATTGCTATATTTGCTGAAGCTGTTGTTACCACCAAAGTTATTACTGCCATACTCTTCAAAACCCTGCTCATATCTGTCCTTTTATGTTCTTTTATACTTATGAGACAATTTTAAGCATTCTTTGTGTATTAATTGTGATATTTCAATAGATAATAACGATTTAAATTAAAATTTATTTTATAAATTTTTGATGAGAATTCCAAATTTTAAAATATTCGATATAATTTTCTTTATCTAATTGTATAAAGGTCAAATATATGAGTATGTATTTTACATGGATAGCACTAATAGGAAGTCTTTTAATAATTTTATCATTACTAATACTTTATAAACGACAACCATCTTTTTTCTTATTAATTTCATTACTATCATTTATAGTAAATCGAACTATTCCTTATAAAGATATATTTAAAAACCCTACATCAGTAGATTATTCATTTTCAGAAAATTTATTTATAACTTTTTATTGGCAAGATATAACTTGGTTTATTTTTGCATTAGGAATTTTTATTTTCATTTTACAAAATAAAGGGAAATAGCCATTACTACTTCCCACGACTCCACTTAATTCTTGTTGCCAAAATATGCTCACAAGGACCTTTATGTAACTTATTTTGTCCAAAATACCAACAGTTACAAGTGGCTTCTTTTAGTTTCATTTCATTGTCAATTACTAGCATACTACTGTAAGTTTTTGCATTGTCTAATACCGAACCATAAATCTGCGTTGTAGTCTCTTGTTGATAAACTTTACCTAACGTTACTAAATTTGCAAACACAAAATTAGAGGCTTTCTCTTCACGTTCATTAGTAAACTGTAGTTTATCCATTGGCAATGGCTCACATGAAAGCTCTCTTACTCGGTAAGTATCTTTACCCATATCATATAGTACCCGTCCTTGTTGAGCATAAATGCCTAAAGCAGACTCAATAATGGGTTTATCTAAGCCCAAACGAGTTGATAGTGAAGTTGAAGTCTCTACATGATTTTTAGTTAAAGCATCAAATACCTTTTTACTTGTCATACTATCTACTTCAGCTCGTGGACTCATAAGGTCAAAGTTAGCTGAAGCAGACCAATCGTTTGCTGACCAACCACTTAAACCCAAGGTGAAGTTCATTGCACCTAGATCTGCTTCCCAAAAGCTTGGCATGCCTGAACCTAGAAGGCTTACCTTAAAACTTTTTGCCACAGGTAAAAGTCTCTCTAAAATAAAGAGTCTTCTTCGCCCCCAAATTCTAATTTCTTGAGAAGTTTTTCCTCTATAAATACTTCGTCGAAAGGTAATCTTTTTACCCCACGGTTCAAAAAGAACCTCTATCGGTTTATCAGGTTGTAAAATAAATCTTAACGACCGTGGCGATTTACGCTCTTTGTTTCGTTTTAACATCAACAAAATATTATACATATCCATTGGATGCAAAGTGAAACTTGTTTTCTCCATGGTCATGGCTGAACTTATTTGTAAAAACCCACGTACCCATGAGTCTGGTAGGTCTATTTTTTCCTCTTTAAAGTCATCAGCTAGTTCGGTTTGCACCTCAAAACCACTAGGATCAATCTGAAAAGTAGTCTCTTTATAGTCACGAATCTTCTGAAATTCATCATAGAGCTTTTCAGAATAGTCAATATTGGTTGTACCATAAGAGTGTTCACGAATATCTTTAAAAGTATCATAAGAACAGCTCAACTTTCCATAACTTGATTCATCTTGAGAGAAACACTCAAAAAATACTTCATCTGGATGTACGGTAATCACTGGGTCAAGAACAAACCAAGCATCTGAATCATGCTTATACAAATAATCAAAGTACTTTCGTTGAGCTTTATAATAAGGTTGCAAGAGTTTGTCTTCTTTATTTCGAATAGCATTTAACTCTTTTTGAACTCGATTATACTGCTCTTGATGCTTCTCTTTTTCA
>Ga0256826_1002451_pt1 | contig 11294 bp, 5 predicted proteins | sample CV79metaG_FD_185975 | JGI IMG/M metagenome (GOLD analysis project Ga0256826, IMG submission 185975) | Hydrothermal vent microbial communities from East Pacific Rise, Pacific Ocean - CV79 | ecosystem: Environmental > Aquatic > Marine > Hydrothermal vents | place: Pacific Ocean: East Pacific Rise... | reverse complement strand
AGTTTTTCTCGAAATTCATTTTAATTTTCCCATACCATTCCAGCACCGGACCTTTGTAAATATAGTTTAACTCCACGCGTTTACGCATGTATTTGGGGTTTACTAAATTAGCTTGTATATGCTTGTATTGCTCCTGATACCATTTACGAAATGCTTTAGAACGGGCCACATATCCTTCGCCAAAACTTTTATCTTTAAAGCTTATTTTCTCCTCAATAAACATATTAATTTTTCCACTCTTGAGATAGGGTTCCCCTTTGGTTATGCAATCGCCTGGGCCATGCAGAATGATAGGAAGAATATCTAGTTGAAGTTGTTCCGCCAAGTAAAATGCACCTTTATGAAAACGACCAATTTTACCGGTTTCAGATCGAGTGCCTTCAGGGAATACCATGATAGAATATCCTTCATCAATTTTCTTTTGGAGGAGTTCTATATGTTGATGCAGGTTGTCTAGAATAGGGAAGAAGTCGGCCATTTTAACTATCTTTCCGTAGAAGAAGTTTTTTTGAACCCAATCATTAGTTAGCAGAATAATTTTTGGATGCAGCATTAACATCAGCATAATATCAATATGCGATTGGTGGTTACTAATGATGACGGATGGTTTTTGGAACTTTTTATAATCCCAGCCGCTGACTTGCTTTTTTACATTAAACATGATGTATATCATCACCCAGCTGGAAGCACGTAGGATATGATGAAACCAGAGTCTTGTGGTTTTGCTTTTCCCATTTGTAAGGCTAATGAGTAAAAAGCCTGCAATAGTATTGATTAGGCTACCCAATGAGAAAACAAAAATGGCAGTGAGTGAACCCAGTAAATTTAATGCAGTTACCGGAACCAACCGTTTTTTATTTCCTTTAATATAAACCAGCCAATTAAAGAATAAAGGCTGTAAGCTAAAACTTAAAAACAAAACGCTGGATAGTCCAATTACTGTTACAGCCGCCATAGATTTTAAGGCCGGATGCTTGGCGAACACCAACACTCCAACTCCAATAATGGTTGTGACAGCTGAGAACAGAATGCTGGTTTTAAATGATTGGGAGTTCTCTTGCTTGTACTTGTATTTTTGAATCAAGCCTTTAGTAATAAATATGCTATAATCTATTCCCAAACCAAAAATAAAAGTAGTGATAATGATATTGACAATATTAAACTCTAAATGAGAAATGCTCATTATTCCTAAAGTCCACACCCAACTGAGCATGAGGGGTAAATAGGTAATAATTGCCAGCTCAATACGGCCAAAGCTCATCCAAATAATGATAAAAACCAAGAGTAAGGTTAGGATAACTAAATTATTAAAATCTACTTTTAGATTCTTAACAAATTGCATGGTTAAATATTCTTTATCAATAATATAGTTGCCAGATATTGGGTTTTGTTCCAGAACCTGATGTAATTGGTTTTTATGTTCTGAGCTAGTTTTTATTTGAGTAATTACATAGTATTTGCTCTTGCCTTTTTGAATTAATTCATTAAAAAATATTTTTTTTATGAGCTTTTTATCTGCTTTTGAAATATTTGAATATTTTTTATTAATAAGCTGATGAAAAGCTTGAAAAGAACCAGTTTTAAAATGGTATTGTGTTTCCAATTGTTGAAGACTTGCAAAAAGGTGGGCTTTTTTCTCTTTAGTCCAAAAGTTATTCCAAAGCTCTAATTTCTCTTGTTGAAGTTTTTGGGAAGGTAATAACAGTTTAGTTGAACTATGTTTTAATACCAGGCTGCTGTCTTTAATATGTTCTATTTTTTGGTCAAGAAGTTCAGCTATTTCCAAGGCCTTTTCCAGATTTTCATTGGTGGATACTACAAAAATATTGCGCTGACTTAATTCTGTGAGTTCGTTTAAATTTTTTTCTGCATTCTTAGTTTGTTCATCCATATAATTTATGGAATTCATATTTGCTTGAAAAGTTACTTGATGCGAGTACAAATAGAAAATAATACTAAGTGTAAAAATTGTGGTGAGCACCAATTTATTTTGGTGTAATGGGTAGTTTGTAATTTTAGCAACTATTTTTATAAGCAGATTAGGAGAGGAAGTATTGCTTTGTACTGCTTTGGATGAGTGTAAAAAAACGGGAATTAATAATAGGCTAAACAAGGCTGCAAAAAGGATACTGATTCCTGCAAATAGGCCCATATCTTGTAATGCAGGTGCCGACACTATAAGCAATCCAAAAAAAGCTGTAGCAGTAGTGGCTGCGCTAATGATAATAGGCTCGCTAACATCTTTTAAAACTTGCTTTATAGAAGCTATTTTTTGATAATGAGTAAAAATATGCAGTACATAATCAATACTGATTCCTACTAGGACCGATCCCAAACCCAATGCTATTGCTGAGAGCTCTTTATCAAGAATAAACATGATAGCCATGCTAGTAAGTATTGCCAAGGTGGCTGGAAGAAAAATAATAATAAAGAGCTGTTTGCTTCTATAAAAAAATGCTACCAGAAATATGACCGCCAACACCGCCATACTCACTGTTAAAATGATGTCCTTTTTTATTTGCTGTGCATTCCCAACTGCTACTACAGGAGCTCCAAAGTATTCTATATTAATTTCTCTTTGGCTACTACTCTGTACTGTGGAAATGGCATTTTGAATGTGTTCTATTAAGGCAGTATTACTTTTGGTTTCTGAGGCTTTTTGCTTTGGAATTACATAAAATACTAAGTGCTTTTTATCTTGAGTAAAAATATATCCTTTATCAAGTTTAATACTTTCATCCAACTGAAAATCTCGGAGTCTTGACAGTGGCTTCGTACTTATCCCAAGGGGATCAGTCAGGATAATTTTTTTTAAAAAGATAGCAGCAGGGCTTAAAAGAGTTTTATACTTTTTCTTAAAGTTGTTTTTTATTTTTTGCGGCTCTAATGCCTTATTTATTTGTCGATAGTCTGCTTCATTTAACAGGAAAGGTAAATTCCTGAGCACATATTCGCTTAATTCCTGAATGGATTGTTCCGGGACTTTAAGCTGTATTTTTTTGATTTCTGCTGTTCCAAATTCTTCTAAATAGTGATTTAGTGCATTTGCTACTATGATGAGGTCATCAGAATTGCTTTCTAAACTATCACTAAAACTAATGTTAATAAATATTTTATCACTAAAGCTGATGTTTTCCAATATATTACTCAGTTCACTATTTTCTGAGGATTTGGGAAGAATATTACTGGCATTCTCTGATAGTTTTACTCCAGAAGCCATCCATGCTATTATAGCAACAAAAGCCACAAGGGACAAATAAAACAGTGCTCTATTTGTTGATACAAGTTTACGAAAACCGTTGAAAAATCTATCCATTATCATTATTTATTAGCAATGGGCAAATATACTATTATCCATTAAAGCTGATTAAGGATAATCGTTTCTTCCCATCCATTTTAACGGTCAGTGTTTTTGAGAATCGAATATGTTTAAAATAGGTAGTTTCCTCTATTATTTCTTGCTTGGCTAATATGTCCCAGTTGATAAAACCTGTTGACATTTCCTGTTGAACACTAAAATAACCGACATCTGCAGAGGTTACGTTATGAAAGAAATGTGAACCGGAAGAAGCGTCCAAAGGGAAATTGAGCATGCTGGTTTCTACTATTACTTTAGCCATACTAATTTGTGGCCAGTTAACCGGGATTCCAATCCATGGATCTCTGGTTCCCCATCTTCCCGGACCTATGAGAACATATTGTCTTTCTTCCAATATCATTTTGGAGTTTAATGCTTCAATTTCATCAACCATCAATTTGGTTTTTGATTTATCGAAGTGGTCTAAATCAACATAAATAACATCGGTGATTGTATTTATAATTCCATTTCCTAAAGCATTTTCTGTGTATAAAATATGCTTGCTTTTATCTTCATTTTCCAGATTAATGCTATAATCATCTGAATTACCAAGCAAGGGTTTTATTTGCAGGATATATAGGCTAGTTTTATAGTTTTCATCTCTATCTAAATCAACAGCAAATTCTATTTCTACAGGGCTTCCAATAGCTTCACTTCCTACTTCTAGTATTACTTCCAAGGCTTTAGAAAGAGGAGCGTAATTGTATTTTAATATGTTTGCAAAATTGATTATCCTTGGGCCGGCTTTGTGTATACCGGGTACAATACGGTTATTATCAGAATCATAAACACTGGCCATATGTTTTAATGTGCCATCTTTTTCGGCATGAGCGATGTCTAGTTTTATCAAGCCTTCTTCATCGCTTTTCATCAGGTCTATTTCTCGCTCTTTGAGATTGACAGCATAAAACTGAGTTTGAGAGTTTTTGAATAAGTCTTTAGTAGAATAGGCATCTATTTCGGGATATTTTGGTGAAAAACGGAAAGATTTTTCTCCGTCTACAACATATTTGCCCAGTCCTACAGCCAAATTTGCAAAGCCCTCTTCAGGTTTCATATGAGCAATTGGATAAAAATTATAGCTGGAGGCTACTCCACTAAAATGGGGATAAAAAACATCGCCATATTTATTGCCTACCACCTCCTGAATAATGATGGCCATTTTTTCCTCTTCAATTTTATAGTTTACTGCTTCTACATATCCGCGAGCAATATCAGAGTATACTGAAGCAAAAACCAGTTTAATAGCATCGGTAATTTGTTTTAGTCTTATTTGAGGATCTTTATGGCTATTGGGGAGAAGAAAAGTGTCAAAAACACCGGCAAAGGGTTGCATTAAAGAATCTTCGAACAATCCAGACGACCGAACAGCAATAGGCTTTTTTATTTCTTTAAGGATAGACTCCAGTTTACTCACTAGTGATTTACTTAGTTTTCCTTTACTAAATATTTTTTTTATTACATCGTAATCTCTAACTAGTTTTAGCTTAGGATGTAGGTTGTTATTGTCAAGGAAACTTTCATATTCATCGGTACCAATAATAAAAGTAATGGGATTATAGATATTTATATCTTGAATTATTTGTGAGAAATCAAAATTGTAAATAAGGCTATTGATAAAAGCCAATCCACGTCCTTTACCTCCCAAGGAACCATCTTTGAGTTTGATAATGTTTTTTCTGGTATGAATATTATCAAATTTAAAAGGAACTATTTTCCCTTTGTTTTGCTCGTTTCGGAATCGCTGCATTACTTCAACCAAATACTTTCTAAGTCCTTTTACATCTTTAAAATCGCTCACTTTTGATGGGTTAATAATACGGGCGACTTGAATTTCACCACGAGCCATTAACCAAAGGCTAAAATGGTTTTTAGATGCATGGTAGATAATGCTTTCATCTGTTATAGATTTTATATGGTGTTCAAATTCTTTTAGTGACCGTGCAACAGCCAATTGTCGTCCATTTTTATCACGGTAAATAAAATCGCCAAAACCTAAATAATGAGTGATAAAGTTTTTAAAATCTATTAAAAGACTCTCAGAGTTTTTATCAATAAAGCTGGCTTCTAGCAGGTAAGCCTCGCTCATATTTTCTTTTTGTGAGGATTGGATAATAATGGGTAAATCGTTGATTTTTCCTCTCACGTATTTTACCAGTTTTACTCCTGCTTTATCGTCTAATTGTGATTTTTTAAAGAATTTTACGTCAGTAATTAGGCATAAGATATAGTCTTTGTATTTATTAAAAAACTCCACAGCATCTTCATAGTTATTAGTATGAATGATTTTAGGGCGAGCTCTTAACCGTAAGACTTTATAGAGTTCATCTGTGCTCACATCGTCAATAATTCTTCTGGTTTGCTCCATTATAATATTATAGAGCATAGGTAAATATCGGCTATAATACTTGGGAGAATCTTCAACTAGGAGTATCACTCTCACCATTCCTTTTTCGGTGTCGTTTTGTAGGTTTACCTTGTCTTCCACCATTTTAATCATGGCAAAGAATATTTGTGACTCTCCATTCCACACAAATACGTTATCAAACGACTTGGGATATTCTCCTTTAAAATAAGCTGCATCTCTGTTATTATGCAATAGCAGGAATACGGGTAAAAAAGGAAATACTTCTTTTATATTTTCGCTTAAAATGATGGGGTTGCTCTTATCGGTACCCATCATAATAATAACCAAATCGTAGTTTTTTTTATGTAGCTCTCCCATGGCATCTTCAATGGTTGAGACACCTGTAATACGCGGGATGCTAGAGATATTTAAATTGGAATACTCCCCTAAAACATGCTCACTAAACCTACCTTCTTTTTCAATGCTATAAGCATCGTATAAGTTGGCTACCAGTAAGATTTCTTTTACTTTATAAGGCATTAAATCATGATAAATATCACGAGCATAATTATTTTTATTGATAAATTGCTGGAGGAGTTTTTTAGTTACTATTTTTTGTTGTTGACCTTTTTGTCTACTGGAGTAGGGATTGTGAATATCAGTTTTGATTTTGTTTTGTGTAGCAGCTATACTATTAAGAAAACCAGTCATCTTACCCACAATTATTCCTAGTAGGTTTACTTCATCATAGGTGAAAGGACCATCGTCAGCATCTAGAAATTCCTGAGTATAATATATTTCTAAATAACCCAATTTGCGTCTGATGGTAGAAAACTGATTTTGAATTCTCCAAGGAGTGACTTTAAATTTAGGCGATTCATAATTGACTCCATCAAAATGTATCCTAACAACGGCAAAATTGGGGTATTGCCAAAACTCCGGAAGCATAGTAGCTACCTCCTGAAAGGTTTCTGCTATCGATTTATTTTCTTTTAAAACGCCAACCACTCTATTGATACAAGAGAGCTCTTTTAGTTGCATAAGGGATTTAGAATCTTTACTTAAGGTGGTTTTTTGATGGAGTATTTTTTTATCCATAGCATGCATTTATTTAGTTTCAGGAAGCTTCGACGAAATTATAAATTTTAAATTGAAATATTATATATATTTGCTTCAAATTAAAAAAATAAAGTTTTGATTAGAGTTGTTATAAAAGATAGTAATAAAATTATCTGCGAAGGTATCAAATCTTTGTTGGCAGATGTGAATGATATTGAGATAACAGATTTTTACAATACTGCCGAAGAGCTTACCCGCAGAGTTCGTTTATCCTTACCCAATATTATTTTATATAATTCTTATCTTTCTAATGCCGATGATGTTGCTGAGATTAAAAAAATTGTGAACGATTATAATAAAGCTCGTTTATTGGTTTTGTCTTTAAATACTCGTGAGTCATTCATTTTAAAATCTATTAAAGCCGGAGCTAAAGGTTTTCTAACCAAAGATTGTACTCGAAGCGAGCTTGTTGAAGCTATTTATACTTTGCGTAGTGGTTACGATTATTATGGAAAATCGATCACCAATATACTATTGAACTCTTATTTAAAAAAGTCAGTTGATAGTGACGGGCCGTTGGATAAACAACTAAGTGTGTTATCTGATAGAGAACTGGAAGTATTAAAATTGTTTTCTGAAAGCTATACCAATAGCGAAATTGCCGATAAACTATTTATTAGTATCAGAACTGTGGAGAGCCACAAAAACAATATCATGCGGAAAATTAATCTACGAACCACAGTAGATTTGGTAAAGTTTGCTATTAGGAATAATATTACCGAGGTTTAGCTTAAGATAAAATCCCTTTTTTGACCTTGATTCTTTTTCCCCCTGTTCATATTTATTAGAGTTTCTGAGAAATTTTATTCAGGATACCCTCTTAGATGACTTTGTGAAACTTGAGATATGTGCTTAGCATTATTTGGAATATAGGTGCAATAATTGTTTTTATAGTTGATTAAAATCTTTTCCATCAAATTCTATCAATTCTTGTATTTTTGCAATATATGCAAACAAAAGAAAGTAAAAATATTTTTAAAGCCAATGTATATTCTGTATTGGTAATCCGCTTAATTATTTTACTGTTTTTTTTGTCTTTCTCACGCTTTTGTTTGTATATTTTTAATTCAAGCATTTTTTCTACTGTTTCTTTCTTTCAACTTTTGCAAGCCTTTCTTTATGGTTTGCGTTTTGACCTTAGTGTACTCAGTATGTTGGCTTCAATACTAATTATTGGAAATGCTTTGCCATTAGGTTTCCGGCGTAATCCTATTTATCAAAATATTCTGAATGCCATTAGTTTGATAGTTTTTTCTATCGCTGTCATCTTTAATTATATAGATGTGGTTTATTTTCGATTCACACTCAAAAGAATAACATTCGATATTTTTCATTACATAAAAGCAAACGGTGGCTTTTTAGATGTAGCACCTGGTTTTATTATCGACTTTTGGTATATTAGTGTATTGGCTGTTTTTAGTATTACCTTAATGGTTTTTCTGTTCACTAGGATTCGTTTGAATAGAAAAATAGAAAAAACAGGCTGGCGTTTTTATTCTTGGAGCGGTATGCTATTTATTATAAGCATAGCACTTACGGTATTAGGAATAAGAGGAGGAGTGCAATTAAAACCTATCAATATTGTTGATTCAGGATTGCGTGTTCCTGCTCAATTAAGCCCATTGGTACTCAATACTCCATTTACTATTATTAAATCTTATGGTCAGCAAGGATTTACTCCAAAACACTATTTTACTGAGAAAAAATTAAAAAAGTTATTTAACCCTGTCCACTCCTATAAGCCTATTAATAGTGTTCCTGATGATATTGATAATGTAGTTATTTTAATTTTGGAGAGTTTCTCGGCAGAGCATATTGGATATTTTACACACGGTAAATCATTTACACCATTTCTGGATAGCTTATTTATGCATTCGCTTGTTTTTAAAGGAATTGCCAATGGGAAAAGGAGTATAGAAGGAATTCCGGCAGTGCTTTCTTCCTTACCTACATTATCCGATAATTCTTTTTTAAATGGTCCATATGCAGCTAATCAGATAGAGGGTTTGGCTGATATATTAAATACAAAGTATTATCATACTGCCTTTTTTCATGGAGGAAAGAATGGTACCATGAGTTTTGATGCTTATGCTTATGCCTCAGGTTTTCAAGAATACTATGGTTTGAACGAATATCCTAATAAAGACGATTACGATGGGCATTGGGGAATATGGGATGAACAATACCTACAGTATTTTGCTCGTAAATTGGATAAATTTGAGAGACCATTTTTTGCAGCATTATTCACTCTTTCCTCGCATCATCCGTATAAAGTGCCAAAAAAATATGAGGATAATTTACCCGAAGGGAAGTTGCCCATTCAAAAAGCTATAGCATACGCAGATTTAGCATTGAAGAAGTTCTTTGAAACTGCTCAAAACATGGATTGGTATCAGCACACACTTTTTGTTATCACTGCCGATCATACCAGTGAAGGGAGCCAAGTGGCTTATCAAAATGCCTACGGTCAGTTTAGTATTCCAATTGCTTTTTTTGCACCTGCCGATAGTTTGTTAAAAACTCGTTCATCTCAATCACCGGTCCAACAAATAGATATTTTTCCATCTGTTATGCAGTATTTAGGAATAGAGGATAGTGTTTTGTGCTTTGGGAATTCTATTTTTAATAATAATCCTCATCCTTTTGCTGTCAATCATTTTAATCATCAAATACAAATATTCGATTCTACCTATTTATTGCAGGTTCAAAGTGGAGAATCCAAGGCATTGTATCAATACAAATTGGATTCTTTATTGAAAGATAATATTTTGAAAGAAGAGATTGCAAAGAATTTACTGATTCTTCAAAAGGCTTTTATTCAGCAATATAACAACCGAATGATTCGGAATAATCTAAAAGCAATAAGAAATGAATAAAAGAAAGCTTTTGTTTATTATTAATCCTATTAGTGGAGGTAAGTCTAAGGAGAAACTGGAGTCTTTGATTAGTGAAAATTTGGATAGACAGCTTTTTGAATACAAATTGCTCTATACACAATATAGTGGGCATGCGCAAGAAATACTGAAAGAACAAGCAACACTTTTTGATGTAATTATAGCTGTTGGTGGTGATGGTACAATTAATGAAATTGCTGAGTTTTTAAGTAGAATAAATATACCTATGGCCATGATTCCTATGGGAAGCGGAAATGGTTTGGCCAGACATTTAGGAATTCCTTTGAAACCAGAGAAGTCAATTCAAGCTCTTAATCATTCGGAAATATTAGAAATTGACACTGCTAGCTTAAACGGACATTTTTTCGTGAGCATTGCTGGTGTTGGGTTTGATAGTTTGATTGCGGCAGAATTTGAAAAGGCTAAAGGGCGTGGTTTTATTAATTATGCACGATTAAGTACAAAAGAATATTTTGCCTACAAAGAAGAGAATTATCAGATTATTTTAGACGGGAAAAAAATTGAGCGTCAAGCTGCAATGGTAAGCTTTGCTAATTCCAATCAGTTTGGCTATAATACTAAAATAGCACCTCAGGCAAATTTAAGTGATGGCTTATTAGATGTTTGCATTCTAAAGAAACCTAATATTGTTCAAATGCCCGGATTGATGAAGCAAATATGGACAGGTCGTGCTGATAAGTCTTTTCTTATAGAGATTATTACTGCCAAGCATATCATTCTACAACCCAATAAAAATTCTTTTGCAAATATTGATGGAGAGTCCATTAAAGTGGGAGAGAGAATAGAAGTATTATTAAAACCTAAAAGTTTACAATTATTCATTCCAAAAAAATAATAATGGCAAAAAAGAAAAAGAAATTTAAAAATATAACCGGTGATGTAGTTTACTCCACAAATAACGATTACGAATTCGATTATGAAACAGAGCAAGAGGAAACTTTGTCTCCCAAAGAGCAAAGGCTTAAAATTTGGTTGGACAAGAAACACCGAGGTGGAAAAACTGCATCAATAGTAAAAGGATTTATTGGTGATGAAGCAGATTTAAAAGATTTAGCAAAAACATTAAAGAGTAAGTGTGGAGTTGGGGGATCAGCCAAAGACGGTGAAATTATTATTCAAGGAGATCATCGTGATAAAATGTTGAAGATACTCACTGATTTGGGATATTTGGTCAAGAAAGCCGGAGGTTGATTTAAATAGAAATTAAGAAATGGTTTTGAATTTAGGAAAGAGTCAATCTGATAATGAAAAAATACATGGTTTTGTTTTTACGGTATTCATAGATTAAAGGATAGATCATTCAATAAAACCACCTTGTTTCACTGATTGTTTTTAATTTTGGAAACTCGTAAAAGAAATAATACTTATATGCAATTACTTGAAAAGCTAAAAAAACCATATCCAATTTCTTCCGGTAAATGGAGAGTTGTTTTTACAATTAGCATATTCATACCCCTGTTTTTGGGTTTATTTCAACCATTTGGCCTTAGGAGTGCGAATTATGATCATATGATTTTTATTGTATTGGGTTATGGTTTGGTCACTTTTTTATCTT
>Ga0256826_1002450_pt1 | contig 11296 bp, 11 predicted proteins | sample CV79metaG_FD_185975 | JGI IMG/M metagenome (GOLD analysis project Ga0256826, IMG submission 185975) | Hydrothermal vent microbial communities from East Pacific Rise, Pacific Ocean - CV79 | ecosystem: Environmental > Aquatic > Marine > Hydrothermal vents | place: Pacific Ocean: East Pacific Rise... | reverse complement strand
GGGAGGATGGTCCTGCTAGTATTTACTCAAATGGAGATAAATTTTGGTTCTGGAATGGAAAGAGGCATCGAAAAGACGGACCGGCCATTATTTTCGCAAGCTCGGGCAACTTATATTATTTTGAGGGTATTAAATATCAAAATATTCAAAATGACCTCCAATGGAGGATAGAAGTCCAGAAGATAAAACGCCAAAAGGAGGACTAATGAAATTAAAGGACGGACACTATATTGATAGCGTTGGGTATGAAGTTTGGGTCCAAGATGGAGAATACCACCGATTAGATGGACCGGCTATTATTTATGAAAATGGGTCCAGGTGGTGGTATAATCGTGGGAAGATTCATAGGGAGGATGGTCCTGCAATTATACGAGGACAATCAATTCTTTGGAGTTTTTTAGGATCAACTCAAGTAATAATGGATACAAAAGAGTATTGGCTTGATGGTGTCCGATACAAAGATGAACTTCGTTGGAGGATAGAAGCTCAGAAGTGGAAACGACAAAAAGAAGAGGAGGACTAATGAAATTAAAGGACGGTCATTATATTGATGAGAATAATGCTGAGGTCTATGTTAAATTTGGAAAATATCATAGGATAGGTGGTCCTGCTGTTATTAAAGATAATCAGGAATTTTGGTACAAGAATGGATTACAACATAGGGAAGGTGGCCCAGCTATTGTTGGGATTAACGACCATCAAGAGTGGTTCAAGAATGGGAAATACCACAGGGAGGATGGTCCAGCTGTTATTCCAGGGGATGGTTCCCAATTCTGGTACAAGAATGGAAAGAGACATCGAGATGATGGGCCAGCTGTTATTTGGGCATCTGGGACTAAAGAATGGTTCCAGAATGGAGTTTACCATAGATTAGATGGACCGGCTATTATTTATGAATCAGGAACGGAAGTGTGGTATCATTTAGGGAATCAGCATCGATTGGATGGACCTGCCTTAATTACTAAAAAAGGTATCCAGAAATGGTACATACATGGGGAACTCCACCGGGAAGATGGACCTGCGGTTATTGATGGTAAAAAAGAGTCCTGGTACCGGAATGGTGTTATTCATAGAACAGATGGACCAGCTATTACTCATGAAGATGGTTCCCGGGATTGGTACAAGAATGGTGTTCTTCATAGGGAAGACGGACCAGCTAGAATCATTTGGCCTGGTCATCAAGGGGAGATTATTAAGTTCTGGTTAGAAGGTAAATACTATCCAGATATCCATAATGATGTCCAGTGGTTGATAGAAGTCCACCGGTGGAAACGCAAGCAAAAGGGAGACAAATGTTAGATGGTCATTATATTAGACAAACAACCTCCGAGGAAGTTTGGATCCAGGATGGGGTTTACCATCGGTTGAATGGACCTGCTATTGTTGCTAAAAATGGGACGAAACATTGGTACCAGAATGGAGTTCTCCATCGGGAGGATGGCCACGCCAGTGAATGGACGGAATATAAACTTAAATGTTATTATTTAAATGGGAACCATTATCCAGGTATTAAGAATGACCTCCAGTGGAGGATAGAAGTCCAAAAATGGAAACGCAATCAGAAAAAGGTGGATAAATGCCTAAATTGAAAGATGGACACTATGTTGACCCATATGATAATGAAGTTTGGGTCCAGGATGGAGCATACCATCGGGAAGATGGACCCGCGGTCAAATCAGCTAATGGTACTAACTTTTGGTACCGGAAGGGAGAACAACACCGAGAAGACGGTCCGGCTCTTATCCAAATGAATACTACTAGAGTATGGTATCGGAATGGTAAAAAACATCGGTTAGATGGTCCGGCTGTTATTTGGTCCACAGGTGATATTCAATATTGGATTGAAGGTGTTGAAGTTTCGGGGATACCTGAAGTTCTATATAATATAGAAATCCAAAAGAATAAACGAGTCAGGATCGAGCGTTGGAAAAATAAACACAGGAAGGTGGATGCAACTTAGGTTGCATCCTGGTGTCTTCTTATTTTTTTGTATAATTTAATTTTCCAGATAAACCATTATCTATTAAATTCTGGTATATTGCTGGACTTGCGTTCAATGAATTATATTCAACGGTATTCAATATAGCCAGAGCCTTATCCATAACATCTGGATTGGTTTCATCTAGAGGAAATCCATCAAATCTATACTGAACGGATGGTCTCGCAACAGAGTTATCAGTAATACTTGAATCATAAGCCGATTTTAGATCGGTTGTTGGAAAAACACCATCAAAATAATCAATCTTAATTATATGGTCTCCGGCCCACTTACCATCAAGTTTGGTTACTGGTTTAGTTTGGATAACCATACAAGTACCTTTGTACTCCCTAGCCATAAATTGGGTGCCTTCTCCTTTTTCATCTCCAGTAACACCACCAGTATATGGGTCAAGATATTGAGTCCATCTACGATGAATTCTAAAGATAGGTGCTCCCCAATAATCCCTATATTGTATACTAAAGTTTCTATCGATAGTTTGGCCAGTTATGAAACTAGCATCGACTCCGCCCATTCCCATAATGTCCTCAGTTTTTAGCTGTCTATCACCTGGAGGGGTATATGTCTCAGCAGCAGACAAAGTATAGGTCAATGCTGCTTGATTAGTTATCCCATGCTCCGATGTATTACCATCGTGGAATAATGTTGTAGGAAAACCAAAGAAAACATAAAAGTAACCTTTTATGAAGGGATGGCTATCCGCCTCTCTATTAGCCCCACCCAGATATCTATTTATATCTGGAGCGTGGTTATTGTTAATTTTATCTAATGAAACACCATTTGATATTTTTGAACCCATGTGAACTCCTTATTTAGTCTTATTTAATCTTATAGAATTACAGTATTCTAGAATACTGTAATTGGGACTTCTATCTTCTCAATTGTCCCTATAGGTCGGACAGCGATAGATACAATCAATTTTAATTCTTCCTCAATAAATAGAGGAGTAACATTTACTTCGGTGAATATACCATCGATGGTATTGTTATCGGTAACTATCCATCTCGACATATATTGTTCCGTTCGTGTTTTAGCACTCAATAGAATATTCTCCAGAGCTTTTCTCTGTAGAAGATCTTTTAACAATTTAGGAAGATCTTTTCTCATTCTATGAATTACTTTAACAACGTTAATTCTTGATAGTTTAGATGCACTTTTATATGCAGTTAATTGATCTATAAAATAGATACCATCGATTTCTTTGATTATCGTATTAACCTGGACACCTCTTAATCTTTCGATATCCGCCGATTTAGCAATATACGAAAGGTTTACTCCAGAACTAGGTAATTGGCCTTTGACAATGTTTGCCATTGGTTCAGTAATTGAAATAGTTTCGTCAACTTGTAAATGATTCAACATTGCATAGTATGATGGAGAAACAGATAATCTTGATCCCATTTTTTCCATATAATGATTATCATTATATTGTCCAGAATACATCGCTGTATTAAAACTACTATAATAGACATCTTCGATTCTCATTGTATAGTCTTTGCTTGCTTTGGTTTCTCTAGGCAATGATATAATTGGCATCGTGAATCCAACCTCATCTGCCATATTGACTATAGCATTCATTACATCTATATCACCTGTCCAATCTGGAATATAATCAAAATCTAGTTCAGGATATAGAACCTCATGGATTGTATCATTATGATTATAGAAATCTATGATCAATTGTTTTGCATCCTGTTGTTGGTTATTTCCTCGGACTTCACCTAAGTTTAAACGACCATCAACTATCATAAATTTTCCATCTGACCCAGATTTCATCTGCCAGACAGCATTTCCATGCAATCCACCAATAAGTAAATTATACAATTTCCAACGGTGATTGGTTGTTTGTGGTCTTGGAATAATAGTATATTGTGTATTTCTGTGGAAGGTATTATCTGTATCCGATACAGGAGCTGGGACTTTTATTAAATAAGCCTCAAAAAAGCTAGTGATGCCATCCATGATTATTGGATCAATAGCGCTAGTTGAACCTCTTTCTGAGATGAGAAGTTTCCCATCATACATCTCAATGGCTACCCGGACACGATTACCAGTTAATGGATCATGGTAATAGGTAAATATTGTATCTTTTCCTGGTAAAAGAGTGGACTTCTTTTCAAATGCATAAACAGATTCACCACTGGCATCTGGTACCACTACAATCTCAGATCTATTTTTTATAAATGTTCCACCAGATACGGTATCTGTTACGTGGTTATTCAATATAAATCTATTACCTCCTGGATTTCCAACACCATCCGTAGTAACATCTTCTATATTTAAATCCTTATAGAATTGAGGTAAGAAACTTTCATTTTGGTAATATTCAATAAATTCATTGCTTTCTGCAAATTTGTCATTGATATATAATGCTTCTCCTGTAAGTGTACTTATAATTGGCATTTGTGAAATTGGATCAACATCAATAAGACTAACTGGGAATTCATCAGAAACTCTTTTTTGACCATTAGATGTCTGTTCAAATACAGTTGCTTTCAGAAAGTTAAATTTATATCTAGAATCACCTTCATCATCTGAATGTATTTTTTCAATATCATACGCTGGTCTAAATTTAACATAGAGATCATTGTATCCTGCTCCAGGTGCTTTTGCAATCAATGAACCATATATGTGGTTAAAGTTTCCTGGTGTAATTGTATGTAATCTGACGATTTCACCGACTTCTAATGTGTCATTAAATTCAATATGCCTTCCATCGATCGCACTATAATCAGTACCACCTTTAATAACACCATTTACCGTAACTGAGGTAAAGTCTGGGTTATATCCATGTTGGTCTACTAGAGATTGAGTGACTTCTTGAACGGTGAACTCATGGATGTGGAATGTATTCTGTTCATCTCCTTGGAAATTATCATGAACCGAGTGAAATCTTATTGTCTCATCAACATTGAGTCCATTACCCGAAACCCCACCTAGTTGGAATTCAACAGAAACACCATCAGTAGCAATATAATCTATATTTGCTAGTTCTTGACCTTCTCTTGATATCCATAAATATTCCGGATCATATCCTCCTGGGACATTTACCACGGTTGTATTTGCATTTTGAATTATAATTTCTTCATTTATCCAAACCATATCGTCCTGATTTTCAAGGTTGGTTATAGTCGTATATACGTTGATAATCTGCCCATCACCTGGACCAGGTTCACCTAATGGTATAGTTGGGTCACCAATAGCTGGAGTAAATATAATTTCAATTCCATTTTCCGCAACATAATCACCAGAAGATAGTTCAGAACCATTCAACCAAACAACCACATTGGCTGGGTTGTACTCAAACTGTAAAGAAGTCTGTCCATTATAAGATAATATTTCCAACTCCGCCGGCACTACTGGCGGTATAGTCATACCTGGATCTTCATCAATAGCATTTTTTAGATAATCAGGATCTATTAAATTTGGAATAGTTTCTGTTGTTCCATCTGTTTTAAATTCCAGGTTAGCATATGTTGCGTCTTCCGGCATCAATCTTTTAAAAATAACATTCCGTGTTTTGGTTAACGCACCAAGACTATACATTAATCCTTTCCCATAACGACGAATATCCATCTCCCCAAGAGTAAACTCCATTGTATCCGCATCTGCAAAATTATAGAATTGATCTCCACCATATTTGCTGAATCCAGCAACCAATATCGATCTACCTTCAATCAACATTGGTTGTATATATGATCTATCGATTACTGATGTAAAAACACCTGGTATATTATATGTCATACCTATCCCCTTATTTTATTTAATTTTATTTAATTTTATTTTATGTACTTTATGTACTTTATGTACGTCGTATTATACCAAAATATACCATTCTATCATAATACCGTCTTGGCTTTCTAAATATTTGTCCAATGTTGTAAATCTAGCAAACAGAATATTTTCACCAGTGGGGTGCCCGTCATCATCAAATTCCGCGGCATATAACCCAGCCTCATTAAACTTAAAATAGTCATCATTGTTTTCTCTTGCTGGTTCCCCTGCTTGGAGATACATGGTGTACTTTATTGAAGTATATCTTTGAACAACTGTTTGTCCACCTGCGTTTGTATTAATTGTGTGCTCTTCTTGAACAATTTCAATTGAACCATCGGATTCAATTCTTTTCAATTTACCACCATCTATATAATCTGGTTCTGTTGCACCAGCGCTAGCCTCTTTAATAACAACCCTATTAACCAAATCGGTATCATCATCATACGGTCCAACTGTTTGTGGTGGGCAATCATTAGTTGTACCACCATCACCTACTCCAAAATAAGATAATTTATATTTTGAGTAATCGTTTGGGTTGCCGTTAGCTGGATCGGCGCTATCTTTTGTCAACATTTGAGCAAGATATTCCCTACCTAATAGGACAACAAGGTTGTCCTCCTCAGCTAGGAGATTCCCCTTCAGATCATATATTTTTGGTCGGCCTATAATTGTTTTTGGTCGTTGGTTTGATCCAACAACATCATCTGGGGTTAGTGTTTTTTCATCAACATGAAAAATATTATGTACCATGTATTTTCCTTTTTTATATTTCTTTTGTTTTGTCCGGTATCCTACGGAGTGATTCATGGTGTATACGTTGTCGAAGTTACCGTAAGATGGTCCCCATCTCCATTAATAATAGTGACTTCATATGTGTCCTCTATTTCAATATGATCTTCTTTTGGACCAGGTATAATAGTTGCCTTGTAATCATCTGTAGTCTCTACTTTATCATAAATATAGTTGATAGTGATCGTTCTTGGGATGGATGCCCGCCAAAGTATATCATATTTTGGAGCAAGGGTTATATGATATTTAATATAATCTAGTCCTCTAATTGGAGTAACTACGCTACCATGCTTCGAATGTAGGATAAATTTCTGATAATTATCAGTGGATATTGAATTCCATTTATCTTTAATATTGACCCGTTTAATTAAGTCATTTATGTATTCCATTTCCACCGGAAAGAAATATCGAATAAATAGATCCAATACTGGGTTAAAATATTGATTAATGAATAAATTATTAGAAAATACCTGACTAAATATAACATCAAGGTAATCAATAATCCAATTGAAATTCAAACTACTCCTTGGGTTATTTATTGGTCCGCAGATATCGCCAGGGACTATTTGGTTAATATATGCTCCAGAGATAAATGAACTATATAATTCCAAGATAAATGTAAATAATTCTTCATCCTTCGATGAATCGCCATCAATCGCCGTTCCAATAACATGAATAATATCATGATGTAACCTGGGATATTTTGTCATCATTTCTGAATTTAAATCATCATAAGATGATAGGGTACAACTTGATGCAACTAATTCCTGTTTTCTTAAAAAGAATTGCCATCTCCTTCTTAAAACTTCCATCTCTTTTCTATTCGCATAATTACTGTCTTGGTAATCGTATAATAACGATTGCATCCCACATAGGAATTCATTTTTAGTTAAGCCACTGTCTGTTGTATTTGGTAAATATGAACTCACCCCTGGAAAATCATCCCTTCCTTGGATATCTTTCATATGTAGATAGGCCCGACTAAAGAATTTAATAATAAATTCTGCATCAGCCATATGTATATTTTCGTAATTATTTGATGTATCCTTGTATTTAAAAAAGAAATTAGTCAAATAGGTGGTTGCGTATGATCGTATCCCATTCAGGAATACATCAGTATTGTTAATGATTTCAGACCCTATACTTAGTTGGATATATACAAGGTTGGTTGGGACCGGCCAGATTTTATAATCCTTAAAATTCTGTAGATCCATTAAATACTTTCTAGTTTTTTGAATATCTATTTGTGGTTTTTTTAATAATTGGGACCGATCTGTTATATAAATTGGGTCTAATCTGTATTCAAATCGGAAGCCGTCTGGTGATGGAATTTTATATACCTCAACATTATAGAAGTTTATGTTCCTGAATATATTTTCAAATATTTGATTGAATTGTTTAAATATTAATTTCGAACCTTTATTCTGGAATAAACTTTCAAGATGGTAACCAATATCCTTTTTAACATGCCCCTTTAATTTTCGGGAATATTTCTTATCAATCCCATAATTTGCAAAAAAGGTTTCTTGCATTCTAGTCGATAACTTGAAATCAAATACATCAAACAATTCTTTGGGTTGGTTGTTATAAAGGTCCTGAAGGAATTCTTTAAAGACTTCTTTAATATTATCCCTGTTATTTAGATCTTTAAATTGAGGTAAATTTACAACGATATCTGTTAATCCATTGACATCCTCTGGTTGGATCCTATTCATATATTCTTCACTCCTTTTTTAATTGTGCTTCACTTCAATGGCTGAACCATTAGGCCAAAATACACCGCTAGTTGAAATATATAATGGGATACATGCACCATTTTGATAGTTGGTACAAAACCTATTATTTTGTGATAGGCTTAATGTATCTATTGCTCCATCCGCTCCCCAGAAAATGGGACTATTTGTATTTAACCTAATCTCTGATAATATCCTATTCCGGCAACATTTTCTAGTGCAGGAATTATCTTGGAATTTATCCAGATCAATTATTGGTTTAATTAATTTAATTAGTTTCAAAACCAATCTAATTAATTCCTGATGACATTTAACCTCCTCCTGGAGTTTAATTAAATCCTCATTTTCCATAATATCTGTATTCAATATATCTGTGATATTAATTAGATCTTCTTCATTTGAAGAATTTCCACATATAAATGTATCCCAATATACTGGGTTTTCTGGAGAGATATCCATCCATGATATTGCAATTTCCGCTGCCCCTATTCCAAAGATTGGTTTTAAATCTAAAGCAGGAAATACCAGTTTAATCTTTTTTATTATAGTATTTAAAAAAATTAATGGTCTTGTTTGTGTTCTTTCAAAACATTGAGATGTATTAAACTTGTGCTCAAATGGAGCACCAATATCGTGCTCTGCTTGAGCACAACATTCTTCGATATATCCTGGACTCTCATTTACCCCATTTGCCCCATTTGTCCCATCTTCCTGAGAGTCTTTCATACAGTAACCATACCACCCATTCTTAGTATCATACCATTTATTAATACAAGAAACGAGCTCATTTTTACATACATTTATTTCGTTCCATTTGGTACATAGTTCTTCATTCAAGAACTTATGATTTTCTGTATCCCAACAATAAATTTCATTTAATCGAACATGATCCAAAGTTGATGTCGTAATTGGGGCTGTCTCATAATCAACTTCATATAGTTTTAATTTATTTTTAGATGTTCTTGTATATCTAACGTTGGTTATTCGAAAGACTTCCGTCTTATCTGTAGCGCCTCCGTGCGGATAGTATCTAAATAAATCTCCAGGTAGTGGCTGGTGGATCAGATATAAACTAAAGTTGCCAGTTCCGATATTGGATGTTCCTTGTTGTTGAGGATTATAACCAATTTGATAATTTACAGGGGATGCGTTTATAGTTGGGACGAAATGGAATAGATCATAAACATAATTGGAATAGGAGTTCATAATTTTATTATCATCATAATTCTTACTTTCATCTACTTTGATATGCCAATATTCTATACTTAACCCACTCGCTTGTCCCCGTTTGATCATTATATCATCTAATTGGGTTAAGTAGTCATCATATAAATTATATTGATAATCTGTTAATGCAGCTCGAGTTATATTTCCTATCATTGATTGTCCTTCTAAATTATTAGTCTATTATTAATCTATTATTAATCTATTATTAATCTATTATTAATCTATTATTAATCTATATGTTAGCCGTTCTTTCGTTACAGTAGCATACACCTGAACCATCCATTGGTCTCCTCCAACTTCTGAGAATTGTGGTACTATTTCTACTTGTCCAATTTGGACCAATTCTCCATAAATCTTATTAAAATTAATGACAAAGAAATCTATCTCATCTTGGACATATATTCTCTGGACATCTGTATTCTTAGTTTGAATTACTTTTTTAATATCCGTCCCGTAGTCATTAGCAAATGGAATAGAGCCAGGGGATGTTTGTAGAAAATAAATAAATTCCTTAGTAAAAAAATCTTTTATGTTGATCATAATATTGTAACGATTCCGTTCAAAATCAATATCCGTCAGTACATCATATGTTGGTTGATTATCTAAAATCTCAGGAACCGTTCGATATATTCCATTGAAATATATCAAAATAATATAGTAGATATCTGAGGAACTAAATTCAGATAATGGTATCCGGATACTACATTCTGGTTCATCTAAACAATCTGGACACCAATCTGGTCTCTGGGGAGAATTACACCTATTTATATATTTATCACAGAACTCAACTACTTCCGGGATATTTTTAAATTCTTCTTTTAGTATATCAATTCTAAATATTGGTTCAATATTTAATCCTGTTTCCACGAATAGATCTCTTTCCATAAAAAGTAATCCAACTGCTACTCTTTGATTATAATCTAAATTAGTAAATAGAAACTTTCCATCCGAATCAAATGATCCAAGTGGAATTATATCAGTAAGATCAGGAAGTGTCTCAAAATCACTTCTATAAATATATATCCCTTTATCATCAAACCTAAGAAATAAGTCTATATCGAAATCTTTTACCCCTAAAAGCATATTGTTCCTTTTTGTGAATTACTCCTCCGGAGTTAGCACCTTTGTTTTGATATGGATGATGGTAGGTTAGTTTTTAATAGTGCTCTAAAAGAATCTGCTCCGTTGGAGCACTTCTTGAATTCAATTCAAGACTTTATAATTACACAAGAGAGTATATAAATATTAATCTTAGAGGATAACACTGGGTTGTCCTTCTATTTAGAGCTAGTCTCTTGCTGTGCTCTTTTAATAGGGCCAATTTTTATATTTTATTTTAATACAAGGAGGACGATATATGGAAAATGGACACTATTTTACAGAAGATGGGGATGAGGTTTGGGTCCAGGATGGTGTACTTCATCGGGAGGATGGACCGGCTATTATTTATCTATATGGTGCTCAAGAATGGTACAAGAAGGGAAAACTTCACCGGTTGGATGGACCAGCTGTTATTTATTTAGATGGGTATCATGTTTGGTACCAGAATGGAAGAAAACATAGAGAAGATGGACCCGCTATTATTGATTCGCATGGTTTCAAATTTTGGTTCCAGAATGGAATTAAACATAGAGTTGATGGACCAGCTGTTATAAACAAGAATGGTTCCCAAGAGTACTGGTTGGATGGGGTTCGATACCCAAATGAAGTCCTCCTGAGGATTGAAGTCCAGAGGTTGAAACGTAGCAGAAAATAAAAAGGAGAAATAAAT
>Ga0256826_1002449_pt1 | contig 11296 bp, 9 predicted proteins | sample CV79metaG_FD_185975 | JGI IMG/M metagenome (GOLD analysis project Ga0256826, IMG submission 185975) | Hydrothermal vent microbial communities from East Pacific Rise, Pacific Ocean - CV79 | ecosystem: Environmental > Aquatic > Marine > Hydrothermal vents | place: Pacific Ocean: East Pacific Rise... | reverse complement strand
CAAAGGGTGTGCTACTTGTCATACAGGCATTGCTCTTGGTGGCTCAATGAATATGTTAGGTATTACTGCAAAGTATAAGTATGCTGATATAGGTGATTTTAAAGGTGATGCCAATGGTATGGTAAAAGTACCAACATTAAGAAACATCACTCAGACTGCTCCTTACTTTCACAATGGTGCAGTAGTGACACTTAAAGAGGCTATTGTAGAGATGGGTCGTATACAACTTGCTGTTTCCATAACTGACAAAGAAGCTGCATCAATTGAGACTTTCTTAGGCTCTTTAGATGGAAGAAAACCGAGTATTGTTTATCCTGTTTTACCAGCTGAAACAGAGACAACACCAAAACAAAATATTAACTAGTAATTTATGCTAAAATTCTGTCAATAAATTTTTTTTAAAGGGTGAGTATTGGCAGACTTTACACAACTTCTTCGTCCCTCCACATTTGATGAGCTTGTTGGTCAAGAGCATCTCACTTTAGAGGGTACACCCCTTCGTACTCTATGTGAAAAATTTGCTCTTGGACATAGTTTTTTTTATGGTCCAGCAGGTACGGGTAAAACTACAATAGCAAGAATAATTGCCGTGACGATGGACTTACCATTTTATGAATTCAATGCTACAAGCCTTAAAATTGATCAACTTAGAAAAATATTTGACCAATATAAAAATGCCTTGCAAAAACCACTTATATTTATAGATGAAGTACATCGTTTAGCAAAAAATCAACAAGAGGTCTTACTCCCTGTAATGGAGAACAATAGTGTTTTAGTTATTGGAGCCTCTACAGAAAACCCTTTCTTCTCACTCACTTCAGCTATCCGTTCTCGCTCTATGCTTTTTGAACTTAAACACATCTCAAACTCTGCACTCCAAACACTACTCTCTAAGGCTATACAGAAGTATGAACTTAGTTTAGATGAGCAGACGCAGGAGTACTTAGTTGCTAGTTCTGGTGGTGATGCACGTGCCATGTTAAAGCTTTTAGAGTTTGCATCAAACCTAAACACAACTATAGATATCGATACTCTCAAATCTCTTCGGCCAAATGCACTTCAGGCTGGAAGTAGTGAGGCAGGTGTTCATTATGATCTTATATCGGCTCTTATAAAGTCTGTAAGAGGAAGTGATGAAAATGCTGCTATATATTACCTTGCACGTCTTATAGAAGGTGGGGAAAGTGCTGATTTTATAGCTCGGCGTTTAGTAATTTTAGCGAGTGAAGATGTGGGTAACGCAAATCCCCAAGCGATGACTTTAACTGCTTCATGTCTTACATCTGTGAGTAAGATAGGCTACCCTGAAGCTAGAATCATTTTGGCACAAGCAGTTATATATCTCTGTGCTTCCCCAAAATCTAACTCAGCCTACTTAGCAATAAATACTGCATTAGAATCAGTAAAATCTGGGAACTTGATGTCAATCCCTAACAATATAACACAAAAAAATGAAGGCTATTTGTATCCTCATGATTTTGGTGGATATGTTGAACAAGAGTATTTAAGCAAAAATATCAAATTTGTTGAATTAAAAAGTATAGGATATGAGAAGAAAATGAAGGATTGGTTACAAAGTATTAAGTAATTTATAATAATTTAGGTATCATTTAAATATACCTAAATAAAAGGCTTAATATGCAAGTTACAATGTCTTCAAACTCTATCACAATTGCTGGAAATATAAAAAGTGTTAATGATTATCAAGATATTAAAACATCTATAAATGATCTTGTAAATAATCATAAGACGATTAATATAATTATCCAAGACTCTCTATCTATCACATCATCTGTAATTGGTTATTTAAATAAATTAGTTTTAAAAGATGGGATTAAAATAAATATGAAAATTGGTGATACTCAACTCATGGAACTTCTTGATGATTTGAATCTTACATCAGTTTTTAGTGCGAGAAAAATATAAATATGACTATTAAGTACAAATTAAATATTATTTTAATACTTGTAATATCTTTTTCACTTGTTATTTTGGGTTTAACTATAAAAAAAGCCTATACTGAGAGTAGGGTTATTATAAAAGCTCAAGAGTTGAATATACTCTCTCAAAAATTGAGTCTTTTGATTCATGAAACTCAAAAAGAGAGAGGTGCCAGTGCTGGGTATTTAGGCTCTAAAGGTAAGAAGTTTGCTGAAATTTTACCAAAGCAAAGAGGCTTAACTGATAGTAGAAATAGCGAGTTGAAACTTTACCTTAAGAGTTTAGATTTAAACTCATTTTCAAATGAACTAAAGAGGGAAATAGCAGGCTTAAGCGAAGAGATGATTAAAGTTTCACTTATAAGATCTAGGGTGGACAATCTAAGCATCAGTCTTAAAGATGAAGTTCATTACTATACAAATATGAATGGAAAAATACTCAATATAGTATCACTAACAGCAAAGTTGGCTAACACACAAGAACTTGTAAAAGCACTTGATACATATGCAAATTTTTTAAAGTCAAAAGAGAGAGCAGGAATAGAAAGGGCTGTTTTAAGTGCTAGTTTCTCAAGTGATAAGTTTGCAGATGGTATGTTCGCTAAATGGATTACTCTAGTAGCAGAGCAGAATGCTTACCTTGATTCATTCATGGCAATGGCAGATGAAAATGTAAAACAGTTTTATAAAAGAACCATGGACTCTCCAGTTATTGATGAAGTCAATAAAATGAGAGCAATAGCGGAAGAAAAAGCCTTAAACGGAGGTTTCAACATTGACAGTATCGTATGGTTTAAAACTATAACAAAAAAAATAAATTTACTTAAAAAAGTTGATGATGAGATATCAAAACAAAATAATGTTTTACTTAAAAAGATAGAGAGTGAGTCTAAGTTAAGGGCATGGATGATGATAGGCAGTTACCTTATCTTCACGATTTTGATTTTTATAATTATATTAATGATAAGTAAGGCTATTAATAAAAGTGTAAATAGCTCTCTTGATAAGATTAATTGTGTGTCTAGTGAACTTGATTTAACTTGTGAAATAGAGATAGAAGGAAAAGATGAGATAGCACAGATTTCTCGTGCGCTTGCTGGTATGATGCAAGCCTTTAAAGAGACGGTAATGCATGCGACATCAGTATCTTCAAGTACAACAAACGAGAGTGTAAAACTTAATAATATTGTTCTTAAACTTACAACAAATTCTCAAATAACAGAAGTTAAAATATCTGATATTAATATTTTAGTTGATGATATTGGTCTTAAACTTGATGATATTGAAGAGTCGGCTATTACTGTTACTGAAGACTTAGCGAATACCTTTAATATTATTGATGGTTTTGTAACAGAACTTAGCTCTGTTATTGTAGTGATTGAAGAGGGGAGTATTCACCAAGAAGAGTTAACTCAAAAGGTTAATGCACTAACAGAACAAGCTAAAAATATAAAAGATGTTTTAAGTATTATTTCTGATATCGCAGATCAAACAAATTTACTTGCTTTAAATGCTGCAATTGAGGCTGCTCGGGCAGGTGAGCATGGACGTGGATTTGCTGTAGTTGCAGATGAGGTTCGTAAACTTGCAGAACGTACTCAAAAAAGTTTAAGTGAAATCAGTGCAAATGTAAATCTAATCACTCAGAATGTTGTAGAAATTGCCGATGAGACTTCACTAACATCACAAAATATGAACAATATTTCTGAATCAGCACATGAGTTAATAGTTTCATCAGAAGAGACAAAAACTAATTTAGCTATTACAAAAGAGAAGGCAACAGAAGTTATGCATAAAAGTACATATATTGCAACAAAAACAAAGAGCCTTATCGCTAATATGGATGAGATAATTCAACTATCTGAAAAAAATACAGAGTTAAGAGAAGATGTAGAGAGCGCTGCTGAAGCACTCTCTACTGATTCAAAGCTTCTAGAAAATGAACTGAGTAAATTTAAAATATAATGATCTATGGTATAGAAGAGAATAAATCAACCTTAGAGTACATTAAATCTTTAAATATCCTCTGTGTTGAGGATGATAAAACTACACAAGTTTTATATGAGGCTCTTTTAGAAGATGTTGTAGGAGATATCGAACTCGCTTATAATGGTGAAGAAGGGTATCAGAAGTTTCTAGATAAGAAAATCGATATTATCATTACTGATTATGATATGCCTATTCTAAACGGTTTAGAGATGATGCAAAAAATTAGAGCTACTAATCAAAATATCCCGATTATTTTAGTCTCAGCAATTGAACAGATAGAGGTTCTTACAAAAGCGATAGAACATGGTGTTAAAAACTTTGTAAAAAAACCAATAATAAAATATGAACTAGTAGATGCACTTAAACATGCATCACAACATCTAATGGCTAATGACTTTATACAAGAGCAGAGAAAAAAAGAGTTAGAGGTTCTTGAAGCAAAGAACTCTTATAGCTCTTACCAAGAAGATTTAGCATTTGCCAAAGAGTTAAATATTTTACGAAATGACTTCTATTATCAGCTGCTAGATGCAAACCATATCTCTTTAGTAGACTTTTTATACCAACCACTAGATGTAATTAGTGGAGATGCTTATACAGCTAGAAGAATAGATGAGTACAGAACATTTTATCTTATAGTGGATGGAATGGGAAAAGGACTCTCAGCCTCACTTACAGCAATGATAATGACCTCTTTTATTAATCACTTAATAGATAGAATGAAAGAGTATGATAGCTTTTCACTTGACATCCTTATCAAGGAGTCTATAGGGTATATAAAACCAATACTTTTGGATGAAGAAGCTGTAGCAGTAGACTATATACTTTTTGATACGGCATACAATACACTCTCTTACTCTAAGTTTGCAATGCCCGCAATACTTATGCAGAATAATCAAGGTGAAGTGGTAAAACTAAAATCAAATAATCCACCTTTAAGTAAGTGGCAGAGTGATTATAAGATTAATGAGCATAATGTTAAAGATATAGATAAGTTTCTGTTTTATAGTGATGGAATAGTAGAAAATATGACCAAGAGTAAAGATACTCTATATGGAGAGTTCATAGAAGAAGATTTTGTCTCAAGTTTTACTCGTGAGGAGTTTAAGAGTAAGTTTTTTGATAAGATCGATAAACCTGAAGACGACATAACTCTTATCTTTATAAATCGTCTGCCACTTGAAAATGCTCTTTTTAAACAGAAGAGTTTTTCAACATCATTAAGTGAGGTTGAAAATGCTTCAGAGTGGTATAGAGATGTTATACAAGAGATGTTATATAGTTCTCAAATCATAAATGAAACAGAGCTTGTTTTTACAGAACTTTTTATGAATGCTTATGAGCATGGCAATTTAGGGATTGATTCATTAACTAAGAATAAGTTGATAAGCGAGGATAGCTATTATGAAACACTGCAAGAGAAAGAACAAAACTGTAGTAAAAAAATAGATGTTAAAGTAAGTACTCTCTGTTATGGGGCTTCATGTTATGTTATTACTCAGGTTACAGATGAAGGTAAGGGATTTGACACTCAAATATTAAGTGAAATTTTTAGAAACTCACAAACTTTTAATGGGCGTGGTGTTTTTATATCAAGAAAAAACTCTTTAGGTATCTATTACAACTCGAAAGGAAACTCTGTTCTTTATCTAAATAAGATAACAAAAATCTAGTTATAAATAAGTTTTAGATATAATTCGCAAAATTATTTTAGGACATAAATATGGCAACTAAAGCAACAGATCAAGAAGCACTAGACTACCACGAGTTCCCTCAACCGGGTAAAATTTCAGTAGAGACTACAAAACCAGTAGCAACTCAAAGAGACTTAAGTATGGCATACACTCCTGGTGTTGCTGTTCCATGTTTAGAGATTGAAAAAGATTCTGAGACTGCTTACCGTTATACGGCTAAGAGTAATCTTGTTGCAGTTATCAGTAATGGTACAGCAGTTTTGGGTCTTGGTAATATTGGAGCACTTGCTTCTAAGCCTGTTATGGAAGGAAAAGGTGTTCTTTTTAAAGCCTTTTCCGGACTCTCGTCTTTTGACATTGAGGTAGATACTGAAAATGTAGATGAGTTTTGTAATGCAGTAAGACTTATAGCTCCAACTTTTGGTGGAATAAACCTAGAAGACATCAAAGCACCAGAGTGTTTTGAGATAGAAAAAAGACTTATAGAAGAGCTTGATATTCCTGTTATGCATGATGATCAACACGGTACTGCTGTTATTTCAACTGCTGCTATTATGAATGCTTGTGAGATTACTGGTAAAAATATAGCAGATCTAAAAATTGTTATTGTAGGGGCTGGTGCTGCTGCTATTTCTTGTGCTAAACTTTACAAACACATAGGTGCTGCAAATATTTTTATGATTGACTCGAAGGGTGTTATTAACGATACTAGAAATGATTTAAATGAGTATAAAAAAGAGTTCTCAGTTGCAAAAGCAACAACTCAAGAAGAAGCATTTAAAGATGCTGATATCGCTGTTGGTCTTTCAAAACCAGGTACTTTTAGTGTTGAAGATATTAAGCTAATGGCTAAAGACCCTGTTATCTTTACACTTGCAAATCCAACTCCAGAAATTATGCCAGAAGATACTAGAGCTGCCCGTCCTGATGCTATCATAGCAACTGGTCGTAGTGATTTTGCTAACCAAGTAAATAATGTTCTTGGGTTTCCTTTTATTTTTAGAGGTGCGATGGATGTTCGAGCTAAAAAGATAAACACAGAGATGAAAATAGCTGCTGCTCGTGCTCTTGCTACATTGGCTAAAAAAGAAGTTCCTGAGTACTTAACAGAAGTTTATGGGAAAGTGATGAGTTTTGGACCTGAGTATATCATTCCAGCACCATTTGATAAGCGTCTTGTTGTTGAGGTTTCATCTGCTGTTGCACAAGCTGCTATAGATACAGGTAGCTCTACTATGGAAGATTTTGATTTAGAAGCCTATAGACTAGAGCTAGCTAAAAGAGTTAAATAACTCTTTTAGTTTGAGGCTATAAAATCTGTCATATCATTGACATTTAAAGGTTTTGAATAAAAATACCCTTGAATATATTTACAACCACTAGAGAGTAAAAACTCTTTTTGGACCTCGGTTTCGATACCTTCTGCAATAACACTTAAATTTAAAGACTCTGAGAGATTGATGATAAGTTTTACTAGTGTGTTAGAATTCTCATTATTTGGTGTGTCAATAATAAAAGAACGATCTATTTTTAATTTACTTACTGGTAGTTTTTGAAGATATGCTAGTGATGAATACCCTGTTCCAAAGTCATCAATAGAGATAGTAATGCCTAGCTCTTTTATTTTTTGAAGCATCTCTATAGATTTTATAGGGTTATCCATAATTTGAGATTCTGTTATTTCAAGTTCTAGCCAGCTTGTGTCAAAATTTAAGAGAGTTAAAGTTTCTGTTAAATAGAGCATATATTCTCTTTTTTTCAAGAGTTTCATAGAAAGGTTTAATGATAATCTTCCTATTGATGGGTCTAAATATTTCCATTTTATAAATTGACTCATAGCCTCTTTCATAACAAAAAAGTCAATCTCTTTTATAAGGTCATTCTCTTCTGCAAGAGGAATAAATTTATCAGGACTAATCATTCCTCTTTTTGGGTGTATCCATCTTACAAGAGCTTCCATACCAATTAGCTTTTCACTATTGGCATCTATTTGTGGTTGAAAATAGACTTCAAATTCACTGTTTGCTATAGCATCTTTAAGTTCAAGTAGTAATGACATCTTCTCATTGAGTTCATTTGTAAGTGTTATATCATAAAATTTTGCACAATTTTTTCCAGAACTTTTAGCTAGGTGTAGGGCAGAGTCAAGATGCTGAATCAGTAAAGCACTACTACTTGCATCTTCTGGATATCTTACTATTCCTAAGGAGAGAGTGATAAAAACACGCTGAGTATCTACAAGAAAAACCTCTTTTGTACTCTCTCTAATCTCTTGATTTAGTATGTTAATACTTCCAATTGCACTTGTTCTAGTCATGATAAGAAACTCGTCCGGACCACACTTACTTAAAAGCTCTTGTTGTGTGAGGATATTTCTTAGACGAAGAGAGAGTTCAAATACAATTTTATCTGCGAAACTATGACCATAATTGTCATTAAGATTTTTAAAATTGTCTATATCTATTTTTATAAGAGCAAATTCTTTAGGTTCTTTTGAAAAAACTTTTCTATTAAGGGTCTTCATAAAGAGCTGTTTATTTGGAAGATCTGTTAAGACATCATAATTTTCTATTTCAAAAGTATATTTTTCTAATAAGGTGTTTTGTTCTGTAAGTAATGCTCTTTGTAGTCTATTTCTTTGTTCATAAACAGTCATAAATACACTAAATACTAAAAGAGGAAAGAGACCAAACACAGCGAGTTGAAAGTCAGTACTATGCATTTTAATGTATTGTGTTGAAAGAATTACTACAAGAGAGAGAAAAAACATAAAATATGCAAATTTTTTATCACTCAAGAATAGAACAATCATTATTTGAACAAAAAACCAACTAATTCCTACATAAGCATTAGTATTGTTTATATAGGTAAAAGAGACAATGACAAGTGAAAACAACATTATTAGTCTAACAAGGTTATTAAAATATTTTTGATCTTTTCGAGCCAATAATATAATAAGAAGACCAACAAATGAGTAAGATATATCGACAAAGCCTTGGATGTTTTCTTCTCTGTAGAAACGTAATAGTGCTGCTGTACTAACTACAAAGAGATTTAGGGCAAGTAAAATATTAAAAAACTGATACTTAAGTTGAAGTTCACTCTCTTGTTTAGTAAAGGTGAAACCACTGCGCAGATAGTTATTTAGGCTAAATTTTCTCATAGGTGAAAGTATATCGAGTATGTATTAAAGGAGTGTTAATACATCAAGTATTAGATGAGTTCCTAGCTTCTATGTAAAATTTTTTGAGACCTAGTTTTGATTTTGAATCTAAGTTATATGAAATAAGCTCAAGATACTCTAAAATATCTTTTTTTGATATCTCTGTTTTAAGACTCGCTTTTTCTAAAAGATACTGTGGAATTTTTACCTGGCGTTTAAGAAATTCTTTCTCTATTCTTTTATAGAGTTTTTTATCTTTATGGTAGCAAAGAAGTGCAAAAACAAAGGGGAGTTTATATTTTTTACTCCACTCTTTTGCTAAGTCTATATAGTTGTCATTTTTAAGGGCATAACGAAGAGCCTTATCCCCTATAAGCACTTCTCCTTGAATCTGGAGAATTTCACAAAGAACATTTGAAGAAGCAGACTCTACATCTTTTTTTGACTTATCAGATGGAATAACGAGAACACTTTTAACATCTTTTTTTGCAATGATGCCAAGACCAACATGTTGACACTTCTGAGCACTTATACTAGAGATAAATGCTGCATCAACTCGTCTGGAGTGAAAAGCACTATTTACCTTGGCAGGTACACCACGTTTGTACTCCATGCTCATCTTTGCAGAGCTACTTTTTGTAAAGTGCTTCATGAAGACATGAAAGGGGAGAAGATTAAGATATTCTATTTTTCCAAAAACCATAATGCAATTATACACGGCTTAACTTATCTTAGATATAATCACAGTAATTATAATAGAAGGTGCAGTAGATGGTAACAGTAGACTTTTTAGGACCAATACAAAAACCAAGTTTAGAGTTAGAGATAAATAACTTAAATGAACTTGCAAAAATTTTACAAGATGATGTAGAGATGAAAGAGTGGTTAGATAACTGCGCTGTTGCAGTAAATGACACACTAGTATCTTCTTTAGAAGTTTCACTCAAGGATGGAGATAAAGTCTCTCTCCTCCCCCCAGTTTGTGGAGGTTAAGTTATGTCAGTAGATAGTAAGTTAGAGATCTATAATGGTGCCTTAGATGTTCCCTTAATAGTTAAGAAGTGGTATGAAGAGGAAGCTCATAGTAACTATGGTGCATATATTCCTTTTATCGGGACTGTTAGAAGTGAAGATGGTATAGATGGTCTAAGTTTTGACATCTATGAGCCTATCCTCTACTCATGGTTTAATGCATGGCAAGAGAAAGCTCAAAAAAGAGGAGCTGTTGTTAAAATGGCTCACTCTCGTGGAGATGTTATGCTTCATGAGTCTTCGTACATTGCATCAGTTTTTTCACCTAAACGTCGAGTAGCATTAGAACTTATAGATGAGTTTGTAGAGGACTTTAAAGCAAGTGCCCCTATCTGGAAATACGACCTTAAAGATGGGCACCGAATCTATGCAAAAGATCGTTCTACTGCTATAAGTGGTAGTGGAATTTTAGGAGAAAAAATATGAATCTTTTATCTTACGAGACAAGTCAAAATATGCTTGAACTTTTAAATGTAAATAGTAGTAGATTTGAGAGAGTCCCTTTGAGCTCTTCACTTGGAAGAGTTTTAGCTGTAGATATAGTAGCTGAGTTTAATGATCCTCAGTTTCCAACGGCTTCAATGGATGGTTATGCTCTTAAACATGAAGATTTAGCTCTTGGTGAGTTGAATGTTTTAGGCGATAACCCTGCTGGACATGATGAGATTAGAGTGTTAAAGAGTGGTGAGTCCATAAAAACATTTACAGGTTCGATGATGCCTCAAGGTGCAGACACTCTTATTCAGATAGAAAATGTCACTTATGAAGATGGTAAAATAACTATAAATGAAGAGGTCTCTCAAGGGAATGCTGTTCGTCCTGTTGGTGAGGGGTATCGTTCTGGTGATATTCTTATCACTAAAGGGACAAAGATTACTTTTGCTGAGATAGGTGTGATGGCTGGTCTTAATCAGGTGATGGTCAAAGTAGCTGTTCGTCCTCGTGTTGCAGTAATAGCAACAGGGAGTGAGATACTTGACTTAGGTGAAAATAGTGATAACCCAGCTCAGATACGAAGCTCAAACAACTACACTCTAGCAGCACTCTTTGAGCAAGCTGGTGCAGAGGTCATCCAACTTGGAACTGCTCCTGATGATAAAGAGGAGATAATGGCAACATTTGAGACTGCACTAGAGTCTGCTGATATACTTGTTAGTACTGGTGGTGTAAGTGTTGGTGACTATGACTTTGTAAAAGACATCGTTCCTCGTTTAGGTGCAGGTGTTGTTTTTAAGGGTGTTGGAATCAAACCAGGTCGTCATATCATGGTTGCACAGCGTGAGAGTAAGTTTATACTAGCACTACCAGGTTTTGCATACTCTTCAACTGTAACAGCTATTTTATATGCGCTGCCTTTAGTCTCTAAGATGTTAGGAAAAGCTGCTCCTTTTAAAACAGTAGCAGCAAAACTCCAAACAGACTTTACAAAACGAAGCCGTTTTACAGAGTTTACAGCTTGTAATGTTGTCGTTGAAGAT